>OJBT01000314.1_pt1 | contig 11519 bp, 10 predicted proteins | sample 1591101 | NCBI WGS metagenome assembly OJBT01 (sample SAMN05416773, study PRJEB24817) | seawater metagenome | isolation source: Sea water | place: Canada:Atlantic | collected 2013-11
CGCTCGTCGGCAGCGTCAAGATGTGTATAAGAGACAGCCCTTGGGCTGTGTGTCCAGCGCGGCGCGCATCGCAACCAGATGTTCGGGCATGGTGCCACAGCAGCCCCCAATGATGCTGGCACCGCAGTTGCGGGCCATCACAGCATATGCGCCCATCAGTTCGGGCGTGCCGTCATAGTGAATATGCCCGTCGTGATATTTGGGGATGCCAGCGTTGCCTTTGGCGATGATCGGCAGGGTGCCCCCCTTGGCGGCAAAGCCGAGAACCGTGCGCAGCAGATCCGACGCGCCGGTGCCACAGTTGGCACCATAGGCCAGCGGTTTATTGTCCAACCCATGCACCATATCCACCATCCCTTCGGAGGTGAGGCCCATCATCGTACGCCCGGCGGTGTCAAAGCTCATCGTGCCGCACCAGTCCAGACCGGCCAAGGCAAAACCCTCGGCGGCGGCTTTGTATTCTTCGGGCGCGCTGATCGTTTCCAGCCAGCCGATGTCGGCACCGCCTGCCTTTAGTCCATCGGCGGCCTCGTGAAACATCTCGACCGCATTGGCATGGCTCAGCGTGCCGACCGGCTCCATGATCTCGCCTGTGGGCCCGACGGAGCCTGCGACGATTACCTTACGCCCCGCGGTGTCAGCGACCTCGCGCCCCAGTTCGGCAGATACCCGCGCCAGTTCATGCACCCGCTTTTCAGCGCCGTGCAGTTTTAGACGCGAGGCATTTGCGCCAAAACTGTTGGTCAGGAACAGGTCGCTGCCGCTGTCTACCGCGCCTTTGTAGAGTTTGATAATATTCGCGGGCTGATCGGTATTCCACATCTCGGGCGCGTCGCCCGACATCAGCCCCATGTTAAACAGGTTGGTTCCAGTGGCCCCATCGGCCAAAAGAAAGCCCTTTTCGGCCAAAAGGTCAGTGAAAGCATTCGACATCAGGTGTTCTCCGCGCGCGAGTTTTGTTGCCTATTTCACGCGGCCCGTTGTGGGGCAAGTTCATATTCTTCATCTTGTTCATGAGCCATAGGGGCTTTTGGCAGGGCGGCGGGGTGACAGAATCATAGCGACCCACCGCGCAGAAACTGATCATCGTCAGTACGCATGCCCACCGTCAGACGCCGCCACGTCGTTCTGATCTGTCCCACACTCATCCAGTAGGCCCCCGATGATAACCATAGCCGGGGCGTGCGCCAAGATGATTAAGACAGCATAAAGTCGTGAAAAAACGCGCCTCTCATTTGACTGAAAGGCGCGTTCTATTCGCGTAAAATTCTATGCGGCACAGTCTATGACAGGCGGTCAATGAGCGGCAGGCCGCCGGATCAGTCGATTTCGGTCAGGATCTGGGATTTGGCTTCGGCCATCAGGACCGCCATCTTGGCGCGGATCGTGGTCTCATCCGCTTTGTCGCCCAGATCGCCGGATACCTTGCGATAGACGTCTTCGTGGCCGGCTTCTTCAAAGTCGGACTTGATCACCTCGCGGGCGTATTCCATGGCTGCATCGCCGGATTTGCCCAACAGTTCAGCCGCCCAGAGGCCTAACAGCTTGTTGCGGCGGGCTTCGGCCTTGAATTGCATTTCTGCGTCATGGGCAAATTTGTTCTCGAACGCGTTTTCGCGGTCACTCATGCTGGACATAGGGGTCTCCTTAGGGTGGTGTCATCTGACCCTAGATGTGGCCGCAGGGGCCGCTGGGCGCAAGGGAAAAGCGGCATATGGGCCGCTTGCGGTGCGCGCACCCATAGACTAAGAGGAGCGCAAACGGGCCTTGTACCTCTCCCCGACTGGCCCCCTTGCGGAAAGGACGCCCATGGCCCGGCGCACCAAGATTTACGAAGGCAAAGCAAAGATTCTGTACGAAGGTCCCGAACCGGGTACGATCGTGCAGTATTTCAAAGATGACGCGACCGCCTTTAACGCCCAGAAAAAGGACGTCATCGAAGGCAAGGGTGTTTTGAACAACCGCCTGAGCGAGTTTTTCATGACCGGCCTCAACCAGATCGGCGTGCCGACGCATTTCATCAAACGTCTGAACATGCGCGAACAGCTTGTGCGCCAGTGCGAAATTATCCCGCTTGAGGTGATTGTGCGCAATTACGCCGCCGGGTCTATGTCCAAGCGGCTGGGGATCGAAGAGGGCACGCAATTGCCGCGCCCGATTGTTGAATATTGCTACAAGGACGATGCGCTGGGTGATCCGCTGGTGTCAGAAGAGCACATCGCCGCCTTTGGTTGGGCCAGCCAGCAGGATATGGAAGATATCCTGAGCCTTGCGTTGCGCGTGAACGATTTTCTGAGCGGTGTGATGATGGCCGTCGGCATCAAACTGGTCGATTTCAAGATTGAAATTGGCCGGGTTTATGATGGTGATTTCCAGCGTCTGATTGTGGCCGATGAAATCAGCCCGGATTCGTGCCGTTTGTGGGACATCGAGACAGGCAGACATCTGGACAAGGATGTGTTTCGCCGTGATCTGGGGTCGCTGACGGATGCTTATACCGAAGTGGCGCGGCGGCTGGGTGTGATGCCCAAGACGTCAACACCGATTACCAAGCCGACGCTGATCAACTGACGCGACAGGTGCGTTTGGGTATTTTTGGCCAAGAAAGAGCAGGGGACGGGCGATGAAAGCACGGGTACATGTGATGCTGAAAAACGGGGTGCTGGACCCCCAAGGAGAGGCCGTGCGCCATGCCTTGGGTGCGCTCGGGTTTGACGGTGTGAATGGGGTGCGTCAGGGCAAGGTTATTGAGCTGGATCTGGCGGCAGGCACCTCTGAGGCGGATGTGACCGCGATGTGCGAAAAGCTGCTGGCGAACACGGTGATCGAATCCTACACGGTCGAAATCGGGTAATCCTGCGGGTGTCGCGCCCTTGATGCGCTACACCGATGCGGACAGGCAAAGCCATGACGCGACACCGGGGCTGCGGCACCCTGATTGGGATTTCGCGATTGGCAGCATCCGGCAAATCCGCTATTTCCCAGACAGGCAGGGGGATATTCTGTTACCCGGCGCGCACAACTGGTTCGTGGCGGGGGTGATCGGGGGGATAGCGCTGGTTCTGGTGATACCTGCGTTGATTTTGCACAGGCGCTTGCGCCGATGGATCAAAGAAAGGTCAGCATGATGAAAGCTGCTGTTGTTGTATTTCCCGGTTCCAACTGTGATCGCGATTTGGCGGTGGCCTTTCGGGCTGCGGGGGCGCAGGTCGAAATGGTGTGGCACAAGGATAGCACCTTGCCAGACGGCATTGATATCGTTGGTATTCCCGGTGGGTTTTCCTATGGCGACTACCTGCGCTGCGGTGCGATTGCGGCGCAATCCACGATCTGCGGTGCGGTTAAGGCGCATGCCGAACGCGGCGGTTACGTCTTGGGCGTCTGCAACGGTTTTCAAGTCCTAACAGAGACAGGTCTGCTACCGGGTGCGTTGCTGCGCAATGCGGGGCTAAAGTACATCTGCAAGACTGTCGCGCTCAAGGTTGAGACGTCGAACAGTGAATTCACCTCCGGGTATAACGCGGGCGATGTGATCGACATTCCGATTGCGCACCACGATGGCAACTACTTTGCCGATGCAGACACCATTGCGCGGCTCAAGGGCGAGGACCGCGTGGCCTTTACCTATACCGATAACCCCAATGGGGCGCTGGCGGACATCGCCGGGATCCTGTCGGACAACCGTCGCGTGCTGGGCATGATGCCGCATCCCGAACGGGCCGCAGATGCTGGGCACGGGGGCACCGATGGGGTGGCGCTCTTCCGCGCATTGGCAGGGGCGCTGACCACAGCGTGACTTGAGTGCGCAACGCCTTGCGCGTAGGTTGCGCGGATGGTTGAGGGTTCTGACAAACGGCGCACATTGACTGTCTCTTGGCGGGCCCGTGTTGCTATCGGCCTTTTGATGTCACTGGCCGTGGTGGTGATTTTTGTAACCAACGGCCTGCTGACCAACCGTTTCACCGAAAGCACCCGCAACCGGGCCGAACTGCGCATCGCGCTTTATTCGGGCAACCTGCTGGCCGAGTTGCGCCAGAACGCGATCGTGCCACAACTGCTGGCGCGGGACCCGACGTTGATCGGCGCGCTGGATTCGGCGAATTATTCACTGTCCACCCAACGTCTGATTTCATTCGTTGAGGAAATCGGGGCCGCGTCCCTGATGCTTTATGATGTGGATGGCCGGACGGTGGCGGCGACGGATCGAAACCGTTTGGGGGCAAGCCACCGATCTGACGCGTATTTTGTCGATGCGATCCGGGCGAGTGCCACAATTTTCACCACCATCAAAGTGAATGGCGGTTACAAATTCATGTACTCGCGGCGCATTCAGGATGGTGGCACCACGCTGGGCGTGATCGCGGTTGAGGTGGATCTGCAAAAATTTGAACGTGCCTGGGCCGGGATTTCCGATGCGGTCATCGTCATGGACAGCGCGGGCGAAATCATTCTGGCCACCGAGCCACGCTGGCGGGGATTGACCGAACCCGAAGCCTTGGCCAACCAGCCCGCACGCAGCGCCATTGAACGCGCGATTGAGGCCACCGCCGATTGGACGGCCCTGCCACCGGACGCCTATTTGCAGGGCGAGGCGGTGATGCGGCTGGAAAACAAGATTCCGTTCCGAGGCTGGCGCATGACCAGCTACACCACCTATGCGTCGGTCCGGGAACGGGTAAACGGGGTGCTGGCGCTGGAGGTCATGGGGTTTGCGATCCTGCTGGCGCTGGCGTTCTATTTCCTCAGCCGTCGCACAGCGGGGCGGCTGGCAATCTTCCAACGCGAGTCGGCTAAACTTCGCGCATTGAACGCCGCCCTACAGCGGGAAATCGCCGAGCGTAAGCGTGTGCAGGAAACGCTTGCCGTTGCCGAACAGACGCTGGAACAATCCAGCAAACTGGCCGCTTTGGGCGAAATGTCAGCGGCGGTCAGTCACGAATTGAACCAGCCTCTTGCGGCGATGAAAACCTATCTGGCGGGCGCGCGGCTGCTGCTGCGCCGCAACCGCCTCGACGAGGCGCTGTCATCCTTTGGACGCATTGATGATCTGATCGAACGGATGGGGGCCATCACCCGTCAGCTCAAATCATACGCGCGCAAGGGCCAAGAGACGCTTTCCCCTGTAGATATCGGGGCTGCGCTGGCATCAAGCCTGTCAATGATGGAGCCGCAACTGCGTCAGCGCCAGGTTCAGATCAACCGTATTCTGCCTGAGACCCCTGTGATGGTGATGGGCGACCGGATGCGCATTGAACAGGTGATGGTGAACCTTTTGCGCAACGCGCTGGACGCGACCAAAACGGAACGCCACCCGCATGTGGAAATCATGCTGAGCGCGGGCGAAACTGCGACCCTCACGGTGCGCGACAACGGGCCGGGGATCGAAGACCTCGATGCGCTGTTTGAGCCGTTTTACACCACCAAACAGCCGGGCGACGGTGTCGGGCTGGGCCTTGCCATTTCCAGCGGGATCGTCAACGACCTAGGGGGCAGGCTGACTGCGCGCAACGGACAGAGCGGTGGCGCGGTTTTTGAAATGCAATTGCCCATTCTGGGCGAAAATACCAATATAGAAGCGGCGGAGTAGATCAATATGGCACAGGCAATGAAGATCGCAATTGTCGATGACGAAAAGGACATGCGTCAGTCCATCAGCCAATGGCTCGCGCTGTCTGGTTATGACACCGAAACTTTCGCTTCGGCTGAGGATGCGCTGAAAAAACTGGGACCGGAATACCCCGGCATCGTGATTTCGGACATCAAGATGCCCGGTATGGACGGGATGCAATTTCTGAAAAAGCTGATGGGCAGTGACAGTGCGCTGCCGGTGATCATGATCACCGGACACGGTGATGTGCCGATGGCGGTTGAGGCAATGCGCGTCGGGGCCTTTGATTTTCTGGAAAAGCCGTTCAACCCGGACCGGATGAACGAATTGGCCAAAAAGGCCACGCTGGCGCGCCGTCTGGTGATGGATAACCGCGCCCTGCGGCGTGAATTGTCCGACGGTGGGCAGTTGATGAAAAAGCTGATCGGCCAGAGCCCGGTGATGGAGCGGTTGCGCGAGGATATCCTTGATCTGGGGCAGGCCGATGGTCACGTCCTGATTGATGGCGAGACCGGCACCGGCAAGACACTGGTCGCACATGCGCTGCACGCGGTGGGCAGCCGCGCGGGCAAGAAATTCGTGCTGGTCAGCTGTGGCGCGCTGGAAGAAAATGCGCTGAGCAAGCGCCTGTTCGGTCCGATGTTGCCCGAGGACACGCAATTGCCCGCCATCGAAGAGGCGCGCGGCGGCACCTTGGTGCTAGAGGATGTTGAGGCGCTGTCAGAGACGCTTCAGGCGCGCCTGCTGAGCGTAATTAATGAGCAGGGCACCCCGGCAGAGACACGTATCGTGGCGATTTCTAATCTGCAAGAGGCAGGGCGTACGTCGGAAGACGCGCTGCGCTCTGACCTGTTTTACCGACTGGCCGCGTTGCGCATCACTGTGCCCCCGCTGCGCCAGCGGGGCGAGGATATTCTGACGCTCTTTACCCGCCTGTCAGAGCAGTTTGCCGATGAATACGGCTGTGAGGCCCCACAGGTCAGCGCACAGGAGGCCGCGCAATTGTTACAGGCCCCATGGCCCGGCAACGTGCGGCAGTTGATCAATGTGGCGGAACGCGCGGTCCTGCAATCGCGGCGCGGGTCGGGCACCATCGCATCATTGCTGATGTCGGATCACGACGAAATGCAGCCGGTTATGACCACTGAGGGCAAGCCGCTGAAAGAATATGTGGAGGCGTTTGAGCGCATGCTGATCGACAACACCATGCGCCGCCACAAGGGATCCATTGCCAGTGTGATGGATGAATTGTGCCTGCCGCGTCGGACCCTGAATGAAAAGATGGCCAAATACGGTCTTCAGCGGTCAGACTATTTGTAAAGCATAGGTGGAGCGGGGCTCCACCTTACGCCCCCTCAGCCGCGCTGGTTTTGCACGATGGTCTGCGCCTGACCTTCGTCGTTGGTCAAGCAGGTCCAATAAGGCGCGTTAGGCACGTTCACAATATATTGGTTCAGCTCGATGATTGGAATCGTCGTGTTTATCGCCACGCCGCTGGCACCAGTTTCGTTTTCCACGGCTGCAACGCAGCTTTTGGTCGCGCGCAGTTCCGCCCGTGCCACTGGGTCATTGATCACCGCGGCCTCATCACAGGCCGCAAGGCCGAGAACAGATACGATAAGGGTAGCACGCAGAAAAGAGGGCATGAGGCAGGGTCCTTTGGGTATTTGGGCGGCCAACAAAAACCGCAGAGAAACGACAGGTGTGACGCATCAGCAGCGACGGGCACGCGTCCGACTTTCCCCAAGCAATGTGTGCTTGTCAAGCAAAGGTCCGATGATTGCCCCCCGTCATTCGCATCTTGGAAAGCAAGACAGACGATTGCCCATTGTCATTTGATGCCCAAAGCCCTTAACTAGTACAACGGGATGACGATGCGCATGCGCGTCAGTTTTTCGTCCCGTCAAAAGTTTCGCTGTTCTCGCAGGTCCGGTTGGGCGGCACAGAACAGGCCGATTGGGCCGGAAACGGCCAAAGAACCGCTGATGGCCCGGGCAATGCCCCTTCGAAAAGCCGCAGTAAATAATGGATATGGCCACCCTGACGGGCGGATCATGTCGGAGAAGAAACGCGATGAAGCGCGCAGGTGCCAAGAGCAGACGATCAGAGGCCGTTACCGGCCCCGTCTTTGCGCCGCCTCCCATCGCCCTGACAAGTCACAGCCCGCAACCGTTAGCTCCCCCTGGGAGGATCGCGGCACGCGCGCTGTGCATAGTGGATTTATGCCTAAGAAAATGCTTATCGATGCCACCCACGCAGAGGAAACGCGTGTTGTGGTTGTGGACGGAAACAAGGTTGAGGAATTTGACTTTGAATCCGAAAACAAACGCCAGCTTGCTGGCAACATCTATCTCGCCAAGGTAACTCGGGTCGAACCGTCGCTGCAGGCGGCTTTTGTCGACTATGGCGGAAATCGCCACGGCTTTCTTGCGTTCTCTGAAATCCATCCGGATTATTACCAGATTCCGATAGCCGACCGTCAGGCGCTGTTGGAAGAAGAACGCGCATTTGCCGAGGCGCAGGCCGCCAAGGATGAAGAAGACCAAAAGCCCAAGCGGTCGTCACGCTCGCGGTCGCGCAGCCGCTCGAAATCCCAGGCCGAGGATGTCACGTCTGACGATGCAACAACATCGTCTGATATCAACGGTATGGAAACCCTTGATCTGTCCGAGGATGACGAAGTCGAGGTGAGCGAAGACGAAGCGTCGTCGCCGATGGAACGAGTGGGAGAAACGCCTGTTGAAACCCCTGCCGTTGGGGACGATGACAGTGAAGATGATAATGGCGATGAAGTAGCGCTCGAAGAGACAGCGCCCGAAGATGCGTCGTCAAAAGACGATGATATCGAATCCATCGCAGAGGAAGACGACAGCGAAGATATCCGCCCGGTGCGCAAACCACGCCCGCGCCGCTACAAGATTCAAGAAGTCATCAAAGTGCGTCAGGTTCTGCTGGTGCAGGTCGTCAAGGAAGAGCGCGGCAACAAAGGCGCGGCGCTGACAACCTATCTTAGCCTTGCGGGCCGCTATTGCGTGCTGATGCCGAACACCGCGCGCGGCGGCGGCATATCGCGCAAGATCACCAATGCCGTAGATCGTAAGAAACTCAAAGAGATAGCGAACGAAATTAAAGTACCGCAGGGCGCTGGCCTGATCGTGCGCACCGCCGGTGCCAAACGCACCAAGGCCGAGATCAAGCGCGATTACGAATACCTGCAGCGGCTGTGGGAACAGATTCGCGAACTGACGCTAAAGTCCATTGCGCCTGCGAAAATCTATGAAGAGGGCGATCTGATCAAACGGTCGATCCGCGATCTTTATAACCGCGACATTGATGAAATTCACGTCGAGGGCGAACGCGGCTATCGCATCGCCAAGGACTTCATGAAGATGATCATGCCGTCCCATGCCAAGAACGTGAAACGCTACGAGGAAACGCTGCCGCTGTTTGCGCGCTATCAGGTGGAAACCTATCTGTCGGGCATGTTCAATCCCACGGTGCAACTGCCTTCGGGTGGCTATATCGTGATCGGTGTGACCGAGGCGCTGGTGGCTATTGACGTAAACTCTGGCCGTGCGACCAAGGAAGGCTCGATCGAGCAGACCGCGCTCAAGACCAACCTTGAGGCCGCCGAAGAAGTAGCACGTCAGTTGCGTTTGCGTGACCTTGCGGGCCTGATTGTCATCGACTTTATCGACATGGACGAACGCAAGAACAATGCGTCGGTCGAAAAGCGGATGAAAGACAAGTTAAAAACCGACCGCGCGCGCATCCAAGTGGGCCGCATCAGTGGTTTTGGCCTGATGGAAATGTCACGCCAGCGTCTGCGCCCCGGCATGATCGAGGCGACAACACAGCCGTGTCAGGCCTGCCATGGCACTGGTTTGATCCGGTCGGATGACAACCTTGCCCTGTCGATCATTCGTCAGATCGAGGAAGAAGGCACGCGCCGCCGGTCGCGCGAGGTGCTGATCAAGGCACCCGTGGGCATCGCGAACTTCCTGATGAACCAGAAACGCGAACATGTGGCGCAATGCGAGGCACGCTATGGCATGTCCGTGCGCATCGAAGGCGACCCGCATCTGGTCAGCCCCGATTTCACGATGGAAAAGTTCAAGACCGCTACCCGCGTAGTCGCGCCCATTACTCATGTGGTGTCTGTTGATACCTCATTGATGGACAGTATCGACGAGGCCGAGGCCGAAGCCGCCGAGCAGGAAGAAAATGCAGCTGCTGAAACCCGTGACACTGAAAACGATACGGACAACAGCACGGGTGACAATGGGTCTAACGGTCAGAATGGGTCTAACGGTCAGGCGGACGGCGAAGGTAAACCCAAGCGCCGTCGTCGTCGTCGTCGCAGCCGCTCCAAGAGCAAATCAGGCGCTGATTATCAGAACGGCGATAGCCAGAATGATGACAATCAGAACGGTGACAGCCAGAACGGTGAAGAGGGTGGCGATTCAACTGAGACTGCTGCAGCAGACACCCCCTCGGCACCTGAGCAACCACAGGCAGATGCCCCGAGCGAGACCAAGAAGAAGCCCACGACTCGCAGTCGGTCGCGCAGTTCTTCGTCCAAAGCCAAGGCAGAGGCCGAAGCAGCCGCAGATGCGGATCCCAAAACCTCTGAACCGGTAAGCGAAACCGCCAGCGAAGAAACACCCAAGCCCAAGGCGAAATCGACACGCTCGCGCAGTACCGCAAAGCCCAAGGCAACCAAAGCGGCGCCCGAGAGTGGCACCGCCACGACGGCGGATGTGGATGCGCCAGAGGGTGGAGCAAAGCCCAAGCCCAAGCGGACACGGGCCAAGCCGAAACCCAAGACCGAGGCAGTGGCCCCATCGGCTGTAGCTGCCCCGTCAGAGGCAGAACCAACCGTCGCTGAGGTCACGGACCCTGCACCGGCTGAGGCAGCGCCAGAACCTGTTGCAGCGCCAGAGCCCGTTGCTGTGGCAGAGCCTGTTGCAACGCCAGAACCTGTTGCGGTGGCAGAGCCTGCAAAGATCGAGCCAGAACCTGAAAAGCCCGCTGATAAAAAATCAAAGCGCCGTGGCTGGTGGTCTTTGGGCGGCTGAATGGCCTGACATGAATGACAAAAGGCAGGCCTTTGGGCCTGCCTTTTTTATTTCAGCGCTCAGTTTATTGATCTGGGCGAGGTGAACTTATCCGCCCTTGCGCACCAGATAGACCTGCACGTCGCCGTCTCGCGCGGTTTCCACCAGCGCATGGCCTGCTTCGGTACAGAAATGGGGCACATCAATGATAGCAGCCGGATCATCCGCGCGCAGACGGATACAATCGCCCTGTGCCAGTGGGCCAAGGCGCTTGCGCAGCTTGAGCACGGGCAGGGGGCACAGCAGGCCGATGGCATCCAGATCTTGGGTTATCATGACGCTGGGATAATTCAGATGTTACACCCCGTCCACAGGCTTGTGACCAGCCAGGGCGTGACGCGGGTGCGGATCGGGTCTAAGGGTGGATTATGTTTGGTATTGAACTCATTGACGCAGGCCTTTTGCCTGCCATGCTGGTCGCCCTGCTGGCGGGTGTGATCAGCTTTCTCAGCCCCTGTGTGCTTCCGATTGTACCGCCTTATCTGGCCTATATGAGCGGTGTCAGCCTTAGTGATATGTCCAGCGTCACGGCGGCGCGCAGGCGTGCGGTGATTGCGGCGATTTTCTTTGTGCTGGGGCTGAGCACAGTGTTTTTGATCCTCGGCTTTACCGCATCAGCCTTTGGCGCATTTTTCCTGCAAAATCAGGTGCTTTTCGCGCGTATTTCAGGCGTTGTGATCATCATCTTTGGCCTGCATTTTCTAGGCGTTTTCCGTATCGCGTTTCTGGATCAGGAAGCGCGGTTGGACGCCGGTGACAAGGGCGGATCCAGCTTTGGTGCATATGTGTTGGGC
>OJBT01000327.1_pt1 | contig 11196 bp, 8 predicted proteins | sample 1591101 | NCBI WGS metagenome assembly OJBT01 (sample SAMN05416773, study PRJEB24817) | seawater metagenome | isolation source: Sea water | place: Canada:Atlantic | collected 2013-11
TCGTCGGCAGCGTCAGATGTGTATAAGAGACAGTTATTACATACTTTTCACAAAACTTAAAAACACCTGCTTATGCCGGTCTAGATCTAATTTTGGAGAGAGGGAAGCTCTCACAATATAATCTTTGTCGCCCTCTTTGGTAGTTCCTTGAGTAGAGGTTGCAGGAATGGTCCAATAACAACCTTTTAATTGTCCGTAACTCACACAGAATTTACTTTCATTAGGTATCTCTGTGATCATTAAGTTAATTAACTTTAAATTTAACGCACGTTTATACATTTCTTTTTCTTCATCTGTAGTTCCTTTGGTAGGAAGGTCTAATGAAAAGACAGAAGGTGTAAAACCCTGTGCTGCCAATTCTTCGGAAACAAAATTAATTTTTGCAGTGGGTAACGTATCGATTATAAAATTGACAAATGCGCGGGTATTTTTATAAGCATCTTCAATTCTTTGATTCGTAGAAGGCAATTGCTTTGCCAGTATTTCTATTTGAAGGTCTGTAGCTTCATTGTCGCAGAGTCTTAGATGCAGGTCTATTTTTTGCATTAAACTTTCTGTTTTTATATTTCCTACGCAATAACCGGCAGTGCATTGCCCGCCACTAGGAAATTTAGAGCCACTCGCATATGAAATACTTCTAATCGAAGACAAAATTGCATTTTCGCCTAAGAAATGAACATTCGGACAAAAAGTTTGGTCTAAAATAAAAACAGGAGCTATTGCAATGGCGCCACTGGTAGTTGTGCGCTCTTTACTCAAAACTTCTTGTAGTTTTATAAGATCTGGTACTTCAACCCTAGGATTTGTAGGAATTTCTGCAATAATATAAGGCACGCTATCTTCTTTGGCAATTTTAGTTAAAACAGTGTCGATACTTTGCACCATATTATTATCGCCATCTACAGGCAAATCTACGACTTCAACCATCTCTAAACAAGCAGCAACACGCCTTGCTTGGTCATTTGTACCTCCATAACAATTTGGTGGAACAATAATCTTAATTGCTTTTCCTGGATGTTTTTCTAATGCATCATGAATTAAGCCCATTATAATAGCGTATTGAATAGACAAACCGCTAGAACCAACCAAAGGTTTTGTAGTGGTGCCATTAATTTGTTTAATGGAATTTAAAACACTTATTTTATTAGTTTTAAAGTTGTTTTCTGGATGAATAATAACTGTGGCTGTAACTAATGATTTTAATGCAGCAAGAGCATTTACTGGCGTCATTGCAATAGTTTCTCTTCTTCTTACGTGTTGAATATCTGAAATATAATGTTCATTTTTTGCACCATTTACTAATAATATACTTCCCAAGGCGGTATAAGTATGAATGCAGAAATCGATATTTTTAGTACTGCTAAAATTGGTTATTTTTTCTTGTTCAGAAATAAAAATGGTACTACCATCAAAGGAAGTAATGTCTGTTGCATTTTCAACTTTATGTATTTCAAAATTATAGCCATATACATTTCTTAGAATGTCAGCATCAAAAAACGCTGGTAATTCATTAATGTAATTAATTTGTGTCTTTTTATTTTCTAATAAATTCTTTCTAAGAATTGCTAAAACAGGAACTGTTTGTGATGAAAAACTAATTACATTTTCAGATTTCTGATTGTTTAACTTGGCTATTGTCCATTCTAGAATACAAGATAACGGATGTCCTAAACGAATATAGTCATACGCAGTTGGCAGTTCATTTAATGCAAAAGCTTCTGAATTATTAGTGTCAAACAAAGATTTAAACTGCTTTAAAAAGGCTGTCTTAGCTAGTTTTTCGTCATAAATATCTAATCGGTGCGTAGTTAAGTTCAACCAACTTGTTGGCATGTTTTTTAGCACTTTATCTATATATTTAAGGGTTTTATTGTCTTGCATAATTTTCATTTTTAAATAGAGACCAAAGATACATTAATTAGATTTTTTGTAGTGCTTTGAGTTTTTTGTTTTTAGACATTTAATAAATGAATAAAAGGAGATAACATAATAGATTATATCATATTATATCAACAAAACCAAACCGCAACGAAATTAATAGACATCGTACTTTATTTTAGTTTAATAAATTCATTATCAGGTATATAAAGCTATCATTAACAGTTGAAAATAATACCAAAACAGGTATTAACCCCAATAAAATGCAATAAAAACCCTATTTTTGATAATTGATTATAATTTAAATAATTTAAGAATAAAAAAATGGCAAATACACTATTTGACAAAGTATGGGATTCACACGTTGTTCGTCAGGTTAAAGACGGACCAGATGTGTTTTTTATAGACCGTCATTTTATCCACGAAGTTACAAGTCCAGTAGCTTTTTTAGGACTAGAAAGTAGAGGGAACAGTGTTGTATATCCTGGGCGTACATTCGCAACAGCAGATCACAACACACCAACAATAAATCAACATTTACCGGTAGCAGACCCTTTGTCTGCAAATCAGTTAGACGCTTTAGAAAACAACGCTGCAAAGCACGGTATTTCGCACTGGGGTTTAGGAGATGAAAATAACGGAATTGTTCATGTTGTAGGTCCAGAAAACGGAATTACATTGCCTGGCGCAACAATTGTTTGTGGAGATTCACATACGTCTACACATGGTGCTTTTGGAGCCATTGCTTTTGGTATTGGTACTTCTGAAGTGGAGATGGTATTGTCCACACAATGTATTATGCAACCAAAACCTATGAAGATGCGTATCAACGTAAACGGAAAACTAGGTCTTGGTGTAACGCCTAAAGATGTTGCTTTATATATTATAGCAAAACAAACAACTTCTGGTGCAACAGGTTACTTTGTTGAATATGCAGGAGATGTTTTTGAAGATATGTCTATGGAAGGTCGAATGACTGTCTGCAACTTATCTATAGAAATGGGAGCAAGAGGAGGAATGATTGCTCCGGATGCAAAAACTTATGATTATATTAAAGGCCGCGCTCAAACTCCGAAAGGGGCAGATTGGGACAAGGCGATGAAATATTGGGAGACTTTATACACAGAAGAAGGTGCTGCATTTGATATAGAACATACTTACGAAGCTTCAGATATTGAACCAATGATTACGTATGGTACAAATCCAGGAATGGGAATGGGCGTAACAAATTCAATACCAACTGCAGAAAGCTTAGAAGGTGGTGTAGAAACGTATAGAAAGTCTTTAGGATATATGTCTTTTAATGAAGGCGATTCTATGATTGGTAAAGAAATAGATTTTGTGTTTTTGGGTTCTTGTACAAATGGAAGAATAGAGGACTTTAGAGGCTTCTGTTCAATTGTTGAAGGAAGACAGAAGGCAGATAATGTTACAGCTTGGTTAGTACCAGGTTCACATAAAGTTGTAGATCAAATAAAGGAGGAAGGCTTAGATAAAATTATTACAGACGCAGGTTTTGTTTTAAGAGAACCTGGCTGTTCGGCTTGTTTGGCAATGAATGATGATAAAATTCCTTCAGGGAAATTATCAGTTTCTACATCTAATAGAAATTTTGAAGGTAGACAAGGACCAGGTTCTAGAACACTATTAGCTTCTCCATTAGTTGCTGCAGCATCTGCAGTGCAAGGGGTAGTTACAGACCCTAGAACATTATTAGTATAAAATTTAAAAGTATAAAAGTTGGAGAGTACAAAGTTAGAAAGTTCGCAACAGAATGAACTTTGAAACCTTGAAACTGTAAAGCTTTACAAATATAGAAAACAATGGCTTACGATAAATTTGGAGTATTAACAAGTACAGCATACCCTTTACCAATAGAGAATGTAGATACAGATCAGATAATACCTGCTCGTTTCTTAAAAGCAACAGAACGTGTAGATTTTGATGTAAACTTTTTTCGTGATTGGAGATACAATCAAGACGGAACCCCAAAGGTAGATTTTCCTTTAAATAAAGAAATTTATGCAGGTTCTAAAATATTAGTTGGTGGAAGAAACTTTGGTTCTGGTTCTTCTAGAGAACACGCAGCTTGGTCTGTGTATGATTTTGGATTGCGTTGCGTAATTTCTTCAGCATTTGCAGATATTTTCAAGAATAACTGTTTAAACGTTGGTGTTTTGCCAGTGCAAGTTTCAGCAGTCTTCGCAGATACTTTATTTGCAGCAATTATGGCAGACCCAAAAACGGAGATTAATGTAGACTTACCTAACCAGAAAGTAACTTTAGTTGCTACTGGGCAGTCTGAATCTTTTGTAATTAATACATACAAAAAAGACAACATGTTAAACGGTTTTGATGATATTGATTATTTAAAAAATATCGAAGGTGAAATAACTGAATTTGCTAAAACAAGACCATTTTAGGGTTTCACTATGGCAAAGAGAAAGATTGAAATAATGGATACGACACTGCGTGATGGCGAACAAACATCCGGAGTATCGTTTTCAGTTTCTGAAAAATTAACAATCGCAAAATTACTTTTAGAAGAATTAGAAGTAGACCGTTTAGAAGTAGCTTCTGCTAGAGTATCTGAAGGTGAATTAGAAGCGGTAAAGAAAATTACTTCTTGGGCTTCTGAACATAACTGTTTAGAGAAGATAGAAGTATTAACTTTTGTTGATGGAGGAAAATCAATTAATTGGATGTTAAATGCTGGTGCGAAAGTCCAAAATTTATTAACCAAAGGTTCTTTAAACCATTTAACACATCAGCTTAAAAAAACACCAATACAACATTTTACTGATATTCAAAAGAATATAGAATCGGCTACTAAGCACGGTATAAAAACGAATGTTTATTTAGAAGATTGGTCTAATGGAATGCGAAATTCAAAAGCTTATGTTTTTGAATATTTAGATTTCTTAACGACTCAAAATATAGAACGTGTTTTATTACCGGATACTTTAGGAGTTTTAACTCCGGATGAAACTGCAAGATTTATATCAGAGGTTCGTGAAAAATACCCAAATACACATTTTGATTTTCATGGTCATAATGATTATGATTTAGGAGTTGCAAATGTTATGGAAGCTGTAAAATCGGGTGTAAATGGTTTGCATTTGACTATTAACGGAATGGGGGAGCGCGCCGGAAATGCACCAATGGCTAGTGTTATTGCTGTAGTTAATGATTTCTTAACAGATGTGAGAATAACTGTTAACGAGAAAGCATTAAATAAAGTAAGTAAGTTGGTAGAAACATTTTCTGGTTTTAGAATACCCGTAAATAAGCCAGTTGTAGGTGCAAATGTTTTTACGCAAACAGCAGGAATACATGCAGACGGAGATCATAAAAACAATCTTTATTTTAATGATTTAATGCCAGAGCGTTTTGGTAGAAAACGTAAATATGCATTAGGAAAAACATCTGGAAAAGCCAATATTCAAAAAAACTTGCAAGACTTAGGTTTGAGTTTAAATGATGATGAGCTAAAAAAAGTTACTCAAAGAATTATTGAGTTAGGAGATAAAAAGGAAGTTGTTTCGCAAGAAGATTTGCCATATATTATTTCTGATGTTTTAGATAGTGATACGATAGAAAGAAGAGTTATTGTAGAAAACTACGTGCTTACACATGCTAAAGGTTTAAAGCCATCAACCACAATTAAGTTAAAGGTAGAGGGTGTTATTTATGAAGAGCATGCCCAAGGAGATGGACAGTTTGATGCATTTATGAATGCTTTAAAAAAGTTATACAAAAGACATAGTAAAAAGGAGTTGCCAAAGTTAATTGATTATGCAGTAAGAATTCCGCCAGGAAGTAATTCTGATGCCTTGTGTGAAACTATTATCACTTGGAAAGGAGATGAAAAAGAATTTATTACACGTGGTTTAGATTCAGATCAAACAGTATCTGCAATTAAAGCTACAGAGAAAATGTTAAACATAATTTAAATATTTATGATTGAAAGATTCAATTATTGCATCTTTTAATTTTTAAAACACATAAAAAAATGAAATTAAATATCGCTTTATTAGCAGGAGACGGAATTGGACCGGAGGTAATTGATCAAGCTGTAAAGGTTTCTGATGCTATTGCTACCAGGTTTAAACATGAAATTACTTGGAAACCAGCTTTAACAGGTGCCGCAGCTATTGATGCAGTTGGAGAACCTTATCCAGACGCAACGCATGATATTTGTGTGGCTTCTGATGCTGTTTTATTTGGTGCAATTGGGCATCCAAGATTTGACAATGATCCTACTGCAACCGTAAGACCAGAGCAAGGCTTATTAAAAATGCGTAAAAAATTAGGCTTATTTGCAAATGTAAGACCTACGTTTACATTTCCTTCTTTATTAGATAAGTCTCCTTTAAAAAGAGAGCGCATAGAAGGAACAGATTTAGTTTTTTTACGTGAATTAACTGGAGGGATTTACTTCGGAGAAAAAGGTAGAAGAGATGGTGGAGAAACTGCTTTTGACAATTGTGTATATACACGAGCTGAGGTGCAGCGTATTGCTGTTAAAGGTTTTGAATTGGCAATGACACGTGGTAAAAAATTGTGTTGTGTAGACAAAGCAAATGTTTTAGAAACTTCAAGATTGTGGAGGGAAACGGTGCAGGCAATGGAAAAGGATTATCCAGAAGTGGAAGTATCTTATGAGTTTGTAGATGCAGTTGCAATGCGTTTGGTACAATGGCCAAATAGTTACGATGTCTTAATTACTGAAAACTTATTCGGAGATATTTTAACAGATGAAGCTTCTGTTATATCTGGTTCTATGGGTTTAATGCCAAGTGCATCTGTAGGAACAGAAAATGCATTGTTTGAGCCTATTCATGGCTCATATCCGCAGGCTACAGATTTAAATATCGCAAATCCGATGGCAACTATTTTGTCTGCAGCAATGTTGTTTGAGCACTTTGGTTTGCAAGCAGAAGGAAAAGCAATCAGAGATGTTGTAAACAGTGCTTTAGAAAAAGGAATGGTTACAGAAGATTTAGCGGATGGCGGAAAAGCCTACGGAACGAAAGAAGTTGGAGATTGGTTAGCAGAAAATATTTAAAAATATAAATTGAATATATATTTAAAAAAGCGCTCGAATTCGAGCGCTTTTTTAGTTTTATATACATTAACACGAATGTTATATAGTAGTACATTGTATTTCACCGAAATTCAGTACCTTATTTAAATTTGTAAAAAGATTACTTTACAGCCATTAATTCTACATCAAAAATAAGTGTTGCATCTGGTGGAATTACTCCTCCAGCTCCAGCAGAACCGTATGCTAAATTAGAAGGGATTACAAAACGAGCTTTATCGCCAACTTGTAATAATAAAATTCCTTCATCCCAACCAGCAATAACTTGGCCAAGACCAACATTAAAATCTATTGGGTCTTTTCTCTTATATGAAGAATCGAAAACCGTACCATCTAATAATTGTCCTTTGTAATGCACAGAAACTCCAGCACCTTTTGTAGCTTGCTTACCAGTCCCTTTTTGTAAAATCTGGTAACGCAAACCGCTTTTAGTTTCTTCATAACCAATAGCTACAGAATCTAACAATTCTTTTTGTTTTGCTTTCTCATCTGCATCCCGTTTTTCTCTAGAACCTTCAAATGTTCTAAAAGCTTCTACAGCATTAAATGCTTCTGCATCTGCACCAACTCTGACAATTTTCACAGAAGATAATTCATCTCCTTGTGCAATTTCATCAACAATGTCTTGTCCTTCTATTACAGATCCAAAAACAGTGTGTTTACCATCCAACCATGGAGTAGGAACGTGGGTAATATAAAACTGACTTCCGTTTGTTGCAGGTCCAGAATTAGCCATTGCTAACTTTCCAGGAGCATCATGTTTTAAATCTGAATGAAATTCATCATCAAATTTATAACCAGGGTTTCCTGTTCCTGAGCCTTGTGGGCAGCCACCTTGTACCATGAAATCTGGAATTACTCTGTGGAATTTTAATCCATCATAATATGGTGTTCCTTGTTCTTTTACATCATTTTCTAAATTACCTTCAGATAAAGCAACAAAATTCCCTACTGTTCCAGGAGTTTTTTCGTGCTCTAATTGTACTAAAATTTCACCTTTTGAAGTAGTGAATTTGGCATAGATACCGTTATTCATAATCTTTAAATTTTAATTTTCCTCATCCCTAATTTAGGGTTCACAGTCTTAAGGTTTTTAATTAGGTATTAGTTTTTGACTGCATTTAAACTAATATTTTTACTTTTTAAATTCGCTTGTAAAATGTAATTTTACTGACGGATATTTATTTTGTGTCATTTGAATCGTAAATTCAGAATCTGCTAAAAACACCAATTGTCCTTGCTTGTCTTTTGCTAAATAACGTTGTTTTACTCGTTTAAAGTCAATAAACTCATCACTTTTAGGATTCTCTGGTTCTACCCAACAAGCTTTATGAGCAGCTAAGTTTTCATAAGTACATTTTGCCCCATATTCATGCTCTAATCTGTATTGAATAACTTCATATTGCAGGGCTCCAACAGTACCAACAACTCTTCTTCCGTTCATGTCTAAAGTGAATAATTGAGCAACTCCTTCATCCATTAGCTGATCTAAACCTTTATATAATTGTTTAGACTTCATAGGATCTGCATTGTTCACATAACGGAAATGTTCGGGTGAAAAACTTGGAATTCCTTTAAAATTAAGAGCTTCTCCTTCTGTTAAAGTATCTCCAATTTTAAAGTTTCCGGTGTCATGAATTCCAACAATATCTCCAGGAAAAGACTCTTCTACAATTTCTTTTCTTTCAGCAAAAAATGCATTCGGACTAGAAAATTTTACTTTTTTACCTGTTCTAACATGCAAGTAGGGTGCGTTTCTTTTAAATGTTCCTGAAACTATTTTTATAAATGCAAGTCTATCTCTATGCTTAGGATCCATATTTGCATGAATCTTAAATACAAAACCTGTTAATTTTTCTTCTTTAGAATCTACCAAGCGTTCTTCTGCTTTTTTAGGTTGCGGCGAAGGTGCTATCTCTATAAAAGCTTCTAGCAATTCTTTTACACCAAAATTATTTAATGCAGATCCAAAAAACACCGGTTGTAGCTTGCCTTCTAAATATTCTTCCTGATTAAAAGCTGGGTATACTTCATCAATCAACTCTATTTCTTCACGTAAAGTATCTGCAGCTGTTTCTCCAATAATTGTATCTAATTCTGGATTTGAAAGATCACTAAATTCAACTCCTTCAGATATAGATGTTTTATTATCACCAGAAAAAAGGTTTAATTTCTTTTCCCAGATATTATAAATTCCTTTAAAATCATATCCCATTCCAATAGGGAAACTCATTGGTGTAACACGTAAACCTAGTTTTTGTTCAACTTCATCTAACAAATCAAAAGCATCTTTACCCTCTCTATCTAATTTATTGATAAAAACTAGCATTGGTATGCTTCTCATTCTACAAACTTCTACTAATTTCTCTGTTTGTGGTTCTACACCTTTGGCAACATCAATTACAACAATAACACTATCTACAGCAGTTAAAGTTCTAAAGGTGTCCTCTGCAAAATCTTTGTGACCAGGAGTATCTAGAATATTTATTTTTTTATCTTTATAAATGAAGGCTAAAACAGAAGTTGCAACTGAAATACCACGCTGACGTTCAATTTCCATAAAATCTGAAGTTGCACCCTTCTTAATTTTATTGTTTTTTACAGCACCAGCCTCTTGAATTGCTCCACCAAAAAGTAGTAACTTTTCTGTTAACGTTGTTTTACCTGCATCAGGATGCGAGATAATACCAAAAGTTCTTCTACGTTCTATTTCTTTTAAAAAATTCATCTACAAAAATTGAGGTGCAAATATAGGTTTTATTCTATAATTTATCTCCTGATTTTAAAGGGATACCTATTAATAACAAGTCCTAGGTTTTATGAAATTTGATACACTATAAACTCGTGATAAATTTCAACAAAATACGGTATCAATCTATAATTTCAATAGTCATTTTAATATCTTCTATAGGCCATTCATCTACACCTACTTTTACCCTTGATATTTTATCTAAGGTATTAAATCCTGAGATTACTTCACCAAAAACAGTATGCTGGTTATCTAAATGATGATTTCCATTTCTATTGTGTACCATATAAAATTCAAACGGACTTGATAATTTGTTAGGATTCTTTTCCCATTGCCTAGCAGCAGCCAATGCGCCGTATTTATGGGTTCTATTGCTCTTAAACTCGGGTCTTAATAAATAGTTACCATACAATCTTCGTTGATTCCTGGTATAGGTTTCATCAGAGTTTCCTCCTTGAATTACAAAGTTTTTTGCTACTCTGTATATGACAGTAGTATTGAAGTATTTTAATTTTGTTAAGAAAATAAAATTGGCTCTATGGATAGGAACATCGTCATATAACAGTAATTTTATACTACCAAATTTTGTTGTAATACGTATTTTATTTTCCTTATTTTGTTTACCATATTCCGTAAAAAAAGCTTCAACATTGTCTTTATTTAAGCTATCCCATGTTTTAATAATTTTCTTTTCTAAATTATTTTTGATAACTTTCTTTTTATTTTTTGTTGAATTTTCTGTTTTTTTAATTTTTAGTGGAGCAGTTTCTTTGCACTGATAAAAAGAGAAGACACCTACAATTAACAGAAGTTGTATTATAATTTTCATAAGAATTAGTAGGTTTATATCCTTCAAAGATAAATCATCATAATAAAAGAATAAGAAAATTTGATTGTTTTCATACATTTTCATGATTTATTGGTAATTCATTCCTTATTTTTGTTAGAATGATAGAGTACGTTATTTTAGTAAATGAAAACGATCAACAGATTGGTTTAATGGAAAAAATAGAAGCACATGAAAAAGCAGCATTACATAGAGCTTTTTCTGTTTTTATTTTTAATAAAAAAGGTGAATTAATGCTACAACAGAGAGCTGCATCTAAATACCACTCTCCATTGTTATGGACAAATACATGTTGTTCTCATCAAAGAAATGGAGAAAGTAACTTAGAAGCAGGAAAAAGAAGGTTACAGGAAGAGATGGGTTTTGTAACAGAGATTTCGGAAGTGTTTTCTTTTATTTACAATGCACCTTTTGATAATGGCTTAACAGAGCATGAATTAGACCATGTGATGATTGGTAAATATGATGACGTGCCCAATATTAACAAAGAGGAAGTAGAAGCTTATAAATGGATGCAGATAGCAGATGTTAAGAAAGACATCGACGAAAACCCTTCAATTTACACTGCTTGGTTTAAAATTATTTTTGAAAAATCTTATAAAAAATTAACAAATGCCT
>OJBT01000330.1_pt1 | contig 11120 bp, 10 predicted proteins | sample 1591101 | NCBI WGS metagenome assembly OJBT01 (sample SAMN05416773, study PRJEB24817) | seawater metagenome | isolation source: Sea water | place: Canada:Atlantic | collected 2013-11
GCGATGTCCGCCTGACCCGCCGCCGCGATAATCAGGTTTGCTGTGTCAAAGCCCTGCGCTGCGTAGAGCGATGGCAGACGCCCATAGGCCGCCTCAAAGCTATCCACGAAACCCTTGTTGGTTTCATTGTCGATGTCCTTGTTCCACTGTGATGTGTTGTGGATGCCCAAGGCGGAATCGCCAACCGCTTGCAGAATACCTTGGTCAAAGCTGAACGCTGGCCCGATTACCGGCAGTTCGATACCGCTGTCCGCGTATTGCTTGAGAAAGGAAATCCCCATGCCGCCGGGAAGAAAGAAAAAGATGCTGTCAGCACCCGAAGCGCGGATCTGCGCGATTTCTGCGGCATAGTCGGTCTGACCCAGCTTGGTATAAAGCTCTCCGGCCAGCTCGCCCTGATACATGCGTTTAAATCCGGTCAGCGAATCCTGACCAGCCGGATAGTTCGGTGCAAGGATGAACGTGTTTTTATATCCAGATTCAGTGGCATGTGCGCCAGCGGCTTCGTGCAGGTTGTCGTTTTGGTAGGACACTGAGAAGTAATCCTTGTTGCAGCCCTTGCCGGCCAACTGAGCCGGAGCCGCATTGGTAGAGATGTAGAATTTTCCCTGTGCATTTGCGGCGGGTGCCACAGCCATCGCAAGATTTGACCAAACGATGCCAGTCAAGATGTCGACCTTGTCAGATTGGATCATCTTGTCGGCCGCTTGTACGGCCACGTCCGGCTTTCGCTGGTCGTCTTCGATTACAACTTCGATCTTGTCGCTGCCCGCTTGATCAATTGCCAACATGAAGCCGTCGCGGGTATCAACGCCCAGCGCGGCCCCGCCGCCTGTCAACGTCGTGATCAATCCGATCTTTACTTTGCCGCCGTGGCCATCGGCCAGAGCGCCAGTGCCAAGCGTCAACGCCAATGCGGCGGCAGTGCCCAGTGCCTTGAATGGTAACGTCATTGTATTCTCCCAGTTGGAATGGCGCTTTTCGCGCTCATGTTCAGTTAGTGTCTGTCTGGGTAGCTAAGCAAGCGCCCACGACCCCAAAGCGAAGTAAACTGAAGAGAGCTTAAGCGGTGATCTTTTTTATTTCAAGCACATATATTTTGAACTTGAAGCTTTTATCAGAGTGAAACAATGAGTGTAAATCTAGTCTCACACATGACGATCTCTTGGGGAAGGAGTTGATGTCTTCATCAGATAACAAACAAGATTTGGGAAGGTTGCGCACCAGATTTCCAGAAAAAGGCGGCGTTTTTGGTGAAACGCCGCCTTTTCGAATTCTTTGACCTAAGTGGTCAGTTCGTTGCTGCGGCCTCTGGACCAACAGATACCAGATAAGCCCAGACGTTTTTCGCGTCTTCTTCGTCACGCAGCTTGAAAGTCATCTTGGAGCGCGCCTTCTTATCATCAAGGTATGTCTTCAGGAATTCACGGGGGTCCTGCACATAAACAGCAAAGTCCGCCTCGTTCCATTCCAGACCCGCTTCACCAGCTGCTGCAATAGAACCACCGTATTTCTTACCGAACTCTGCTTCGGTCCCGGCGACGCGGGTGTAAATGCCATAAAGATTTGGACCTGTGCGACCACCTTTGACAATAACATTGTCATCAGCATCAACGATTGCATGGCACGCTTTGCATTTGGCGAAAACTTTTTCGCCCGCAGCTGCGTCACCCGTTGCGTGACCATCGGCAAACGCCGGACCGGCAGCAAGGGCAAAACCCAGAACCGCTGTCTTAAACATATTCATTATGAACTCCTGTTTTTGTGCTCATCCTTCAACAGTCTAGATCATTTTGCCGAGATGCAAACGCTAACCGGCAAATCTGTCGAACAGTTTATCTGATGGAGCGCGATCAACAACCTTGCACATCTGACGGGTCTCGTGTCAGAGATTCGCGTCTAAGGGAAACCGAAATGGACGGCAGCATGGTGCCCACCAAAATCATGATTCCCGCATGGGTCGATGGTATGCTGATGCCCGTTGAAAAGCTGGCCGCGCATCGGCGCGGTTTGCGACATCTGGCGGTGTCAGTGTTCGTCGTGCGCGACGGCGCGATCCTGATCCAGCAACGTGCATTAGACAAATACCACACGCCGGGCCTGTGGGCGAACACCTGCTGTACGCATCCCGAATGGGGCGAAGAAGCGCTGGCCTGCGCCACGCGCCGCGTGAATGAGGAACTGGGCATCAGCGGGCTGAACCTGCAACACCGGGGTCAGGTCGAATACCGCGCAGATGTCGGCAATGATCTGATTGAACATGAACTGGTCGACGTGTTTCTAGCGCAGGCCAGCCCCGACATGCCGCTGAACCCCAATCCGGCCGAGGTGATGGCGACCCGTTGGGTCACACCCAAAGCGCTGGTCGCAGAGATCACAAACACCCCTAACAGCTTTACCCCATGGCTACGCATCTATCTGGCTGATCATGCAGATATGATCTTTGGCTGAGAAATCCTGAACCTGAGTTCTGCTCGGAATTTCACCCGACATGTCTGCCGCGCGCCGCTAGTTTAATACCTTTTCACCAAGGGCCTGTAGCGCCGTCGCTGCGATATCCGTTACGGTCAGACCCACATCGGGATGCATCGCATCGCGTGCAGCCTGATCAATAAAGTGGTCTGGCAATGTCATCGTGGTGGCGAATAATTTGTTGCAGACCGGGTACGCTTGTCAGCGCTGCACCGCGTCGGGGCAGAGGAAACCGTGTCGCCCATTTCTGGAACCCTGCCGCGCGGCCAATCCCCTTACTGAAGTGGAGGCAGACACATCGCCCGTCCTATTCGCCTGGTACCTGCGACGCGCGCCATTTGATTGGCGTCAGCACCTCGGCCTGTGTGGTGACCAATTTGGCCAGCGCTGCCTCGCCTGGGCATTTCGGTATCGATGAAATCGCGCCAGCCAGAATTTCGCGCATGCGCTGGATCGCGCCTTCGATGCCCAACTCAGTGACCGCGTTGGGACGCCCGAGCAGGTCATCCTGCCCGACTGGTTTGCCCAAGGTCTCTTCATCATAAAGGGCATCGCGCAGGTCATCGGCCACCTGGAACGCTTCGCCCAGGCGCGCGCCTAACTCTGCCCACGGCTCGGCATCTTCACCCGCCGCGACCGCCCCCATCTGGGTAGCGGCAATGAACAGCGCGCCCGTCTTGGCCCGGTGATAGGCAGACAAGTCCACCTCATCTTCGCTTTCCCAACCTTGCCCGGCGCAGATCCCATTCGGCATTCCAGAGCGTTGCGTCAGGATCAGCATTAGTTTGGCCGCTTGCGCGGGGTCATAAACTGCCGCGCGGGCCAGAACCTCGAACGCCATGATGATCAGACTATCGCCGGTCAATACCGCCAAGGGTTCGCCAAAGGCGCGGTGCACCGACGGCTTGCCCCGGCGCATGTCCGCATTGTCGAAACAAGGCAGATCGTCATGCACCAGTGACGCGCAGTGGATCAACTCAAGCGCGGCGGCGGCCGCATCGGCCAGTGCCGGCGTGCGGTCACCACAGGCCACAGCCACCGACATAAGAATAGAAGGCCGGATGCGCGCCCCACCTGGATGCACAGTATAATGCAGCGCTGATGCCAACTGACCCGGCGAAGGCTGCGCCTGACCCTGCTCGATAGCTTGGGCAATGGCGCGGTCAATACGGGCCTTCATATCCATTCGACTCTCCTTGCCGTCTTGCATGTACTCTATTGATGACAACGCATGCGTTAACTAAACATATGGAATCTCATTGTATCCAAATAGAATGACATATCAGCCCCCCATGTTGCTGTCGTTGGCGCAGGAATAGGCGGTCTCGCTGCCGCCCTGCGCAGGGTGCCAGCAATGGCCGCTGGCCTTGTTGATACGTCTTGGAAAGTTGAGGACATCGTCGCGCTGATTGAAAAGGCGGAAGCCGAAGCGTCACCTAAAAGCGCGGCCCCCCCTGTTCGCATTCCAGTTTGGGCACGCCAGCGCAGCTTTTGTATTTTCGGTGTGAGTGCCCACCGCGTCACGCCATTATAACCATTGCGCCGCACTTGCGTACCTATCCCGGCTTAGACAAAACACGCTGCGAATATTCCATTACGCGCGGTCAGCGGCAAGACCGCCCAGCACCAGCAAGCCCCGTTGACGTAACGGCTATGTGCCGCGCACCGTGTCAATCATCAACTGTACGTTTTCAGGGTCCCCATCAGGTGTAATACCGTGACCCAGGTTGAAGATATGCGGCCCACCGGACAGCGCATCAACGATCTTGCGAGTCTCACTAACCAGCGCATCACCGCCCGTGACCATATGAGAGGACTTCAAGTTCCCCTGCACACACCCGGCTGTCTGAACATGGGCCGCGGCCCATTGCGCGGTGACACCATCATCAATGGCGATACAATCGGCACCAATGGCGGCATGGGCACCTTCATATCGCTCCCCTGCACCGCGTGGAAAGGCGATGACAGGCACCTCTGGATGCAATTCTTTGAGGGCTGTGGTGATCTGCTGCATCGGCTTCAGTGAATAGGCTTCAAAATCATCACCTTGCAGCGATCCCGCCCAGCTGTCGAAAATCTTGATAACCTCGGCCCCGGCTTTGATCTGTTCAGACAGATACAACACGGTCGCCTGAGTGATCCGGTCCAACAGCGCCTCAAACACAGGCCGGTTTTCTAACTTCAACGCATGGGCAGGCCCTTGATCGGGCGTACCACGGCCTGCAACCATATAGGTGGCCACCGTCCAAGGTGCCCCGGCAAAGCCAATCAACGTCGTTTCATCGGGCAATCCTTTGGACAGGATCTTGACCGTCTCATAAACAGGACTCAGCGTGTCGTGGATGGCTTCAATTGGTTTTAGCGCATCAACTTCGGCCTGCGTGGTGATCGTGGACAGGCGTGGCCCCTCGCCGGTGACAAACCACAGATCCGCGCCCAGCGCCTGAGGCACCAGCAGGATGTCAGCGAACAGGATCGCCGCATCAAAACCGAAACGTCGGATCGGTTGAAAAGTGACCTCTGCGGCCAGTTCTGGATTGTAGCAAAGCGACAAAAAATCCCCTGCCTGAGCCCTTGTTGCCTTGTACTCTGGCAGATAGCGACCCGCCTGTCGCATCATCCAGATGGGCGGGACTGGCAGTGTTTCACCCGCGAGTGCACGCAGGATTGTCTTGTTCTTGCTCATGTAGTTTCTTTCAATGCCTGAATTTTTCTCATCATGCTTTTTCATGGAGGCAGATACAAGAGTTGTCAGCTTAGGTTTACAGATGTACGAAAGGCCATGATAAAGAATTTGCCAACCCCGCAGAACCCCTTGAACATCGGCACCCGCGGATCACCGCTGGCTCTGGCACAAGCCCATGAGACCCGCGAACGTCTGGCGCGTGCTTTTGACCTGCCATTTGAAGCGTTTACAATCGTCGTGATCAAGACCACCGGTGACAAGATCATCGACCGCCCATTGAAAGAGATCGGCGGCAAGGGCCTGTTCACGCGCGAGATCGAGGACGACATGCTGCTGGGCAAGATCGACATCGCGGTGCATTCGATGAAAGACATGCCGACCTATCAGCCCGACGGGCTGGTCCTTGATACTTATCTGCCACGCGAGGACGTGCGCGATGCGTTTATCTCACCCCGTGCAAAAAGCCTGGATGATCTGGCCCCCGGCACGATTGTGGGCACCTCAAGCCTGCGGCGGCGCGCCCAGCTGAAACTGCGGCGGCCCGATCTGGAAGTCGTGGAATTTCGCGGCAATATGCAGACCCGATTGGCGAAGTTAGAGCAGGGTGTGGCAGAGGCGACGTTCCTTGCGATGGCGGGTCTGAACCGGCTCAAAATGGACGAAGTGCCTAAGACAGCCATTGAAGTGGGTACCATGCTGCCTGCGGTGGCGCAGGGGGCGATTGGGATTGAGCGGCGGGTTGAGGACAGCCGCGTGGCAGAAATGCTGGCCGCCATTCATGATAGGCCCACGGGTCAACGTCTCGCGGCAGAACGGGCGTTTCTAGCAGCACTTGACGGATCTTGCGAAACCCCGATTGCTGGGCTGGCGGTGCTGGAAGGGTCTGACGTTTTCCTGCGCGGTGAAGTGCTGCGCCCTGACGGATCAGAAGCCATTGATGATGCTGTGCGCTGTCCCATCGAACATGGCCCCGATGCGGCCCGTGAGATGGCGCAAAAAATGCTGGCGCAGGCCGGACCGGGGTTTTTCGACTGGCGGTAGGGATGCCTGCCTGTGCGTCTGTTTAAAGTCTGGCCGCATATTCGGTATCTGTTAGGTATAATTTACACGTATCAAAGCCCGACAGCATACGGATAGCGGCCTATATGCCTTATTTTTATGGTTCTGCGTAGTTTCAGGCATAATCTGTCACTATTATTTGACAATCCAGTGGTACTCATCGACGATACCCACACTTTGTAAGCACGTTGGTTCCTGGGGCAGGTGCCCAACCTGAGGAGAATGCATGCCCGACGGACAGCAAGCGGACCACCGCAAAGCCCCTGAACGGGCTACTGGATCTACGCTTAGAGCGCTGTCTAAAATTGTGGCCGTAGAACCTGTGGCGAGACCTCTTTTAGAAAGCTGTCTATCCCAGATGTATGAAGTTGCGTGCACACCGCCCGTCTGGATAGAACCATTGCGAGGGCACATCGATGATACCGCAGGGTGAAATAACCTGGAGTTCGGGATTGATCCCGATGATCGGGCCCGAAATTGTCTCGGAAATCATATCACGCATTGCTGATGTCGCTCTGGTCATCTCCAGTACTGGTCAGGTGTTGGACGTGCTCAGCAACCCTAACTCCAAAATGTCGCTTGAATCTGCCCGCTGGCAAGGTCAGCCGCTCAAGGTCCATCTGACCACTGAATCCGTACCGAAATTCGAGGAACAACTCGCCAGTTTTCTGAACGGCGGCACAAAGGTTGTACGCCCCGTGGAACTGACCCACCGGCCCAATGATAGCGATCAGGAATTCCCGGTCCGCTACAGTTTTCATCGAATTGGTACCGATGGCGCACTGTTGATGCTGGGTCAGGATCTGCGCCCGGTGTCCGAGATGCAGCACCAACTGGTGGCAGCGCAGATCGCGCTTGAACGTGACTACGAAGCGCAGCGCGAATTCGATACACGGCTGCGGGTGTTGATGAACGTCATAGGCGAGGGAGCCCTGTTCGTGTCCGTTTCAAACGGTGCGATTTCGGACTGCAACGCGGCACTAACACTGCTGTTTAACAAAACCCGCGCCGAGATTCTGGGGCTGACACTGCGGGATCTTTTTCAGACGGGTCAGGACAGCGATGTCCTCAACACTTTGGCGAGCGGGCAGGCGGGTACAGAAACGACCCTCAAGAGCCGTGATGGTCGCGCATTGAACGTCCGCGCGACATTGTTCCGCGCCTCCGCAGAGCAGATGTTGCTTTGTCAAATCAGAGACGCCAACGGTGTCCCCGCACCCTCTGGTTCCATGAATGAACACATGATGGGGCTTTTTGAACGTGGTGCCGACGGCATTGTCTTTGTGAAAAAGGACGGCACCATTTTAAGCGCCAATGATTCCTTCCTGCGTCAGACCGATGTGGTGAATACCCAAGCAGTCAAAGGACGGTCAGTAACCGATTTTCTGGGTCGTGGAGCAGTTGATTTGAAGGTCATGCGCGAAAATGCCGTGCGCACCGGATCAATGCGGCTCTATGCAACGCGGGTGATTGGCGAACACGGTGCATATATCCCGGTTGAGATTGCCGCGACGATCGTGAACGCCAGCAAGGAGTCGGTGCTGGCACTGGTGATCCGTGATGCCAGCCGGGCAGAAATGCTGCGCAACACGAACACGCATCCAACGGATGTCGATATGACGTCGGTGATCGAACTGATCGGAAGCCAAAGCCTGAGGGGGATCGTGGCCAAAACCACGGATGTCATCGAAAAAATATGTATCGAAACAGCGGTTGAGTTGACGTCGAACAACCGCGTGGCGGCGGCTGAAATGTTGGGTCTGTCACGGCAGTCGCTGTATGTTAAGCTCCGGAAATATGGCCTTCTCAAGAGAGATCCAGCCGACTAGCTGCGGCAGCCTACCAGACCGCGTTCGGCAGACTGGCTTTGGGACGCCATGGCGTTTAGGGTGCGATGCTGGTAATCCGTCGGGAATGGTTACGTGTGGTGAGCGATTTAATGGTGTCTAAGTTTGATCGGTATTCCATCGCGGACAGGCGACTGTCCTATCAGCCTTTTGTGGCTGGTGAAAAACCCGGTGGATATTCTGCAGGCGAGGTCAATAATCTGCTAATGGGTGTTGAGCAGACCTTCGAAGCCTATCTGCGTCGCATTGAACGAAAGCTGATAGATGCGCAGGACGACCTGAAAGCCCGGCAGGATGAATTGGGCAAGCTCGCCAATCTTGCTGACCAACGGGCCGCAGCGGCACAGGCCGAAAATGCGGCATATGCTGCAAAGCTAGGTGCGCGGGATCAGGAACTGGCTCAGATCAGGGAGCAGCTGAATCAACAGATCGAGGCCGCCCAGAAAGATCGCGATACAATGGCTGAAACGACGGCGCAGTTGACCGACAAGATCACCAGCCTTGAGCACACGCTTGAGGAGATACAGCAGAGCAGTTCGTGGCAGTTGACCAGACCGTTACGCTGGATCAGCGACCCGAAAAAGGGCGGATAAGAGATGTCACAAGACCCGGTTCAGGTGATTGAGGACAGCACGCTTTTTGATGCCGACTGGTATCTGCGCAGCTATCCGGATGTCTGGCGTTATGACAGATCGCCCGCGCACCACTATTCGATCTACGGCGCGCACATTGGACGCGATCCCGGCCCGGGCTTCAGCTCGGCTGGCTATCTGGCGCGCAACACCGAAGTTGCACAGGTCGGGCACAATCCGCTGTGGCACTATGAACTTTATGGGAAACACGAAGGGCGCGAGCCATCTCCAAGTGATTTGGCCACGCAGCCCCCAGACTCCATCCGCCAATCCGAAATTGACCGCAGCCAGCCTGTGCCCTTGCCCGCCGCAGCGCATGTGGCTCTGACCAAGGTCTTTGACGAGCAGCTTGAAGAGAGACCGCACCGGTTTTTGGCCGAGTTTGATCATGTGGGTGCCCAGCGCTTCATCAGCAACCTTTGCGCACAGGAGGCCGCTGAATTAGCCGCGCGCAATACACGCGTGAGCGTGATCATGCCCACTTTCAACCGCGCAGCAACACTGGGCCGCGCGATCCAGTCAGTGATGGGACAATCACATCATAATATGGAATTGATCGTGGTTGATGACGGCAGTACAGATTCCACTGCCGACGTCGTTAAGGAATATCACGACGATCCGCGCGTGGTCTATTGTGCCACGCCGCATCTGGGTGTTTCTGCCGCGCGAAATCTGGGCCTGTCCCGAGCCAAGGGGTCGGTGATTTTTTATCTGGACAGTGACAACCTGTGGACCTGTGATTTTGTGCGCCTGATGCTAATAGCGCTTCAGGTTTCCGGGGCGCGCTGTGCCTATGCCGCAACGCGTCTGCACAACCGGGCAGGTGCTGTCGTGGGCTATCGCGGAGAGCCGTTTGACTGGGCCCATTGCATAAACGGAAATTACGTCGATCTGAATGTTTTTTGTCATGAAATTGACCTTACGCGCAAACTTGGCTGCTTTGATGAAACGCTCCGTCGCATGGTCGATTGGGATCTGATCCTGCGTTATACGCACGAAAACGCGCCGGTTTATTGCCCGTTTATCGGTTGTCTCTACTCTGATGATCCAGACGATAGAACGCGAATTTCGACGTCCAAACCGTATATCTTTGAACGGGTCGTGTCGCACAAGAATGCTTTTGGCCTTGCCAACTTGCCAGAAGTGCTAACAGATCTGCGGTTTTCGTTCGCGTTGAAAACCACCTCTGGCTCTCCCGTTGATTTGGTTGACGGGCTTTCAGCGACCCTATCAAAGCGCGGGAATAGGGTGCGGATAGATGATCAAGAGAAATGGGAGGCACGCCATCCGCATGAGGATGAGGTCGTGCTGATCCTGCCCGGTGCCAGCGCATACACGCCCCATCCCGAACAGTTTAATCTGCGTCTTGGGTCAGCGGCGGAATCACAAGTTGAGCCGGAGGTTCACGGCAGCGTTGAGATAGATCAGTGCGATGCCGCGAAAATTGCAGATGAGATCCTGAACCAGATCATAGCCTATCTCAAGGGGGTGGGGGAATGAACATGGGACGCGCCGCCGGAGGCGCAGCACACGCGATGCCAGTCCTTTCAAACATTGCATCTTTAACTTGGATGGCGCTGACGGCTTTCGCAAAAGGGCGGCTTTTCCTTTTATCCGTCAAAACTGTTAATCCGGGCCAAACGCAGGTTTGCGCAGGCGTCTGCCTGTGAACCACCCGCCGCCCCCTACCGACGGTTCTGGATATTTCTTGTACCATTCCATCGGGCAATATCCGGGCAAGGTCGCGGATATGCGCCGGGCCACCGCAGAACATGCAGAAATCTGGGGTCGATTTGACGATGCACAGTGGCCAATGGTGCTGCCCCGGCGGCAAAAATTCATCGACGGCTGGCAAAGGCTGATCAATGCGCCTCAGGGCACTTTGACCACCGCAGAAAACGTGACCACCGCGCTTTATTCCCTGATCGGTGCCCTGCCCGCACACCACCTAAAGGGAAAGCGGGTATTGATCGCGCAAGACTGCTTTCCGTCGCTACATTTCATGTTGGCAGGCGTCGCTGATCGGTTCGGCTTTACCCTAGACACGGTGCCGATGCGGCAGGGTGGAGCATGGGTAGACGACGATGATATGATTGCAGCATGGAGTGACGATGTGGGGTTGGCATTGCTGACTTGGGTCACCTCGACGTCATCGCATCTGTGCGACTTGACTGCCTTGGTCGCCCATGCGCGCGCCCAAGGCAGTCTTGTGGGCGTGGACATTACCCAAGGGGCCGGGCTGCTGCCTTTTGATGTGTTGGAACCTGAGGTGGACTTCACTGTCTCCACCAGTTTGAAATGGCTGTGTGGCGCGTCTGGCGCGGGTATCCTACATGTGGCTGACCCCTTGCTTCAGACCTGCGCACCTGAATTGCTGTCTCTTATACACATCTGACGCTGCCGACGAGCGATCTAGTGTAGATC
>OJBT01000336.1_pt1 | contig 10976 bp, 10 predicted proteins | sample 1591101 | NCBI WGS metagenome assembly OJBT01 (sample SAMN05416773, study PRJEB24817) | seawater metagenome | isolation source: Sea water | place: Canada:Atlantic | collected 2013-11
CTTTAATTACGTGAGGTACTTCACCTGAAAGGTTTGCTTCCACCATAATATAACCCGGGAAATAAACTTTTTCTCTATGTACCTTTTTACCGTCTCTAATTTGAATTACTTTCTCTGTAGGAACGATAACTTGACTTACATAATCTGATAGACCAACACGTGATATTTCAGTTTCTATATATGCCTTAACTTTATTTTCTTGTCCACCAATGGCTCTAACAACATACCATTTCATTACTGAATCAGTCGCCATTATTAGTTGCTTTTAAATATTGCGAAAAAATTATCTAAACCTGTTTGAAAAACATAGTCTATACCTGCTACTGCCAATGCAAACAAAATAGTAAAAACAGCAACAGTTACTGTAGTTTTTTGAGCCTCCTCTTTTGAAACCCAAGTCATATGATTGCTTAGTTCCTCAAAAGAATCTTTAATATATTGTATAAACTTCATACTATTTGTTTGTTTTTTTGCACGGGCGGAGAGATTCGAACTCCCGACAGCTGGTTTTGGAGACCAGTGCTCTACCGCTGAACTACGCCCGTTTCTTATTCATTGATAAAGGCATCCCGATAAATCGGGACACCCTTTGTAAATTATAACTAGTAAACTAATTAATGTATTAGTCTATTAATTCAGTTACCTGACCAGCTCCAACTGTTCTACCACCCTCACGGATTGCGAAACGTAAACCAACATTTAATGCGATTGGTTGAATTAAGTCTACAGTAATTGTTAAGTTATCTCCTGGCATAACCATTTCAACACCTGCAGGTAAGTTAATAGTACCTGTTACATCTGTAGTTCTAACATAGAACTGAGGACGATAGTTGTTATGAAATGGAGTATGACGACCACCTTCTTCTTTTTTCAAAACATAAACTTCTGCCTTGAATTTAGCGTGTGGCGTTACAGAACCTGGCTTACAGATTACCATACCTCTCTTAATATCTTCTTTTGCAACACCTCTTAACAAGATACCAGCATTATCTCCTGCCTCACCTCTATCTAAGATTTGACGGAACATTTCAATACCAGTAACAGTAGAAGTCATTTTTTCAGCTCCCATACCGATAATATCAACAACATCACCTGTATTAGCGATACCTGTTTCAATACGACCTGTAGCTACAGTTCCACGACCAGTAATTGAAAATACATCCTCAACTGGCATTAAGAAATCTTTATCTACTTCTCTTAAAGGCTCTTCGATCCAAACATCTACAGCTGCCATTAATTCTAATACTGTATCAACCCATTTTTGATCACCGTTCAATGCACCTAATGCAGAACCAGCGATTACAGGTCCATTATCACCATCATAGTCATAAAAAGAAAGTAATTCTCTAACTTCCATGTCTACTAATTCAATTAATTCTTCATCATCAACCATATCCACTTTATTCATGAATACAACCATACGAGGAATACCAACCTGACGACCTAATAAGATATGCTCTCTAGTTTGAGGCATTGGTCCATCTGTTGCAGCAACTACTAATATAGCACCGTCCATCTGAGCAGCACCTGTTACCATGTTCTTAACGTAATCCGCGTGACCTGGACAGTCAACGTGCGCATAGTGACGATTTGCTGTTTGATATTCTACATGCGAAGTATTAATTGTAATACCTCTTTCTTTTTCTTCTGGTGCATTATCAATCTGATCAAAAGATCTAGCTTCAGAGAATCCTGCATCAGCTAATACTTTAGTAATAGCCGCAGTTAAAGTTGTTTTACCGTGATCTACGTGTCCGATAGTACCAATGTTTAAATGTGGTTTCGAACGGTCAAAAGTTCCTTTTGCCATAATTATTAATTTTTAATTCTTAGTTTAATTATATTTAGTTCTAATAATACTTGTTAAATGAGCCAGCGATGGGATTTGAACCCACGACCTCATCCCTACCAAGGATGCGCTCTACCAACTGAGCTACACCGGCTTTTGTTGGTAATCTTGAGCGAAAGACCGGGTTCGAACCGGCGACATTCAGCTTGGAAGGCTGACGCTCTACCAACTGAGCTACTTTCGCAAAATGTAAATTGTGGGGAGAGCAGGATTCGAACCTGCGAAGACGTAGTCAACGGAGTTACAGTCCGTCCTCGTTGGCCGCTTGAGTATCTCCCCTTTCATTTACTATTTCAATGAACAAATTGCTTTCACAATTTTTTCTGTTTTTTAGAGCCGATGGAGGGACTCGAACCCACGACCTGCTGATTACAAATCAGCTGCTCTAGCCAGCTGAGCTACATCGGCATTTACTACAAAAAACAAACCGCTATTTCTAACGGTCTGCAAATGTATAAAGTTTTTTTATATTTAAAAACATTTTATAATAATATTTTTGTTTTTTTTATCATTTTATGATATTACAGAATCTCGCTGCTTTTCTTTAGATCTTTTTAACTGCCTTTTTAGATTGTCTACTGCAGCATTAACGCCTTCTTCAAAGGTTTTTGTTTCCCTTTTTACAATTAGCTCACTACCCGGAATATTAATTTTTATTTCTGTAATTTTATTTTCTTTATCACTTGTGTTTTGAACTTTTAAAAAAACTTCTGCGTTAACTATCTTATCATGAAATTTTATCAATGCTGATACTTTATCCTCTACAAGTTCCATTAACTGCTTATCTGCATTGAAATTTACTGACTGTGTGAATACTTTCATAAATAATTATTTTTTATTGCTTCTAGGGTGAGCCTGGTTATATACTTTTTTTATCGCATCAAGACTATTGTGCGTATAGACTTGTGTAGATGCTAAAGAAGAATGCCCTAGCAATTCTTTAACTGAATTTAAATCTGCACCCTCATTTAAAAGATGCGTTGCAAAAGAATGCCTTAAAATATGTGGACTCTTTTTCACCTTTGAAGATACTTGACTAAAATAGGAATTTATAATTCTGTAAACAAGCGTTTCGTAAATTTTATTTCCTTTTGAAGTAATTAATAAAAATTCTGAATCAGATTGATTTTTATTTCTTAACAATAAGTACTCATCTAAGGTACTTAATACAGATGTAAGTATTGGAACAAATCTTTCTTTATTGCGCTTTCCTAAGACCTTTATAGTGGAGTTTGCTTTATTCACATCACTCTCTTTTATATTTATTAACTCGGCTCTTCTAATTCCTGTTGAATATAATAATTCTACTAATAACTTATTTCTAATGGAGTCAAAATCTTTATTTTTATTAATATTTAAAATAACTTGATTAATTTCTTTAGATGTAAAAGGTACTTGCACTTTCTTTGGTACTTTTAATGCCTTGTGCTTGGCAAGTGGATTTATTTCTATTTGTCCTGTTTTTTGAAGAAACTTATAAAAAGACTTTAACGAACTAACCTTCCTATTTACAGTATTATTAGAAATATCTGCATCTACCAAGCTAACTACCCAACTTCTTACCTGCACGTAACTTATACCTACCAAGCTATCCTGGTCATAAACTACTTCGCAAAAATCCTTAAAAGCTATAAGATCTGTTTTATAAGCCGTTATAGTATGTCTAGAATACCCTTTTTCCAACAAAAGATACTCTAGGAATGGTGTTATATAATTATTAGCTATCAATGCTTCTTAAATGTTTCTATCAAAGTTACTAAAATTAAACGCAAAAAATCTCGTAACACTAATTAGTGTTACGAGATTTATATTATAGAATATAAGTTATTTCTAACCTACTTCTTCCTTGGTTCTTAAGCCTTGTACGTAAGAAGCTTTAATTCTTTGCGCTCTATTTGCTACAGAAGGTTTGGTGAAGTTCTTTCTAGCACGTAAGTTTTTCATCGTTTTTGTACGATCAAATTTTCTTTTGTAACGCTTTAAAGCTCTATCGATATTCTCTCCTTCTTTAATTGGTATAATTAACATAAGTTGGCACCTCCCTTCATAGTATCTTTATATTTTTGAATAGTAATTAAACTATTGGTTTATTTTTTGGACTGCAAATGTAATTACAAATTATGAAATAGCAATTAATTTTTAGTTTTTAGTTTACAAGGATGCAAAAAAGTTAAAGGGCTAAGTTGCTGGCTTGTACTCTTTATTATCGATTACTATTTTTGCAATAATCTCTTTTAAAATCTCCGAAGTTCCACCACCAATTGGACCTAACCTACTATCTCTTGATAAACGCGCTAAAGGGTATTCCTCCATATAGCCATAGCCTCCTAATAACTGGAGCGCATCGTAAATAACTTCATCTGCCATTTTTGTTGACAATAACTTAGACATACTTGCCTCTTTTACAACATAAGCACCTTGATCTAATCTTTTAGTAATTGAATAATTGTACTCTCTACACATATCCACTTTACTAGCCATTTCAGCAATTTTATGCCTTAAAACTTGGAATTTATCCAAAGATTTCCCAAAAGCAACTCTTTCTTGCATATAATTGATAACATAATCCAAGGCAAATTCGGCTCTTGCATGCGCATTAACTCCCATTATTAAGCGCTCTAAAGCAAAATGCTGCATTATATAAGGAAATCCCTTCCCTTCTTCTCCCATTAAGTTTTCTACAGGGATTTCTACATTGTCAAATGCTAGTTCTGCAGTATCAGAAGCCCTCCAACCTAGCTTATCTAGTTTAGTAGCAGTAATACCGGCAGCTTCTCTGTCAACAACAAAAATACTAATACCTTTATACTTATCTGAAGGATCTGTCTTTGCTGCAACTATTAAGTAATCTGAATAAACTCCGTTTGTTATAAAAGTTTTAGAACCGTTTAAAATATATTTATCTCCTTTTTTGATTGCTGTTGACCGCATCCCTGCAACATCACTTCCACCAAAAGGCTCTGTAACGCATAAGCAACCCACTTTCTCTCCTTCTACACTTGGTATAAGATACTTTTGTTTGATAAACTCAGTTCCTTCTTTATTCAAATGGGTCATTGCAAGAAATTCATGTGCCCATATTGCCGCAGCGAATCCTCCAGAATTTATTTTTTGTAATTCCTCTAAAAAAATCACTGTATAAAATAAATCTAAATCTAAACCCCCGAATTCCTCTGGAGTACAAAGTCCGAAATATCCCATTTCACCAAACTTCTTCCAAATAAATTTTTCAATGGTACCCGTTTTTTCCCATTTATCAATAAAAGGAACTACTTCTTTTTGTAAAAAATCTTTAAAACTAGCACGAAAAGCTTCGTGCTCCTCAGTAAAATACATACTACTCATTTGATGCGAATTTGAGTTATTTATTCAGCCACCAAATATAAGACTATTCTGTCATACAAGTCTAAAGGAAAACCAATGATATTTTTTAATTCTGAAATATCTTGCATCTCAGCAACCTCATCCTTGTAATTGAATATTTTCTTACATAATTCATAATCTATATAAGGATTTTTAAGTAATTCTTTAAAAGAGACTGTATTTACATTGATTTTTTGAATATTTGGCAATTTTACAACCTTAAAAACAAGGAGCACTTTTACTACGACTTCTGCACCTAAACCCCATACTTCATAAAGTTGATCTGGTGTTGAAAAACCCTGTAATTTAGAACGATACTTAATAATTCTTTCAGAAAGCTTCTCTCCTATTCCATTGATAGTTTTTAGATCGTCTTTAACTGCTATATTTATATCTGTTGTTGTTAATATATACTTTGATTTTTTAGCAAACAAACGTGTATCTCGAGAAGTTGATAATTGTCTATTTTGTTTCTTTTTGACAACCCAGTCCGGAAACTTAAAATATGGTGAAATACTGTGCAAAAGAGAATCTGAAATTGAAGTTACTTTCTGGAATTCTTTTTCTGAATTGATAAATTTACCAGTTTTTCTAAATGCTAAAAGCTTATCTATTTCAACCAAAGACATCCCTAACTGTGCACCTTTATAATCTGTAATATAATTAGGGTTGAATGGAAAAATTTTTAGCCTTTTATTTTCTAAGTTAATTTTTCTTAAGCTATCTATTTGATGATGAAATGCTATAATTTTAGGCGAATTTGTGTCTACTTTCTCTTCAGATGAAAAATCAACAAACACAATAATAAATTGAAATATAACGATTAATATTATTAAAATAAAAATCCCATTTCTTTGGTTTTTGTGATACCAGAAATGGGATTTAAATATGTTCATTATTTATGTTTATGCTTTTGAAGCTTTTATAGCATCCTTATATTTTTTCAATTCTTCTTTTACCTTAGGTGCTAAAAGAACAAGTCCAATCATGTTTGGAACCATCATTGCAAAAACCATTGCATCTGAGAAACCAATTACAGAACCTAAACTTGCTGCTGCACCAATTACTACGAAAATACAAAAGATTACCTTATATGCGTATTCCATTCTTTTAGATCTTCCAAATAGATATGCCCATCCTTGAAAACCATAATAAGACCAGGATATCATAGAACTAAATGCAAATAAAACTACTGCAATGGTTAAAACATATGGGAACCAAGAAATTGCAGATTCAAATGCACCAGAAGTTAATAAAATTGCTTGTGCATCATTTAAAGAAGCATTCTCTGCAGTTACATTTCCTGTAATAATTAACACCAAAGCAGTCATTGTACAAACTACAACGGTGTCTATAAATGGTTCTAATAAAGCAACCAAACCTTCACTTGCTGCATACTTCGTATTTACTGCTGAATGCGCAATAGAAGCAGAACCAATACCTGCCTCATTTGAAAAAGCAGCTCTTCTAAACCCTTGAACTAAAACACCTACAGCACCCCCGGCAACTCCTTCTGGGCTAAATGCGCCATTAAAAATTTGAGCAAATGCATCACCAATCATATTATAATTTGAAAAAATAACAAAAAGTGAAGCTGCTACATAAATTGCAACCATGAAAGGAACAATCTTATCTGTTACCTTCGCTATTTTCTTAATACCTCCAATAATAACAATACCAACTAAAACAGCCATTACTAAACCAAACAACCATCCTTTACCATGTAAAAATGAAACCCCACCAACTGGCGTAGTAATATTTTCTACTAATTGAAATGCTTGGTTTACTTGAAACATGTTTCCACCACCAAAAGAACCTCCAATTACAAAAACTGCAAACAAAGCTGCTAATATTTTACCTAATGTTTTATTCTTTAATCCTTTTGTTAGATAATACATAGGACCTCCATAAACCGTTCCATCTGCCTCAATATCTCTATATTTTACACCTAACGTACATTCTACAAATTTTGAAGCCATCCCTAAGAAACCTGCAACAATCATCCAAAAAGTAGCACCTGCACCACCAATTGATACAGCAATTGCAACACCTGCAATATTACCTAAACCTACTGTTGCCGATAAAGCTGCCGTTAACGCTTGAAAATGTGTAACCTCTCCTTGATGTCCTTCTACCTTAATAGTATCTGGATTATCACCTTCGGCAGTTGTAGAAACACTATCTGAAACTTCAACACCTTTTTTTCCATTTCCTTCGACCTCATCATATTTACCCCTTACAATATTTATTGAAGTAACAAAACCTTTAAAATTTATAAAGTTAAAGTAGAACGTAAAATATAACGCTCCTAAAATTAGTGGAAATAAAACCCAATAAATACTAACTGTATCTGAAAAAGGAATCTGATAAAAAATAATATCTACAAACCATCCCGTTGCACTACCAAATGCTTCATCAATCTGTTGATCAAGACCTTTTTCTTGTGCGAATGTAAAAAATGGTGTTGCTAAAAATAACAACGAAAGAAGTTTTTTATTCATAATTTGATTAGTTTTTATTTAGTTTCCGCAATATGATAAAAAAATGCTCTTTTGACAAGTTTTGAGAGTTAAAAGTAAATTTATAGGAACTTTTCGTTAAATAACAGCAAAAGTTGTTCAAATTGTTATCTGTAAAATTTTAATTATTTAAAAAAATTCTCTCAATTTTAGTATCTGTTCAGGTCTTCCTAAAACTATTAACTGAGAATCAGCAACCAACTTTATATTTGCTTCTGGATTTATAAGATACTCTTTATCCGGATTTCTAAAACCAATAACTGTGCAACCTGTCTGCTTTCTTAGATCAAGATCTAAAATAGTTTTATTAATATATTTTTCTGGTAAATCATTTACTGCAATTTCCTCTAAATTTGCTGTAGTTTCTCCCTCTATGGTTAATCTATCTACAAATTCTATAACATCTGGCGTTGTTACTAAAGAAGCCATGTGGTCTCCACCCAATTTATCTGGCATAATTACATTATTTGCACCAGCAAATTTTAATTTTTTATAAGAAGATTCATTACCCGCTCTGCTTATGATAATACAATCTTTGTTTAATTGACTGGCTGTTAAAACGACAAAAAGGTTGTCTGCGTCTGATGGCAAAGCCGTAATTAAAAAAGATGCTTTTTCGATTCCTGCTTTTTGCAATACCTCATCTAAAGTGGCATCACCTTCAATATTTAAAATATCTTGGGCTTCTAAAGTCTCAATCATCTCTTTTTTCTTTTCGACTACAACAAACTTTTTATTATAATTTCCAAGTTTTAAAATTGCTTGTTGACCATTTCTACCATAACCGCAAACAATCGTGTGTCCTTTTAAATATCCTATTTGCTTTTCCACTCTTCGATGTTTAAGTTGTTCAAATAATTTACCACTAACTAAATATTCTGAAAATGCAGAAACTGCGTAACCAAAAATAGTAATACTTGTTAAAATTAGAAAAATTGTAAATATTTTTTCCTCTGGGGAAAAAGGTTGAAGCTCTCCAAAACCAACTGTAGTAACAGTTATAACGGTCATATATAAAGCATCTACAAAATTATAACCAGAGAGCCACATATAACCAATAGTCCCAATAGCAATACTTGAGATTACTAATGAACCAATTTTGGCTACTTTCGATTTTACAATCATCATATTTTATAAATCAAAAACTGAACTTCTTTTGGTATACACCATGTCTTTTAACTTTAATACAAATGCCATTGTCAAATAAAGACCAAATGATAAACCAACTGTAAAGAAAGTTACATAAATAAAAAATAAACGCACGTTTAAAGCTCGCATCCCAAGCCTATCTGCTAATCTAGAAAAAACACCAAATCCATGTCTTTCAAAAAAGTGCCTAATACTATCTATCATTTTTCTTAAAATATCGTGCAAGATACTATTTTATGGTGTTTTTTCAATAAAAATTTACTGATGCTTTTAGATAAAATAACAATAAAAAACATTAATAAAAGGTTCTTAGAAAGACTATTAAATTAAAATAGGATTGATTAACTTTGCTTTTCTCAAAAAAATAGGCACGTTTGAAAGACCAAGAATATTTAGAAGTTTACGGAGCAAGAGTTCATAATTTAAAAAATATAGATGTTAAAATCCCTCGTGAAAAACTAGTTGTAATTACTGGCTTGAGCGGAAGTGGAAAATCTTCATTAGCTTTTGATACTATTTATGCAGAAGGGCAAAGACGCTATATTGAAACATTTTCTGCGTATGCCAGACAATTTTTAGGGGGTTTAGAAAGACCCGATGTTGATAAAATTGATGGACTTTCTCCTGTGATATCTATTGAACAAAAAACAACAAATAAAAGTCCTCGTTCTACCGTTGGTACTATTACAGAAATTTATGATTTTTTAAGATTGCTTTTTGCAAGAGCGGCAGATGCGTATTCTTACAATACCAATCAGAAAATGGTAAGTTATTCTGATGAACAAATTAAAAATTTAATTTTAAAGGATTTTGATGGTAAAAAAATAGCGGTTTTAGCGCCATTAATTAAATCTAGAAAAGGACATTACAGAGAGCTTTTTGAACAAATATCTAAACAAGGTTTTATACGAGTTCGTGTAGATGGCAAAATTCAAGAGATTGAAAAAGGCATGAAACTTGACCGTTACAAAATGCATGATATTGAAGTTGTAATAGATAGACTAGCCATAAATAAATCTGTAGAGAAGCGCCTTGAGGAAACGATAAAAACAGCCCTATATTCTGGAAATAACATCTTAATGGTTATAGATGTTGATGACAATGACCCTCGATATTTCAGTAGAGAATTGATGTGCCCAACAACCGGAATTGCATACCCAAACCCTGAACCCAACACCTTCTCATTCAACTCACCAAAAGGTGCTTGCGATGGATGTAACGGATTAGGCATTACAAATGAAATCAACTTAAAAAAGGTAATTCCAGACAATACTATCTCAATAAAAAATGGAGGAATTGCACCTCTAGGAGATCAAAAAAATAGTTGGATTTTCAAACAAATTGAAAATATTGCAGAACGTTATAAATTCAAATTAACAGACGCTATAAGAGACATTCCAAAAGAAGCACTAGAAATTATTTTAAATGGTGGTAATGAATCTTTTGAAATTGAATCTAAAACTGTTGGTGTTAGAAGAAATTATAAAATAGATTTTGAAGGAATTATTGCCTTTATAGATAGCCAATATAACAATGCAGAAAGTACTTCAATAAAACGTTGGGCAAAAGGCTTTATGGATGAAGTTACCTGCTCTTCTTGTAACGGAAAAAGATTAAAAATAGCGGCACTCCATTTTAAGATTACAGATAAAAGTATTAGTGATTTAGTGCAAATGGATATCACTGAACTATCTAATTGGTTTCAAAACATTGAGAAAGATTTATCAAAAAAACAATTAATAATAGCCTCAGAAATATTAAAAGAAATAAGAACTAGAATACAGTTTTTAGTGGATGTTGGTCTCGATTATTTAACACTAGACAGAACCTCTAAATCGCTTTCTGGTGGTGAAGCTCAAAGAATTAGATTGGCAACACAAATTGGCTCTCAACTGGTTGGTGTATTATATATTTTAGATGAACCCAGTATTGGCTTGCACCAAAGAGACAACGAAAAATTAATAGACTCCTTGGTAAAACTAAGGGATATTGGTAATTCTGTTTTAGTGGTAGAACATGACCAAGATATGATTGAAAAAGCAGATTTTGTTTTTGACATTGGTCCTGGTGCAGGAAAGTACGGTGGTGAAATTGTT
>OJBT01000342.1_pt1 | contig 10865 bp, 13 predicted proteins | sample 1591101 | NCBI WGS metagenome assembly OJBT01 (sample SAMN05416773, study PRJEB24817) | seawater metagenome | isolation source: Sea water | place: Canada:Atlantic | collected 2013-11
GCGGCGAACGAATTGCCGGAGAAGGCTACTTCTTTCGACCCACCGTAATCGCAGCGAAATCGGAGGACAGCCCAGCAGTCCGGGAGGAAATCTTCGGTCCGGTCCTTACTGTTCAGTCCTTCCGCGACGAGGATGAGGCCGTGCGTCTCGCCAACGATACACCCTACGGACTCGCATCCGGTGTCTGGTCGCAGAACATCTCGCGCGCGCACCGCATGGTGGGACGGCTTCAGGCCGGCGTTGTACATGTCAATTGCTACGGCGGCGCTGACATCACCGCGCCGCTGGTCGGAACTAAGCAGTCGGGCAACGGATTTGATCGATCGCTTGCGGCTATCGAGAAGTATCAGAAACGCAAAACGGCTTGGATCAGGATCGCCTGAAGCAATACGTCAACACAGCCAGGAGCATGCAGAAATGGTCAAAATCACCTTTATCGAATCAGACGGAACCGAAAAGTACTTAGAGGCGGAGGTTGGACTTTCTCTGATGGAAGCCGCGACGCGTAATGGAGTGCAAGGCATTGCCGCAGAATGCGGCGGTCAATGTTCTTGCGCGACTTGCCACGTGTATGTCGAAGGCGACTTTTTCGAGAAGGTTGGACCGCCTCAGGACGACGAAGAGGACATGCTGGATTTCTTGGATTCGAGGAAATCGAACTCGCGTCTTGGATGCCAAGTTCAGATCGTCGATGACTATGCTGGAATGGTGGTTTGGGTTGTTGGGGAAGACAGCTAATTTCTCATTCTAGAATCAACTTGAGCTTAATATTGAGCGGCCCTAGGCGCGCAGTTAAAGCTGAAAGCATACTGGCCTTCACATAATTCTGATTATTGGTCATAGTGTTGTAGCCGGGGCACATTCTAAACTGGGTTGCGACAAATCCCCTATCTTGCTGGAAAGCAAGGAGAGCGGACATGGCCCACACAGAGTTAGGATTGCGTGAAAGACGCACGATTGAAGACATGTTGAACGCGAAGATGTCAGTGGACAAGATTGCAGTTGAGATTGGGAGACATCGTTCGACCGTGTTTCGTGAGATCAAGCGGAACAGATACATTGATAAAGAGCTCCCCAATCTTAGTGGTTATTACGGTGTGACCGCGCAGAGGTCCGCCGTCGACCGGCGCGCGCGTCGGCGCAAGCTGGTGCGGTTTATTGAATTGCGAGATGCCGTGAATAAACAGCTCAAAGTTGGCTGGTCTCCGGAACAGATCGCGGGTCGACTTCAGTTGGACGGCCAGTCCGAAGAATTGGCGCGGTATCTACCGCATCGCCGTAAGAAGCGGCAACCAAGACGCAGGCGAACACCTCGAGGTCTTGCTTTCCCACCAGATCGGTCGATTCACCAGCGGCCTGACTATGTTAAAACCCGCGAAACATTTGGTGAATGGGAAGGTGACCTCATGATTTTTGAGAGAGCGCAGGGTTGCCCAGCCAGATCGCTCGACCGTTGAGGGCCTGCGCGATCACGCGCTGCTCTCGTTCCTTTACAACAGCGGGGCGCGAATACAGGAAGCGCTCGATCTGTGCCCAGAGATGATCCGCTTCGATAGTCCAGGTTGCGTGCGCCTGACAGGCAAGGGCCGCAAGGAACGCATCTGCCCGCTCTGGCCGGAAACTGTGCTGTTGTTGAAAAAGCTGCTGGAGCGAAAACCGCGAGCACCGAACCAGCGGCTGTTCGTGAACCGTTATGGCGAACCGCTCAGCGCCTCGGGCGTCCGGTTCAAACTTGCGGGCTATGTGAAAGCGGCCGCCGGAACCGAGCCATCGCTGCACAGCAAGCATGTGACGCCGCACAGCTTCCGCCACGCTACCGCCGTCCACCTCGTCTCGGCCGGTGTCGACGTCACGGTCATTCGCAGCTGGCTTGGGCATGTGAGCCTCGACACCACCAACCATTACGCGAAGGCGAACCTGGAAACGAAGCGAAAGGCACTGGAACAGGTCAGTCCTCCGGCAACAGCGGTTCATCCGCCATCATGGAAGCGGGATGCAAGCCTGCTCGCCTGGCTCGATACGCTCTGAAATAATGCGGAGGAATGTAGGAAGAAACGCTGACAATCAGCCACTCTGCGCACGTTCCTCCGCATTATGGCCACCTGATGATAAGTCAAGCACCAGAAGAACGATCAGAACGATGCAGAGGCGATCTGCACTGCCTTGATGCTACCGAATATGAAGTTTGTGCCTACCAAGTCGGAAGAACAGCAGGATATTCAGGCTCTGCAGCGAGCGCGACGCCGCCTCGTGAACCACAGAACCGCGCTCGTGAGCCAAATGCGTGGCTTGCTGCTGGATCGCGGCATACCGATTGCGCTTTCTATCTGCCGGGCGCGACGCGCCATCCCTGAAATACTTGAGAACCAGACGAATGGGCTGAGCGCGATGAGCCGGGAGATTATTGGCGACCTGTTCGACTTCATGGTACAAATCGACGCTCAGATCAACGCCTTCGATCGCCGGATTGATGCGGTCTTCAAGTCCAATGCAGATTGCCGCCGTATCGCACGTATCTGCGGTGTCGGGCCAAAAACGGCGACGGCGGTCGTAGCCGCTGTAGGTGACGGCCGAGAATTCAAAAATGGCCGACATCTGGCGGCATGGATGGGGCTGGTCCCGCGGCAGCACTCCAGTGGCGACAAAAGATTACTCTCGGGGATCAGCAAACGCGGGGATAAACATCTCCGAACCCTATTGATCCACGGTGCCAGAGCAGTGGTACGTGTCGCGCAACGAAAGACCCACGCCTTCAGTCAATAGGTCAACAGTCTTAGAGAAAGACGCGGCATGAACCGCGCCATCATCGCCGTGGCCAACAAGAACGCCCGGATCATCTGGGCCATGCTTAACAGAAACGAGGAGTTCCGCGCCGCCGTTTAAGCGCGCAATAAGGATTGCAAGACGATCAAAGAAATGAACCGACCGCAAACTCCGGTGTGTGAGGAACCTAGCTTTTATAATGGCCTGCCGAGGCCGACCATTTGTTGAGGCTCACCACGCGGAATTCCCATTTGGGCGCACCATCTACCGGTGACGCCAGATAGATGTTTGCTACCTGGGACCTGACGGCGGAACGGATCAGCGAAAATCTTGCGAAGGGAGAGACATCCATAGATATAAAACGTCGCATCACTGACGCCATGCTCGCGGCAAAGCTCCTTCGCGCCAAGCCCAGCCTGATGCTCCTTCAATATCCCGATTATCTGCTCTTCGTTGAAACGGCTTCTCTTCATCGTCAGGCTCCTTTTGAGAGAACACGCTAACTCAAAAAACCGGACTTTTCAGGGGAGCACGTCAGTTGCACCGGCCGTTCCCCCGATTGAGCAGGCGCGATTGGCGCGCGGTGAACCGTCGCCAGTCACATCTCCGTAATGTTGGTTCAGCGCTCGGCAGCCTATTGACGAGGACGACTACAAACGAAACTTCGTACCGGGTTTAGATGCTACTCAGACGTTCCGAGGCGATCTTAGCGGCCGTCCGCATATTGCGGGCGAACAGCGTGACGTCGATCTCGACCGCGATAAATGACGCACCACGATCACGACATGCCTTTTGCAGGTCTAAGTCCATCGTCAAGATACCCGCCGCCTTGCCTGACCCGACGATTTTTTCGACTGCATCGAGGACGGCGCGTTTCACCTCATCCGCGCCGGCTTGCCCGATGAACCCCATATCGGCTGCCAGATCGGAAGGGCCGATGAAAACGCCATCGATCCCCTCGACCGCCAAGATATCGTCGAGCGCGGCCATGCCTTTGCGGTTTTCCACCTGAACCAAAAGGCAGATTTCATCCCGCGCGCTGGTGAGATAGTCGCCGATGCCGGAAAAGTCTGACGCGCGCGCGAGTGCAGAGCCAACGCCGCGTATGCCGTGAGGGGGGTAGGTTACCCCATCGACAAGCAGTTGAGCTTGCTCGCCGCTTTCCACCATCGGAACAAGCAGGCTCTGTGCGCCGGCATCCAGCAGCTGCTTGATAACCCACGTCTCCCCGATGGGGGGCCGCACGACAGCGTGGCTTTTTCGTCCAGCGATGACCTGCAATTGGGCGACAATCGTGCGCAGATCATTCGGGGCATGTTCTTGGTCCAGCAGGAGCCAATCAAAGCCCGCGCTTGCGCTGATTTCAGCAACATAAGGGTCTGCGAGCCCGAGCCAGCAACCGACTTGCAGGTCGCCGTTTGCGAGGGCTTGTTTGAACGGGTTGTGCGGTGCGGGCATTGTAGGCTCCTTCAGGTGAACGAGATGGCGACAGCGCCAAAAGCTCCGAAATCGGCATGAATCTCAGTTTGGGGTGCGCATTCAACTGGGCGGATGAAGCTGCCCGAAAGGATAAGCTGACCCGGCTCAATGCTCTGACCATATTGAGCCATGCGGCGCGCGAGCCAGACGATGCTTTCAACTGGATCGTTCAACACCCCGGCCCCGAGACCCGTTTCCTCGACCTCTCCGTTGCGCGAGGTGATCGCGCCGACCCAACGTAGATCAAAGTCATCTACCGCGTGTTTTTGCGGCCCCAAAACGACACCCGCATTAGCGGCATTGTCGCTTATAGTATCCAAAACGGTGCGGGTTTTGCCGGTCTGGGGATTAACTCGAACGATGCGCGTATCGAGAATTTCAATTGACGGTGCCACGTAATCTGTCGCGACCAACACGTCTTCACGCGTAACGTCTGCACCGCCAAGGGGCTTTTTCATTACAAACGCGATTTCCGCCTCAATCCGAGGCTGTATGAAGCGGCTCTCGGGCACAACTGCGCCGTGTTCGAATACCATTTGATCGAACAGGATGCCGCTGTCGGGGATATCGATGTTCAGCGCATATTGCATGGCTTTGGAAGTAAGTCCGATTTTCCAGCCTACGACCTTCTCACCACGCTCGGTCTTGGCGCGGTAGATGGCATTTTGCACAGCATAGGCATCATCCATGCCCATTTCAGGATAGCGCTCTGTCAACAGACCAATCTGCTTCCCAGTGGCTTCCGCGTCCAGCAGATCAGCAGCAGCCTGAGCGTGATCTTGGGGCGTCATATCTTTTCGTCCTCAATCGCGTTGCGCAGCGTTCCGATGCCGTCCACCTCAATCTCGACGACATCACCGGGCTTGAGGTATTGGGGTGGATCGAGCCGCGCGCCGGATCCTGTCGGCGTCCCGGTTACGATAATGTCGCCCGGTTGCAGCGTCATAAATGTTGAGATGTATTCGATCTCCCTCCGGATCGGATGCATCATGCGCGAAAGAACATCATCTTGTCTAACTTCACCGTTCACTCGTGTGATGATGCGCGCATCATCAAGCTGTGCTGCCTTTGTGAAAGGCACCAACCAAGGGCCGATAGAGCCGGAATTGTCCCAGTTCTTGCCTTGCGTCACGTTGAACTTTGCATGGCGCACCCAGTCGCGGATTGTCCCCTCGTTACATAGCGTAAGTGCCGATATGTGATCGTAAGCATCCTCCTGAGAAATTCGGCGACCCGCTTTGCCGATCACGATGGCCACTTCGCCTTCATAATCTAGCGTGTGGTTTTCGGGCGGACGGATCAGGGGGCGGTCATGCCCTGTAAAACCGCTTGCAAAGCGGGGGAACAGCGACATGTATTTGGGCTGGTCGGATCCGTCTTTATACTCAGCGTTACGATCAGGGAAATTGACGCCGACGCAGAGGATACGCCGGGCGTTAGGAAGCACCATCTCGTACTGAAAGTGGGTATGCGTTACCGACTTTTCAGCCGCAGTCTGCGACAATTTTTCTAAGCCGTCGGCCTGCACCGCGTCGAATAATGTAGGCCAGTTAGGGAAAGCGTCGTTGAGAGCGATCATGCCCTCTTCGGTCGCGGCTCCGTAGTAGGTATCACCGTTGGAGGTATAGGTAGCAAAACGGTATTGCCAAGTTGTTGACTGGGTTTGGTAAAGGTATGTGGACCCCATGAATATTCCAATTGATTTGCCACGCCTGAAGGGGTTTCGTTATCCTCGTGAGATTATTGCTTACGCTGTTTGGGCGTACCATCGGTTAGCTCTGAGCACGGCTGATGTTGAAGACCTCTTGGCCGCGCGGGGCGTGATTGTCAGCCGAGAAGCGATCCGGCTTTGGGTCAATCGCTTTGGTCAACACTTTGCAAATTGCATTCGCCGGGATCGACCACGGCCGAACGACAAGTGGCACATGGATGAAGTCGTGATCACGATCCGTGGCAATAAACACTGGCTGTGGCGTGCGATCGTCGCGGATGGAGACGTCCTCGATATTCTGGTGCAAACACGCCGCAATGCCAAAGCAGCGAAGCGCTTTTTCCAAAGATTGGTTTCACAGTTTGGCGAGCCGAGGGTGGTCATAACTGACAAATTGCGCAGCTATATCAAGCCGGTCAAAGCACTGGCCCCGAACGCTGACCATCGCGCGCACAAGGGCTTGAATAACGCGATAGAAGTTTCGCATCGGCCGACACGTAAACGAGAGAAGATCTTCGGCAAATTCAAATCCCACCGGCAGGCACAGAGGTTTTTGGCCGCACATGACCAGATCAACTTGCTCTTCCGTCCCCGCCGCTATCAACTGAACGCAACTTCATACCGCCACGCCCGCTCCGATGCTTTCAGCCTCTGGGCAGATTACACCGCGGAATTGGTAGCATGATCCTGCCTTTGCCAAGCTTCGCAAGCTGATGCCAACAACTTGGCAATACCGGTGCGCATTCTCTCCGTCCAAGAGAACGGTGTTTGCTACAGGAAGTCCCGAGGCCAAATTCGGGCTGTGCGTTGACAAGATGACCTGGACTTTACGACCTTCTTCATCCTGCACCCTTCCCTCAGCAGCGGTCTTGAGAAACTGCATAAGCCGAAGTTGCCGTTGAGGGTGGAGATGTGCCTCTGGCTCTTCGACCAATAACAGTGGCAACCCTTCTGGTTCGCGTCCAAGAAGCAGCAATTCGCAAGCCATGTAGAGAATATTGTTGGACCCAAGGCCAAACCTGCCTCGGGGTTGAGTGCCGCTGGCATCCATGAGGCCAAGTTCTAACCGCTCAAGAATTTGGCGAAGCCGAGCATCTTTGTTTCCACCTTCTGTTAAATCGATCTTGCCGGTCATTTGGTCACCAGCCAGAAGTAACGACTTCAGGTAATTGGAGTTGATAGCGCTTTGCGCATCCACAACACCCTTGTGCGATTTCACGTTGTGTCCGAAGTATTCTGAAAGACCGAGCAGGCTTAACCCAGTTGTTGCCGCCGGTGTCGCAGGTGGGTTTTCGGGATCAAACGAAGCACCCTCTTTGATTCCATCCACGTGGTAGAGGATTTGTGACAGTCGGGATCCGCGACCAGACGAGAGTTCACGCTCGGCGTCCCGCAACGGTTTGAGATATGCTGAGGCAAGCAATTCGCGAACAGTCATCTCAAGTGCAGGGCCCACACCATCCAACCCCGACCGGACATTGACCTCTACCCATCTGCGTGCAGACCCCTCTGTGGCAAGACGTCTGGCATGAAGATTCACCAATAGCGAAACCTTCCCGTCCAAGTAAGTAAGGTGTTCCGCAAAGGTTGCCTGATCGCCGGTTCCGAGATCCGATAAAACGCACGTGATCCTGATATCGTCGACACTGCTGCCGGCCGCATCGACGTGAAAGTCTTCCGGTTGCACCTTGAAATACATTTGATCACGGCTCAGCAATGCATAGCGAACAGCATCAATGATCGCTGTTTTGCCACTATCGTTCTTGCCAATCAGCGCTGTCACCCCTGGCTGGAAGGTCAATTCAGCAGCTGCGTCGCCTTGTCCAAATTGTCGGAATCCGCTGATGGTTAGTTTTGACAAATACATAAGTGACCTCAGGAAGCATTGAAATTGCGATAAATGCTCTCGACCCGTTCGACTTCGTGATCAGTAAGGGCTGCAAATTCCTTGCCACGTGCTCTCGCAGAGAGCTGGCCATTATTCTGCTGCAAAAAACGGAACAAAAGATCGATGGTGTGCGTGGGCATGTCGAACATGTCGTCTATCGCTGCGCGGAACTGGTCGTAGCGACGGAGGAATTCTGTTTCATAGGGGAGGTCAACTTCGATCGTTTTTTGGACGCAGCTGTAGAGAAACGCAGCATGTGGTGTGGCATCAAAGAAGCGGTAATAATCGCCTGTCTCATTTGTGACTTCGACATTGAATTTTTCAGTTGGGTTCCATTCGATGAACGGCAGCAGCCGTGCTGAATAACTTTCGAGAACAGCACGATAGTCATCTATCCGTTCAAGGATTGCTGACGAGATCGGGAATACGACACCTGGCGGATTGAACCCGCGCTCGGCCAAAACATGGTGGAAGATGTATCGGTGCAGACGCCCGTTCCCGTCCTCAAACGGATGAATGTAGACAAAGCCAAACGCGAGCACAGCAGAGGCAATCACTGGATCGAGGGTCTGCCCACTCGTGCGGTCAAACGCGACCATGCCGGCAATCAAGTCGTCCAAATCTTCATGCCTGGCGCTTATGTGATCCGGGAGAGGCATCTGGCTTTCGCGATCATGCGATCCAACAAAGCCGCCTTCCTGTCGAAAGCCCAATTTTATGAAACGGTCATCCCCAATGACAATCTGTTGGAGGCGGAGCAGTTCGTCTTGATCAAGGGCCTGTCGGCCTGCCTCGCCAATGGCGCGGCCCCAACGTTGAATACGATCTTGGGGGGGGCGTTCGCCTTCAATGGCGTAACTGGATCGAGAGTCCTTCAGTAGCAAAAATGCGGCTGTACGCGCTAAAAGATCGCGGGGCACTTCGTCGACGATCTGTTGGGCTCTACGCGCAAGTTCCATCGCGCAGAAAGCTTCAAGCTCCGGCGTACGAAACACCAGAGGACAGAAGTCTGGTGTCCCGGGCAGATTGTTTTTTATCCGATGCCGTGAAGAGTTTGACTCGGTCGATCCATATTGAAGACGGTCGTCCAGCACTTGGACGTAGCGCCCGCCAGTTGCGTCTTCCAGCCGGATCTGCGTTTGGGAGAGCCATTCATAGAGAAACCAAATCCTCCGCGCATAACTACCATTGGGTTCATCACTGACCCATGCGATGATTGGCTCATCGCCAACAGCTTCAAACAAACGTTTGAGGATAGCGAGATCGAGCCCTTCATATTTTAGGGCGAATGTCAGATGACCACGTAGTGAAGCCTGGGGTTCATGGCGCGGTGTCATGATGCGCCATTCATCCGAAATCACGACGCGGTGCCGGTCTCCGATCGCAGAGAGTTGGTGTGGGATAGGGACTGCGAGGGAATAGGCAGCAATAAGCGCGCCATAGCCTGCGGGAATAGCGTTCTCTGGTAACCTTCGTTGGTGAATTGTGTTCACGGGCCCTGAAAATTGAACCTCTGCCGGTTGAGCGCTGATTTTCGTTTCTCCTGTGCGAATATCGTTATCATTGGTGCATTGCCATGAAAAGCGTCCCTAACACATGAATTTTGTTTTAAAAACCGCAATTTCATGAAAAATGATGCTGCGCAAACTTGATCAAGCCATACCAAAAGAGCTAAGAAAAGCTAGGAATAGGACAAAACGTGATCTAAAAATGTGGGGTGGTAGGACAAGCGCGATTTTTCGCCTCAAAATCCCTTTCCATAAGTAGTTGTTTTAAAGGACATAATTAAAGATCTGCAATAGAAGCAAAAATCAACCCTCCACTACAGAGAACATATTATAAATAGAGCAGTGTGACACTCCCTGTGAGGTGATGATGTTCGATGAGACAGAAACTCTGCTTAGAAGACTTAGTCCAGCCCTGACGACCAAGCATATTGCCGAATTGGTCAAGACTGGGATCTCTGAACCAACCGCGCGCAAACGCGTTCAACGGGGAACTGCGCACTACCAAAAACTTGCAGGCATTCGCTTTGAGAAAAACACTCGTTTCATCTATCGCCCCGAGGACTACGGCGACGTAAAGTTCTGGAACAATCTCGAAGAGGCCTTCTATACGCACGGTAAGAGTTATTGGGCGGCGCTTGTGAACCTTCGCGCGCGTGGCGGTGCTTGTCTTAAAGAACGCTTTGCACAAATCAGTGGTGCACCAAGCGCACGCAAACGCCAGTTATCGCCCGACGCTATCCTTGAGCGTCTCACAGCCATCAATCTTCTCGAAGAGACGGTCGAAGGTGATCAAACCTACCTAAAACTCAAACCGTTCCACCTACGAACAGCACCAATTGAAGTTATCAGGGCAACCGAACTTGCCGAATTTGTCGCCCTTCACGGGATTAAGGAATGGGCAAGACGTTTAGGCTTTGGCAGCTACAACCAATTCAACATGCGTGGTGAAGATAAAGCGCCAGTTGTTTCTGGTATAACTTTTGATCTCAGTGCACCTGCCTATTTTAGGCCTTTGCTGCAGATCCTTGATGGTGTGGCCAAACAAGGATTTTTCGCCTGCGACATCAACCTGCATGGCATCATTGAAGAAGACGAAGTCGAGGCGTTTGTCCGTAAGTGTGATGGCGCGGCGTTCTCTAACAATGTTGGACGTATCATGCCTATGCTGGTCGCAGACGTCTTCTCCGCTAAAGGCCTAGATCTTGCCAAACGCAAAGGCATCTTGGCGATTACTCTGGAAAATCTGTTCGGCTCAGAGCTCGCCAAAGCCCTACGTGATCTCGTCAGTCTATTGACCAATGCGGGTGCAACCGCATCTGTCAATCCAGAGCACTTGATGCATGTCATGCGTACACTTTCAAAAATTGAAGGGGCATCTGCAAATCTGCGTGGAGCTCTCTTTGAGTTAGTGGTCGGTAGCCTGGTCAAAGACGTAGAGGGTGGGTAATCCCCCCTAAAATTAGTGGTGTTCAAAAGTAGAATTTTCTCGGCAAGATATCTGAGGAGATTTACGATG
>OJBT01000349.1_pt1 | contig 10689 bp, 10 predicted proteins | sample 1591101 | NCBI WGS metagenome assembly OJBT01 (sample SAMN05416773, study PRJEB24817) | seawater metagenome | isolation source: Sea water | place: Canada:Atlantic | collected 2013-11
CGCAGCGCCAAACCTTCCGTAAACGGAATTCCTGCGGCGTTAGATGCGATGACTGTTGCGAACGGATTTATGGTTGACCCAAGCGTGCCAATTCCCGCACCGATCAGGATGATCGCAATACCGGTGAGCGCGTCAAAGCCCGCAGCGATGACAACCGGTATCAACAGCGCATAGAAGGCCAGCGTTTCTTCGGCCATGCCGTAGGTCGTGCCGCCCAACGCAAAGAGCGACATCAGAATTGGGATTATCCATATCTCCCGCCCCTTCATACGCCCCATCGCGGTTTGAATGCCGGTGTCGATGGATTTTGTGGCGTTGACCACGCCCAAAAACCCACCCAGCAACAAAACAAACAGCGCCACGTCAATGGCATTGGCCGCATAGCTGTCAGGATTGTAAAATCCCGCTACAGGTGCCAGCATGACCTCGATAAATCCCTGCGGATTGGCATCGACCGTCTGATAAGTTCCGGGCACGGCGATCTCGCGCCCCACCTCATCGTTCATCGCCCTGTCATATTGCCCCGCTGGAATGATCCATGTCAGAGCAGCGACAATTATGATCAGTGCAAACAGGATCGTGTAGGCGGTCGGAAACCATGATGCCATGCCATCGGTGCTCGGTTCAGAGTTATCGGACTGGTTGGCCATAGTGTCACTCCCTTCTAGTTATTGCGTTGCTTTTGGCGTTTCGCTCAGCGACGGGATGAAGGCCGGTACGCGGGCCGCATACGCATCAAACTGCGCGCCAAAAGTTTCACGGGTTTCGCGTTCTTCAGCGCGGGCAAGTCGCACGTACATCCAGAGCAGCACTGGATACATTGCCAGTGTCAGCAGGGTCGGCCACTGAAACAGGAAGCCCGTCAGAACCAGAACAAAGCCCACATACTGGGGATGACGCACGCGCGCATAGGGACCGGTGGTCGCTAAAGTGCCACTACGTTGGGCTTGATAGAGAACCTGCCACGCCGTGGAGATCATCCAGAATCCAAGACCAATCAGAATAAAGCTGATCATGTGGAAAGGACCAAAATGGGGATTTGTTTTCCAGCCGAACATCATTTCCGGCAAGTGGCCCGCGTCGTGCGAGAACCAATCGATGCCCGGATAGGTCGTTTGCAACCAGCCGGACAACAGGTAGATCGTAAGCGGAAACCCATACATTTCGGCGAAAAGCGCAACCAAAAAAGCACTGAAGGCACCGAAGCTGCGCCAATCGCGCGGTGTCTTTGGTTTGAAAAAACTAAACGCAAACATGATAAAGATTGCTGCGTTCAACAGGGCGAAGAACCAGAGGCCATAGCCGGATGCATCAGTCATGACTTGTCACCACCCCCATGCCCGCCGTGACCACCGTGCATGAAAAAGTGCATCACAACGCATGCCAACAGCAGCAGGCCCAGAAACCCATTACCCGCAAAGATGTGAACCCGGTGCTCGAAACCCAGTAGCAGGGCGGCAATTCCCAGCGAAATAATCAAGCTTATTCCGAAGCGAGACTTCCAGAAGGAAGGTGCGGCAGATGGTTCTGATGGTTGATCTGAATGGTCGTGTTTATCTAAATCCATGGAAGCGTCCTCTGTGTTTTTTGTGTGAAGTTCTTGCAGTCCTATTGCGCCGACCGCATTCAGCTGGCGGACGCAAATCAATTTCAGCGCTACCCGTCCGAAGCAGGTGGCTCGTCAAGTGAGGTGAATATGTCGGGGGCTTCATCGCCCTCTACAAAAAGATATCCGGCTAGACCGCGTTCAGCCCGTGACAGTGCGTGATCGACGAGCACAAAACGGCCGGGCACCTCGCACTTGAATTCAACGATTCCTGATCCTCCCGGTGCCACCAGAATAGTCTGGACGCTTTCGAGCGGGGGACTGACAAGGGAGCCGTGCAAGTACGCTTTGTCGAAAATCTCGCCGATTACGTGGAATGCGGAGGTGTAGTTTGGCCCACCTACGCCAAAGTAGATGCGCACTGTCTCACCGACTTTGGCCTGCAACGGATAGTGGTCGGTCAAAGCGCCAACGTGTCCGTTAAATAATAGATATTCTGCACGTTCATCGATCAGCTTGTCATAGCTTTCGCTCAGCAGACCACTGGTGCCGAAACGTTCCTCAGTGTAGATTTCGCCCTGCATGACATAGAATTCACGATCGACAGGAGTCATCCCTTCTTCGGGTTCGACAAGGATCATCCCGTACATGCCGTTGCTGATATGCTGGGCGACGGGCGAGACTGCGCAGTGGTAGACATAAAGACCTGAATTCAGTGCCTTGAACTTGAAGCTGTAGCTTTCTCCAGGCCCGGGCGCACCCAGTGACGCGCCGCCACCAGGGCCAGTGACCGCGTGAAAATCGACATTGTGGGCGTACCAGCTGTCTTCATTGTTCTTAAGATAAACTTCGACCGTGTCGCCGACGCGAACGCGCTGAAACGGTCCGGGAACGGTGCCATTATACGTCCAGAACCGGTAGCGTGTGTCACCGTCCAGATGAGCCTCAACTTCGATAGTCTCTAGATCAATGCGCACAGTTGCTGGTTCTGTGCGGGTGATTGCGGGTGGCACGTTCGTGGGGTTCTCGCTTACGTCGGCCAAACCAGGGTGATCCGGGTTCTCACTATAGATGCGGTTTCCCAGACTGGCAGAAGGGCGACCATGTGAGGCAACGCCTGCTGGATCCGACTGCGCGATGGCAGCCGATGTTCCAATCACGGTTCCGACTGTCACGCCTGCCGTGCCGACAAGCAGGTTCCGGCGGCTCAGCCCAGAACCCGGATGCTGATGTACAGCTTGATGTGTTCCGTTTTCAGTAAGCTTCTTATCTTCAGGTTCTTTGCATGACATACGAATGTCTCCCTTCACTGCTTGTGTTACCTTTGCGAGGTCCTCCTGATCGGCTCTCAAAAGTTTGTGCCCGATCAGGAGGAGGCAATTTACATGACTTTCCCGAGGTGATTTCAGACCCTTCTCAGAACTTCAGCCGTTTTAATCGCAATGCGTTCAGCACCACCGACAAGGACGAAGCGCTCATCGCGAAGGCTGCGAAAATCGGGCCAATCAGTATGCCCAGGAACGGGTAGAGAAGGCCCGCCGCAATTGGCACACCGGCGGAGTTGTAGATCAGTGCAAAGAACAAGTTTTGGCGAATGTTGCGCATCGTTGCGTGGCTCAACTTGCGCGCTCGGACGATACCGTCGAGGTTGCCTTTGACCAGAGTAAAACCGGCGCTTTCGATCGCCACATCCGCACCTGTACCCATCGCAATGCCAACATCGGCTTGGGCAAGTGCAGGGGCGTCGTTCACGCCATCCCCGGCCATGGCCACCTTTTTGCCTGTCGCCTGCAATTCACGAATGATGCGGGCCTTGTCTTCGGGCAGCACATCGGCGCGGATTTCGTCGATGCCCAAACGGCTGGCAACAGCTTGCGCTGTACGCTCATTGTCGCCGGTTGCCATGATGATGCGAAACCCCAGCTCGTGCAGCGCTTTGAGCGCAGCTGGTGTGGTTTCCTTGATTGGGTCGGCAACGCTGACCAGCCCAGCGATGGCACCGTCCAGCACGATGAACATCACCGTCTCACCCTCATCGCGTCGCGCATTGGCGGTGTCGACCAGCGGTCCACTGTCCAGCCCCAAGTCTTTGATCAGAGCTGCATTGCCCAACGCAACGGATTTTCCATCGACGATGCCTTTGACGCCCTTGCCTGTCACCGCTTCGAAATCTTCCGCCTTGGCAAACTCGATGCCGCGTTCTTCGGCACCGCGCACGATGGCTTCGGCCAGCGGATGCTCTGATCCGCGCTCCAGCGAGGCGGCAAGGCGCAGGACTTCGGCTTCGTCGTGACCGTCTTCTGGCATAACCGCGACCAGCTTTGGCTTGCCTTCTGTCAAGGTGCCGGTTTTGTCGACGATCAGTGTGTCGACCTTCTCAAACCGTTCCAATGACTCCGCGTTCTTGATCAAAACGCCCATTTGCGCTCCGGTGCCGGTCGCGGTCATGATCGACATGGGCGTGGCAAGACCAAGCGCGCAGGGACAAGCGATGATCAGGACGGCAACAGCCGACACAAGCCCGTAGGCCATGGCAGGGTCTGGTCCCCAGATCGACCAGATGATGAACGACGCAATAGCTATGGCGATGACCACAGGCACGAACATGCCCGCAACCTGATCAGCGTACTTCTGGATCGGCGCACGGCTGCGCTGCGCGTTCGCAACCATCTGCACAATCTGGCTGAGCATCGTGTCAGCCCCAATGCGGGTCGCCTCGATCACAAGACTTCCGGTGCCGTTAATCGTGGCCCCGGTGACAGGTTCACCCGCCACTTTTTCGACCGGCACAGGTTCGCCCGAAATCATGGATTCATCTACCGAAGAGCGGCCTTCCAAGACCACTCCGTCAACGGGAACTTTATCACCCGGACGCACACGAACGTGATCTCCCAATTGCACTTGATCCAGCTCGATTTCTTCTTCGGTGCCATCGGGGCGGATCACCAGTGCGGTTTTGGCAGCCATATCCAGCAATGCACGGATCGCTTTACCGGTCCCTTCACGAGCACGCAATTCCATCACTTGCCCCAGCAAGACCAGAGTGACGATGACCGCTGCAGCCTCGAAATAGACACCGACGTTGCCGTTCTCATCCCGAAACCCATCGGGAAATATCTGCGGCGCAATCACCGCAACGATACTGAAAACATAGGCGGCACCCACACCCATCGAGATGAGGCTGAACATGTTCAGGTTCATTGTTCGGAAAGACTCCAGGCCCCGTACGAAGAACGGCCAGCCCGACCAAAGGATCACCGGTGTTGCGAGCGCGAGCTCAAACCAGAGCGACGTGCGTTCTCCCAGTAACTCCATAAAATACGTAAAGCCGACGAATGGTCCCATCGCCAAAACAAGTAGTGGCACCGTCAGAACGGCTCCGACCCAGAACCGATGCGTAAAGTCGACTAGCTCGGGGTTTGGGCCCTCGTCTTCAAGGCTGATTGTTTCTGGCTCCAACCCCATGCCGCAGATTGGGCAGGAACCAGGACCGGGGTGGCGCACTTGCGCGTGCATCGGGCAGGTATAGATCGTACCGCCAAAGTCCGCTGGCACGGTGTCGTATTCGTGGCCCTTTTCAGCGACAGTCGCACTGGCGTGGTCGTGCCCGTGGTTGTGACCGGAATGGTCATGATCGTGACCTTCGCTTTCTGGTGTCAAAAACATCCCACATTTCGGGCAGGACCCTTCTTCGGTGCTGCGCACCTCGGGGTGCATCGAACAGGTGTAGACCATGCCCGAGAACCCTTCGGGCACGGTATCGAAGTTTTCACTATCAGCGGTTGTTTTGTTAAATCTGTCTTTGGTGACATTCATCTTGTGTTCCTTTTCGTGTCGGCCTTGCGCACCGTAGTGCTGGGCGAAATTCAGTGAAAAACCATGCCATCGATATGAAACCCGGCATCGACATGCAGGATTTCACCTGTGATGGCAGTTGTGTGGTCGCTGGCCAGCAACAGAGCAGCGCGCCCCACCTCGTCAGCGGTGACAGTGCGGCGCAGTGGAGATTTGGTTTCAGTCTCGCGGATCAGTTCGTCGAAGTGTTCAATTCCAGAAGCCGCGCGCGTCTTGATCGCGCCCGCCGAGATCGCGTTGACACGGATGCCTTTCGGTCCGAGTTCATGGGCAAGATAGCGCACAGAAGTCTCAAGGGCTGCTTTGACCGGACCCATCAGGCTGTAGTGATCCACAACTCTTTCCGCGCCAATAAAGGTAAGCGTCGTCAGGCTGCTGCCTTGGGTCATCAGCGGTTCGGCCAGTTTTGCCATCCGGATGAACGAATGGCATGACACCTGCATCGCCTGTGCAAAGCCTTCGGCGGAACAATCCGTCAATCTCCCGTGCAGATCAGCCGCTGGTGCCCAAGCAATGGCATGCACCAGAAAATCGAGCTTGCCCCACGTCTCGTTGATTTTGGCAAAGACCGTTTCCAACTCCCCTTCACGCGCCACATCGCAGGGCATTAAGAGAGGCGCGGAAATTGACTGTGCCAACGGTTCAACGAAAGGCCGCGCCTTGTCACTGAGATAGGTCAGCGCAAGATCAGCGCCTGCTGCATGACAATTGCGTGCGGCGGCCCAGGCCAGACTATGTTCATTGGCAACACCAATAATCAGGCCTTTCTTGTCAGTCATGTCCAGCAACCGAACCGGATCAAGGGTAGGACTGTTCATTCTGCTACCTCCGCAAGAGCTAATGTCGATTGCGGCGCGCAGCAGGCATGCTCAGGTTGCGGTGCGGCGGCTAGGCTTGCCTCGGCCTTAGGGACCTCGGTATTCTGTTTTTTGCTATGGTCCAGCATCAACGCCGCCACGGCCAGTGAGGCCAGTCGTGCAACTGCGGGATCGGCGCGTGATGTCAGAACAACCGGGGCCGACAGCCCTAGTGCCACTCCTGCGGCAACTGCACCACCAAGATACTCCAATGCCTTTGCGAGGATGTTCCCCGACACCAGATCGGGCACCAATAGGATATCCGCCACTCCGGCAACCTCTGACAGGATGCCTTTTTCTCGCGCGGCTCCGACCGAAACTGCGTTGTCAAAGGCCAGCGGGCCATCCACCTGCGCGCCCGTAATCTGACCGCGCCGCGCCATCAGTGTCAGTGCAGCGGCGTCAAGTGTTGACGGGATCGCATCTGTGACGGTCTCGACAGCAGATAGAACGGCAACACGTGGTGCATGAACACCAAGCTTATGAAACAGATCAATCGCATTTTGACAAATCTCGCCCTTTGCGACCAGATCAGGTGTAATGTTGATGGCAGCGTCAGTGATACCGATCAATCGATCATGGCTGGGTACATCGAGCAGAAAAATATGGCTGCACCTGTGATGAGCCAAGCGCAGTCCGGTTTCACTGTCCAATATGGCACGCATTAGAGCATCCGTGTGCAGATTGCCCTTCATCAGGACCTCAACCTCGCCCCGGCGCACCATCGTTACGGCAAGGGACGCGGCCTCGCTGTCGGTTGTGGCGGGGATGATCCAATCCGGATCGATCTGCCAATCAAGATCGCGGCCGAGGCTGAGGATTGCGTCTGGGTCACCTACAAGTCGCGGCGCGACTAGACCGAGCAACGTCGCATCACGCACTGTTTCCAGAACCACCAATTGCGCGGCACAGGCGACAGCGACGCGCACCGGTGGCAGATCGTGTGCGCGGTCAATCAGGGCTTGCAGCTTTTCAGGGGGCTGAATCACAGCTCATGCCTCCACTTCTGATGCTTGCGGCATCGGTTTAGCCAGAAATTTTACAGCCACATGACGCGCGATCATCTTTTCTTCATCTGTAGCGCGTGCCTCAACAATCACCCTGCTGTCTGGCTTTGATATCTTGGTCCAGCCAGACTTGTTGGCCACACTGTCGATGTTGACCCCCAGATAGCCGAGACCGACGCAAATCCTGCTGCGGATCTCATCGGAATTCTCGCCAATCCCGCCAGTGAAAACAACGCGGTCCAGCCCGCCTAAAGCACCGGTCAGACGCGCCAGATGTAGCCTCGCCTGATAGCAGAAATATGCGACGGTTTCTGCAGCAGCTTCTTTGGGACTGTCCAGTAGATCTTCCATGTTCCGGCTGAGGCCCGACATTCCCAGCAGCCCGCTTTGTTCATAAAGCAGAGTGGCTATTTCATCAGATGACATGCCTTTTTCCTGCATCAGGAACAGCAAGATTCCGGGGTCAATATCACCGGTACGCGTGCCCATCGGAAGACCGGCAATTGTCGAAAAGCCCATGCTTGTCTCAACCGGGTTGCCGTTGCGGATGGCAGCCATCGAAGCGCCATTCCCCAGATGCGCAACGATGATCCGCTCGGCATCCACATCGACGCCATCATCGCGCAACGCTTCCATGATGTATTCGTAAGATAAGCCATGAAATCCATACCTACGGATGCCATCCTTGGCGTAGGCTCGGGGCAGGGCGGTCATCCGCGCCAGGCTGGGCAAATCATGGTGAAACGACGTATCGAAACAGGCCACTTGCGGTACTTCGGGCCGTGTTGCCAACACCGCGTCAATCCCTGCAAGATTGGGCGGCATATGCAATGGTGCAAGATGAGCGAGCCGACGCAGCCTTGCCAACAGGGCCGGCGTGACGTCCTTGGGGCAGTCACATTCAGGCCCTCCATGAACCACTCGGTGTCCGACAGCAACGAGGTCGAGCGATCCCGGCAGGCTTGCGATGGCCATGAGCAGGCGAGTGAGTGCCGCCTCGTGACTGTCGAGCCTTCCAGATTCGTCAACGACAACGGTGCTACGGGCATCGCTCAGCTGAAAATGCCCGCCGGTAAGTCCGATGCGGTCAATCTCCCCTGACCACAGCCGCTTTGGCTGAAGGGATGCAGTAAAAAGCGCAAACTTGAGCGAGGAAGACCCAGAGTTGAGTGTAAGGATAACCCGTTCAGGCATCGGTAGCTTCCTCGGATTGATCTTTGTCCTTTTTGCCCTGCTTGTCTGAATGGTCGTGAGAGCCATGATCGTGGCCCCCTTTGCCGCCATGGCGATGTCCGAACAGGTGCATGCCGATCATGCCCACCCCGAACAACAGGATCAGCCAGTTTTCAATTATCCATCGCATTTCGTTATCCTTTTCAGTTCAGACCGGCATGCGCGGGTTGCTGTCGGCGTCCATCTTCTCATTTCCGTAAAGCGTCCTGAACGTGCGTTCGTATGTCGCATCGCGTGCGATACGAGCCCGTTCAATTGCGTCTCCAACTGCAGAGATCGCAGTTCTCTCGTGCTGGATCATTGAATCGTCAGGTTCCAACGGCACCCTTGTTTCGGCAATGCTGCTCGCTGTCTGCCGGACAAGCCGCATCCATGGATTATAACGTTCAGAGAACATCAGACGGCTGGTGCGCATGGGATGCATCAATCTCAGCATCTCGGCGCTGGCTGGCGTTGTCATCAAACGTACCCAGGGACTGACAAAGGTGCTGTAGAAGGCCTCGTTAATTTTGGACACGCGCTCCACCTTTTCGAAGGCCTGTTTGGGCACCTTATGTTCCAGATCGCTTACCTTGCGGGCCTCGAACCTGACTTTGTATTCGGGGGAGTGGCAATCGGGGTCACCTGATGGATTTTCGATCTTCATCTCGTACAGACCGGGTTTCAGCTTTTCGATCTTGTCCAGACTTTCCAAAATCGCGCGGTGCTCAAGCCTTGCCACCGAGGCTGATACGAAGATGCCCAAATGCCCAACATGTGTGTTGGTCAGGTAAACAATCCGCTGGCCAGCCGCCTTGAGATCCGCTGTGTCTTTGTAGACTTCTGGAATCCAACCAAGAGCCTGTGCAGGCGGCGTGATATTGTCGCCGTAGGACGCAAAGACGATCATCGGGCTTTTGATCTTGCGCAAGTCGGCGACGCAGTGATCGCCAATCGGCATTTCGCCATTTTCGAGTTGGTTGCCGATGAACAGATTCTGGGTAATCGACAAGATTTCAAGGCGGCTGAGGGTGTAAAAACCATTCCACCAGCGTTCAAAGTCGAGAAAACGGTCGCGTTCTGTGTCCACATTGGTCAGCAGGTTGGCGTATTTTTCCCAGATCGCCTTTTCCGGCTTCAGGCTCTCGAAATTCTGCGCCAACCATGCACCGTCGAACCTCCCATCGCCCAGATCAGCAGTCAGATGGGCCAGCCACGCGCCACCAAGCAGTCCGCCGGTGACACGCATCGGGTTCACGCCTTCCTCGCCCGCCCAATAAGACAGTGGCGATCCGTTCAGAACCACCGGTCCCGCAAGACCTTCGCAATGTGCGGCCAACAGCGTAACGGCCCAACCAGCCTGACAATTTCCATAAAGGACGGGGGCGGCACCATCGTGGCGCGCCGAGACATCTTCGACAAAGCGGCGCAGGGCGAACAGAACATCCTCGAGAGTCTGTTCCGGGACTGGTTCAGGAAAGAAGACAACGAAATATACTGGGTGGCCCTCGGACATCGCCATGCCGACTTCGCTCTCGCGCTTGAACCCGCCAATGCCGGGACCGTGGCCCGCACGTGGGTCCACCACGATGACTGGTGGTTTTGCGATATCCACGCAATCATCCCAGCAATTGCCATCCACTTCGGTGATCCTGAGCAGCGCATAATTGGCCGGACGGCCAAACTGCCGCGCGTCCAGCAACGTCTCATATTTAAAATCCAGAAGGGGCGGCATCCCGACCCGCTCATGGGCGATCATGTTGTCAGCGCGTTCGCGCAGCGTATCCATAAACAGCATTGAACGTTCCCAGAGATCACGGCCATATGCAGCCGGATCAGGCAAGGTTAGTGGTTTATCAGATGATGAAGTCGCCACATCCGAATTGGCGGGGAGGAGAGGTTCAATCGAAGTTAGGGTGTTCATGCTGACGCCCTCCGCGAAAAGAAGTTCCACGCGGGCACAAAGATCACAGCAATATACCAGCCGTAGGCATAGCTTTCGACCAGACCCAATAGGGCGCTCTGCCAACTGATCCAGCTCACACCCGGCAGCAGCGGCAACCACACCTGATACATCGTGGCCCCGGCGAAGATCAGACCGAAAACGACGCACAGGGCAAAACTGAGCGCCAGCAAAATTCCGACTGACATTCCAACAGTATAGATGCTTATAGGGTTTGAATCTGACATATGGGTCACTCCTCAAAATGTG
>OJBT01000350.1_pt1 | contig 10653 bp, 10 predicted proteins | sample 1591101 | NCBI WGS metagenome assembly OJBT01 (sample SAMN05416773, study PRJEB24817) | seawater metagenome | isolation source: Sea water | place: Canada:Atlantic | collected 2013-11
CGAGATTCCTCTACGTCTCGTGGGCTCGGAGATGTGTATAAGAGACAGGTAAATAAGTGGTTAGAAATATTGCTATTAAACTTACAGAATAAAGATATTGAGAAACTAACAATGGATGATTTTGCGATACTTGCAAAAAAAAGTAAATCTACTATTTACAGCTACTTTCAAAGTAAAGAAGAAATTTTATTAGCAGCATGTAAAACAAAAGTAGATGCTTTATCTAATTCTGTATTTAATATTATTGAACAAGATTTAGAAACCGTAGAACTATATGAGTTACTGGTAAAAACATTCGCTGAGGGTACTTCTAGTATCTCTATTTCTTTTTTGCAAAGTATTAAAAAAAGTTACCCAACCTCTTGGTCGGTTATAGAGGTATTTACCGATAATTATATAAATTTATTAAGAGAACAATATAAAAAAGGAATTGAAAAAGGAATTTTCAATACTATTTCTATAGATTTATTGAGTCAGCTAGACAAAATTTTTGTGTTGCAAGTGGTTACAAATCCAACTATTTTTAATGATAAAGAATATTCAGTAAGTGAATTAATTACCCAATACTTAAATTTAAGACTTACTGGCTTATTAAAGAAATAATAATTAGGGAATTTAATTCCATAGAACTACAAATAAACGTTCAAGAGATAGGATGTTTTAATTTCGTAAACAAAGACTGCTAGATATAATTTAAGTTTGAATATAATTAAAGGATTCCCATAGATATAAATGTATCATTCCCTTATATACATAAGCATTAAGCTAATTTAGGGTCTACAAATTTTCTCAAAAGTTTTAAAGTTTAAATTTTCGATATTTACAATCAAATTCATATGCTAACAGGAAATTATTATAAAAATATACTTTTATAGAAATCTCTACTGATTTAGCACAAATAATGAAAAAGAAAAGAAAAACTATAAAAAAAATTACAGAATCGGTTATTAAAAACAGAAGTACAGAAATGACAAAGTAATTAGACGTTACAGTGAACCTTTTAAATTAAAAATTTCATCCAAACTTAGTATGGAAAGCACACAAAAGATGAACATTGGAACTGCATAAAAAAAGCACTCTAAAAACTAAAAATTTCGATATTGTTTAGTTTCCTCAAAAACATGATCTAGAATTTTTTGATCTACTACATCAAAAACCAAGTTTTTACGTTTCATTACTGCAGTAACAACTTCAGAAACTTTATTCATTTGAAAGGTTTCATACCCTGCTGCACCTCCCCAGCTAAAAGAAGGGGTAAAATTTCTTGGAAATCCGCTTCCAAAAAGATTTGCACTTACACCAACTACTGTTCCTGTATTAAACATAGTGCTAATAGCACATTTAGAATGATCTCCCATCATTAAACCACAAAACTGCAATCCTGTTTTTGCAAAACGCTCGGTTTCATAATTCCATAATTTTACTTCAGAATAGTTGTTTTTTAAATTCGAATTATTGGTACCCGCTCCTAAATTACACCACTCACCTATCACAGAGTTTCCTAAATAACCGTCATGGCCTTTGCTAGAATACCCAAAAATAACAGAATTGCTTATCTCACCTCCTACTTTAGAAAAAGGCCCTATGGTAGTATCTTTATAAATTTTTGTACCCATTTTAACAACGGCATTTTCGCACATTGCAAAAGGCCCTCTAATAGAAGAGTTTTCCATAATTAAAGCATCTTTGCCAATATAAATAGGCCCTTCTGATGCGTTTAAAGTAGAAAACAAAATTTGTGCGCCTTCTTCAATAAAAATATTTCCTGGGTTTATAACTTGTATTCCTGCTGGTATGGTTTCAGAAGTTCTTTCTGCTGTAATTAAATCAAAATCTTGCTGAATCGCTTTACCATTGTGCGTAAAAATATCTGAAGTATTTTTAACTTGAATCAATTCTTCATCAAATTCTATTTGGGTATAAGTATCAAAATCTACCTCTTCTTGGCTTTGTGTTGTATGAAATGCCAATACGTCTTCACCTTTAAAAATAGCTTCATTTTTGGAAAGGGTTTTTACCTTTTCTACCAAAGATTCCGTAGGACAAAAAGAAGCATTTATAAGAATATTCTCTTCCATTTCTACCATCGGATATTTTTCTTCTAAATAATCTGCGGTAATTGTAGTGGTAGTTAAACCAAGATGTTTCTCCCATTTTTCTCTAATGGTTAAAATTCCGATTCTAATATCTGCAACGGGTTTTGTATATGTAAATGGCAATAGTGTATCTCTAACATCACTATCAAATAAGATATAATTCATACTTTTTTTTTCTTGTACTACAAATCTACTTTAAAATGCCCACAAAAAAAACCAATTGCTATAAATACAATTGGTTTTCTAACATTAAAAATTATAGGGTACTTAATTTTTTATAAATTTCTGACTTCCGATTTGGTCTGCTGTAAAAACTTTTAAAATATAAATACCTTTACTTAAAGCATTCACATCCATTTTGTTATTAATACGCGTCACTTTTTTAGAAAGCGCCAATCTACCTAAAGAATCATAAAATTCTACCGTAGCATTTTCAGCTCCAGAAGGCAATTGAATACGTACCTTATCTGATGCCGGGTTTGGAAACATTTCAAAGTTTAAACGTCTTGCTTCTGAGGTACTTAAAGTCCCTTCTGCAACTACAGTAATAGTACCAAACATAGTACTTGGATGCGGAGAACATACATAATCATTTGATCCTACAGAATTAAATGTTTTTGAATAAGTTCCTCCATTTCCAAAATATGAACTTTCGAAATTCTCAGTAGCAGAAGCATCACTCTTTACATTGTGCGTGCCAGTTGCGTACCAGTTCCAAGTTACAGTATCTCCAACTTCTATGGTTCTACTTGCATTACTATCGCCTGTGGCTGATGGTGTAGAGTTAAAACTCCAATCAATGGTAACTGTATTTGTCTGTGCAACTAAGCCTATAGCAAACATTAAAAATAAAATAAAAGGTAATTTTTTAATCATAATTTTAATTTTTTTATAAAAATAATTAATAATGTTTATATTTCAAAATAATACTTGTTAAATCTTTTTTAATTAATGTTAAACAGTCTTTTATTTATAAACTTATGAAAACAAATAAACAGTATTCCAATGACCAAAATTTCTTTAAAAAAATAAATGCTTCAAGAATATAGCCCTACTTGTATTAGATTTGTATTTTTGAGTTAGTAAAAATTAATATTTTAATGGGCAGTAAGATAATTCCTATCATAAAAAAGCCCCCTTTTAAAATTAAAAATACTACAAATGATTAAAAAATTTAAAAACATTGAAGATTCTCAATTAACAATTACAGAATTAATGCTGCCTTCACATTCTAATTTTAGTGGAAAAATACATGGTGGTCATATTTTAAATTTAATGGATCAAATTGCATTTGCTTGCGCCTCTAAACACTCTAGTAACTATTGCGTTACAGCCTCTGTAAATAAAGTGGATTTTTTAAATCCTATCGAAGTTGGAGAGCTTTTAACCTTAAAAGCTTCCGTGAATTATACAGGCAGAACTTCTATGGTAATTGGTTTGCGTGTAGAGTCTGAAAATATTAGAACAGGTGAGACCAAACATTGTAATTCTTCTTATTTTACAATGGTTGCTAAAGATGAAAATGAAAAAAGCACTCCAGTTCCTGGAATTATCTTAACTTCTAAAGATGAAGTAAGGCGCTATGCAAGGTCTATTGTGAGACAAAATGAAGGTAGTAAGAGAACGTCTCGATTTAATAGTAATGTGTTTAAAATTGAAGATTATCTAAATTTATTAAAAGAAAGTAATTCGAAAATTGAATTGAAAGCGTAAGCACCGAAGCTGTTTGCATTAATAATGCGAAAGCAGCCTAATTGTTTATCCTAACTCTTGTATCTTGCAAGTAGAAACACCATTCTTATGAAAGTAAATTTATTGTCTTGCGACGCACAAAGACCAGATAAAAGAGCAATAGCGAGATGCATTGCAGAATTTTCGGCTACCATTAACGATTCTTTAGCAGCAGAACTTGCAGAGATCCTTTTAGAAGGAGATGCCGTAGATATTGAATTAGATAGTAAAAATTCTGGCTCTGCCTTAAGAGCTTTTCGTAAACTAAGTATTGATTACGAAATTATAGAATAATTCTTATTTTGGCTAAAAAGTTCTAGAAAGGTTAAATCCTAAGTGAATGTCTCCACCAAAAAAGTTACCTGTTGTTTCTGTTATAAATGATTTTTCTACCATAGTAATTGCATTCGATAGAATAATTTGAAAAACGTGGCCACCAGTTTCTATATCTACACCAAAAGCCAATGAATTTCGAGCATTAATAGATGTAAGCTTTTGAAACTGCTGATAATATTCTGCATTTAAAGAAACTCGTTTACTCAACTTTACTCTTGTACCAAAACCTAGCGCAAAAATATCATGTGGGTCTGCAGCTATCGTTGCTAAATTTCTATGCACATATGTTGGTGTTACTTGAATTGATAATGAAGAATTTACTTTTTTAGCAATTAAAACTTGCCCCACATAAAATAAGCTCTCAGCAAAAGTTCTTTCATTTCCTGCAATTGCTTTCTGACTCTTGGCAGCAATACTTCCAAAAAGAGAAACTGCAAAAGGAAACGCATTTGCACCCGTTTTCTGTTTTAACAAACGGTATTTCAAATAACCATCGTAGGTTTTTTCAAAACTACTTCTTCCCAGACCAGCGGTTAAATCGTCTGTTAAACCATATTCTAGAGCAAAACGAATATTTGCTTGATCTAATCCAAAAAGCTCTTCAAAACCGGTATTAACTCTCCCAAATCTGTGAGAAATAATGAATTCTAATTCTGCATTCTTTCTGTTTTCTATAGAATGTCCGTTTACAATTCTAGTGCCTTTAAAGGTAGCTGAAACTATATTTTCTGTTACTGGAGCTTCAAGCTCTAAAATATCTAATAAATCTTGAGAAGAAACCTGTAAACTAGCTAAAATTAAAAATGCTGTTAAAAATATTTTTTTCATAGGTTACTTGTTATATGGTTTGTGATACAAACGAAAACTTACTTTTATTTTTTCTGAAATATTATTTTTTACTATGGAAGGAATTTTAACATCAAAATCTATTAAATTAATAAAGAAATTTCCTGTCATTTCAATAACCTCATCTGTTTTTTTAGTAACAGCGTTAATAGTAATTTCTTTTATTTTTCCGTGAATGGTCAAATCTCCTTTTATAGCTAAAGTTATTTCGGAAGCTGTAATGCTATCAAAATCTATAATATCTCCTTTAAAAGTTGCCTTTGGATACTTGTCAGATTCTACATAATTCTCATTAAAGTGTTCTTGCATTAATGCTTTTTTAAACATAAAAGACTTCATTAAAATAGCTATAGCCATTTTACCGCTAGTGGCATCTACAACGCTTAAAACCTGATTATTCTGAGCCTCTATATTTTCTATTGGAGTTTCTGAAAAAAAAGAAATCATTCCCTTTTTAGTTAAAAAACGCTCCTGCCCATTGGTAAATGAAACCAAAAATAGACACATAAAAAAGGTGCTTACTATTTTCATACTATTTTATTTTGAATTCATAATAACGCACTTAACAAGAATTACATCCATTAAAAAACCAGTACAAATTCCTTTTAAAATAACTTCTTGCCCTTCTTTTATTTCTGCACTCTTTTTAAACTCATCCTTTACTAAATAACAAACCACACTTCCAAAGTCATCTTTTGTTTGTAATGAAATAGCTGCTTTTTCACCATTAAATTCCACATTAGCAACCTTCCCTTTTACGGCAATAATCTTATCTAAGTACTTTGTATTCGCCTTTGTTTCGTCTGAAGAAAAATCTGCTAATAAGGTATTTGCAATTATTGTAATCTCTACAGGTTTTTCAGCAACATTTATATGCGGTTTATTATACATTTTATACCCAATAAAAATGCCTAAAAGACCTATTATTAAAATGTATATACTAATTTTTTTCATTTTCTAAATCTGTACATTAATTATCTAAAGCACCTTCATCTACCCAATCTACAATACTTTTTATTTGTGCCGCAGTTAAAACTGCACCTTTTGGCATCCTACCACTTGCAACTTCACTTTTTACCATGGCCGCATGCTCGCTAACTTCTGTATAATTTTTTAACTCAGGAAAATTTCCTCCAACACCATGGCAAGACAAACATCTAGCATCCATAATTGGCTTTACGTCGTTAATAAAAGAAACCTTTGTTAACTCTTCTTGCTGTTCTTCTATATTTGAAATACAAGCAGTAAACGAGCATGCTAAAAGAAATATGGCGCAGATGATGCTATGTTTTGTATTCGATTTCATGTACATTAAATTTAAGTTCGCTAATTTGAGCATGTAAATTAATACTTTTTTTTGAAGCGTTTAGTGCTCCCTTAAAAAAAATGTAGATAAATCTTTATAAATCTGTTTTAAATAATAAGTTAGGAACGTGTATAAATTAAAAAGCCTCCAATAAGGAGGCTTTTTAATTTATACTAATTTCTTAGCGTTTGAAACTTTTTGCTTTGTAAGCGCCAGGTCTATTACTTGTTTCATTTCTGTAACATAATGAAATGTTAAGCCCTTAAGGTAACTCTCTTTTATTTCTAAAATGTCTTTCTCATTTTCTTTACACAAAATTATTTCTTTGATATTTGCTCTTTTTGCAGCCAATATTTTTTCTTTAATTCCGCCAACTGGTAATACTTTACCACGTAAAGTAATTTCACCTGTCATTGCCAATTTATTTTTAATTTTACGCTGTGTATACGAAGAAACCAAAGAGGTTAACATAGTTATACCTGCACTTGGTCCATCTTTTGGTGTGGCTCCTTCAGGAACGTGAATATGCACATTGTACTTCTCTAAAATTTCTGATTTAATACCAAACTCTTCAGCATTTGACTTAATGTATTGTAAGGCAATCGTTGCAGATTCTTTCATTACTGTGCCTAAATTACCCGTAATAGAAAGTGTTCCTTTTCCTTTCGATAAAATAGATTCAATAAATAAAATATCTCCACCAACCTGTGTCCAAGCCAAACCGGTAACTACACCAGCAACATCGTTATTCTCGAATTTATCTCTATTTCTAGGAGTTCCTAAAATATCGGCTACTTTTTCAGCAGTTAATGTAATATTATATTCCTCTTCTAACGCAATAGATTTTGCTGCAAAACGCACCACTTTTGCTATTTTCTTTTCCAAACCACGCACGCCAGATTCACGTGTATAGCCCTCTACAATTTGTTCTAACTGCTTTTTACCTAGCTTTAAATCCTTTACCGTTAATCCATGTTCTTTTAACTGCTTTGGTAATAAATGTCTTTTCGCAATTTCTACTTTTTCTTCAATCGTGTAACCAGATACGTTTATAATTTCCATTCTATCGCGCAGAGCCCAAGGAATTTGTCCTAAATTGTTAGCTGTTGCTATAAAAAGTACTTTAGATAAATCATATCCAACTTCTAAATAATTGTCATAAAAACTCTCATTTTGTTCTGGATCTAATACCTCTAACATCGCTGAAGAAGGATCGCCTTGATGACTTTGCCCTAATTTATCAATCTCATCTAAAACAAATACAGGGTTTGAAGTTCCTGATTTTTTTAAATTCTGAATTAAACGTCCTGGCATTGCGCCAATATATGTTTTTCTGTGCCCGCGAATCTCTGCTTCATCACGCAAACCACCTAAAGACATTCTTACATATTTACGTCCTAATGCTTCTGCTACAGATTTACCTAATGATGTTTTACCAACACCTGGAGGGCCGTATAGACAGATAATTGGCGATTTCATATCTCCTCTTAACTTTAAAACAGCTAAATGTTCTATAATTCTTTCTTTTACTTTTTCTAAACCAAAATGATCTCTATCTAAAACCTTTGTTGCCTGTTTTAAATCAAATTTATCTTCAGAGTAAATGCCCCAAGGCAACTCCAATAACAACTCTAAATAACTTCTCTGCACTCCGTATTCAGCAGCTTGCGGATTCATTCTTTTTAAGCGATTTAACTCTTTTTCAAAAGTAAGCCCCACTTCTTTATTCCATTTCTTCGTTTTTGCTTTTGTGCGCATTTCCTCCAACTCTTCGTCATTTGAAGCACCACCCAACTCTTCTTGGATCGTTTTTAATTGCTGGTGTAAATAATACTCACGTTGTTGTTGGTCTAAATCTTCTCGTGTTTTAGACTGAATATCATTACGTAATTGTAATTTTTGGAGTTCTTTATTTAAGTTTTTTAAAGCTAATAGAGCACGTTCTTTTAGATTGTCTTTTTCTAAAATTACTTGTTTTTGAGCTACACTTAAATCCATATTAGATGAAATAAAATTCACCAAAAAGGAGTTTGACTTGATGTTTTTAATAGCAAAAGAGGCTTCTGAAGGCAACATCGGGTTTTCCTTTATTACTTCTAAAGCCTGTTCTTTAATAGATTCTATAATTGCTTCAAATTCTTTTTCATCTGCTACTTCTTTGTCTTCAACTGCCTCTTTTACAACGGCCTTCAAATACGGTTTATCCTGAACGATAGTGTCTATTTCAAAACGTTTTTTACCTTGAATAATAACAGTTGTATTACCATCAGGCATTTTTAAAACACGTAAAATTTGTGCAACTACTCCCGTTGTATGAATATCTTTTAAAGTAGGTTCTTCTTCGTCTTCATTTCTTTGTGCAACTACCCCAATTACTTTATCGCCTTTATTTGCATCCTTTATTAACTGTATAGATGCATCTCTACCTGCAGTAATAGGAATTACAACACCTGGAAATAATACTGTATTTCTAAGTGGTAAAATTGGTAAGATTTCAGGTACGCTTTCTTTATTAATAATTTCTTCATCTTCAGGCGTCATTAAAGGGATTAACTCAGAATCCTCATTTAACATACTATGTAGCGACATGTTGTCTAATCTTAATACTTTTGGTTTGCTCATCTTCTATATATCTGTCATACTGACATTGAAATCTTTTACTAAGAAAATCAAAATCTGTTTTATGTTTATTAAATATCTGAAAATCAAAATTTTACAATAGTAAAACGCTAACTTTCTACTTATAAAAGTCAATTTTTATGCCAAAAAGATATATTGGCAAATAAGAGTTTGAATTATTTAAAAACTAGTTGTTATATGTTAAACCAATAATTTCTCTTACTTTATCTAAGGTGTTTATTAAATTTTTAGAGAACTCAAAAGTCATTATATTACTTTCTTTTTCTCCTGCTCTTAAAAGGTTATTAAAGTGCTCTGTTTCATAATTATATCCAATCGTTTTAAAATCAAAATTAATTATTTCTTCTGTATTATTTTGAATGATTGTAATCGATGAAGATTGATGAAATTGCCTATTTAATTTTACAGTTGCTTTGTCAAATTTTAATATAGCAATACTTGGTGTTTCTTCTAACAACGTACTTTTTAAGGTTGCTTTCGCATTTTTATACTGAAAAACCATATCGCAGCTAGCATCTGCACCATTTTTGAAAAAAGTAGCACTTGCATCAATAGTATCAGGTTCTCCTAAGGTTGCTAAAGCTGCAAAAATTGGATAAATACCAATATCTAACAAACTACCACCACCCAATTCTTTTTTAAATAATCTACTGTCTGTATTGTATGGCGTATGAAAGCCAAAATCGGCTTCTAAACTTTTTAATTTGCCAAATTTCTCGCTTTTAACGAGGTCTAAAACATATGTAAAATGAGGTAAAAAAAAAGACCATAATGCTTCCATTAACAAGACATTATTTTCTTTTGCTACCTGTATCATTTCTGCAACTTCAGACAAATTCATTGCAAAAGGTTTTTCACATAAAACTGCTTTTTTATTTTGCAAACAAAGTATTGCATGCTCTTTATGAAAACTATGCGGAGTTGCAATATAAACTGCATCTACATTGGTGTCTTTAGCTAACTCTTCATAAGAACTATATGCTTTTTTAGCATTGTATTTCTCTGCAAAATTATTTGCATTTTGTATATTTCTTGAAGCCACTGCAACTAATTCTACATGTTCTATGGATGCTAAATCAGTTGCAAATTTATTGGCTATTTTACCTAAACCAATAATCCCCCAGCGTATATTTTTATTTGTCATTAATTGTTGTTTTATCAAAATTAAAAAGACCTAAAAAGAAGAATAGAATGATTAAAGTAACTACATGAATAATATTTAAAGATACATCATTTAAGATATCATAGGTAATTTTAAAGATTGCAAGTGAAGTAATAACTAATGTTAATTTACTTTGCATATTTATCGATTTAAAGACAAATAATAGCGAGAAAAAAGAGACTAGAATACAACCAATAAAATTCAGCCATAAATAACTAATAATTGGATCTAAACCTTGTGCTTCCAAATTATAGATTCCGAAGTAAAAAATTAAACAAATTAATACTTGTGTAATTAAAGCTGCTTTAAAAACAGCATTCCCATTTACCTTTTTAAAGAAAAATGCCAGTAAGAAAATCCCCAATACATTTCCGTAGAAAATAGATCCGATAATATTCACTAATTCTATTAAATTTTCGAATAAATTAGCAACACAAGCTATTGAAATTGCAACGATTCCCCAAACCAACGTAAACCATTTTGACGCGGTTACATAATGGCTGTCTCTTATACACATCTCCGAGCCCACGAGACGT
>OJBT01000353.1_pt1 | contig 10440 bp, 6 predicted proteins | sample 1591101 | NCBI WGS metagenome assembly OJBT01 (sample SAMN05416773, study PRJEB24817) | seawater metagenome | isolation source: Sea water | place: Canada:Atlantic | collected 2013-11
ATCTTTTTACTCATTTGACCCTAATAATCATAACATTCTTTTAAAATTAGAAGATGCAAATAAACCCAGTATACAAGTCAAAGAAACTTTCTCAGTTACTGCTGCTCAAAATTGGCAAACAATAACATTTGATTTCTCCAATGCAAAAAATAGTGCAGACGGAACTGCAGCAGCAGCTTATGGTATTTATAGTAAAATTACAATCTTTATTGATGATGATGCGACAACGCCTGGAACCTATTTAATTGACAACATATCTAATGGAACTGCAGCACCTGACCCAAATGTATTAGATGTAATTTATACAGATTTAGTTTGGTTTGATGAATTTAGTTCTGTTGGAGCAATTGATGGAGATAAATGGTTTCATCAAACAAAAATTCCAAGCGGTGGAAGCTGGTATAACGGAGAAGTGCAACATTATACCAATAGAGTTGAAAACTCTTATATAAAAGATGGAAACTTGCATATTAAAGCAATCAAAGAATCTTTTACAGATCAAGGCCATACCAAACAATACACCTCTGCAAGGTTAAATTCTAAATATGCATACACATACGGCCGTTTAGATGTAAGAGCTAAATTACCTTTTGGTAACGGAACTTGGCCTGCAATCTGGACTTTAGGACAAAATATTCCTGAAAATGGTGGTTATTGGCAAACCCAAGGTTATAGCCAAATCAATGCAGGTTGGCCCATTTGTGGAGAAATTGACGTAATGGAGCATGGCTTGCACGAAACAAACGAGTCGTCTAGTGCACTACACACACCATCTAGCTATGGGAATACCATAAATAATGCTCAAAAAATGTTAGATGACGTTGCCAATGAATATCACATTTATTCTATGAATTGGTCTCCAAATCAAATCACCTTTTTAATTGATGAAGTTGCTTTCTACACCTACAAACCCTCTGTTAAAAATGGCGAAACTTGGCCATTTAATAAGGCCCAATATTTATTACTGAATGTAGCAATGGGAGGAATTTCTGGCACAATAGATGCAAACTTCACAAACAGCAGCATGGTAATAGATTATGTAAGAGTATACCAAAACACAAGCACTGCAAGCGTAGATGAAGTTTTTAATTCACAATTCTCTGTCTCTCCAAATCCTACTTCTGCTTTTATATCCATAGAAACAAATGAGTTGATTGACAAGGTAGAACTGTATTCGGTATTAGGAGAATTAGCTTTTGCAGAAGAAAAGTCTACAAAATACTTCGATACCAAAAAACTTACGTCTGGTCTGTATTTAATGAAAATCTATTCAGGAGATAAAATTGCAACTAAAAAGATACTTCTAAAAAAATAAGAATTCACAATAAGAAAGTAAACTCTTTTAAAACGTCAACAATTTTCTTTTGCAAAAAGGAAGGGATTCACTTTGTGTGTCCCAAATAAAATCTTAATACAAGCATAAAAACTAAAAAGCTTCGCTTTCTTATCTATTTATTTTAAAAAAAATTAAAAACAAGTTTTTATCTTTTTTAAAATAAATAGCTATTTGACAACGTCAACAGTTTTCTTTTGCAGAAAGGAAGGGATTCGAACCCTCGATACCGTTACCGGTATACTACCTTTCCAAGGTAGCGCCTTCGACCACTCGGCCACCTTTCTAAATATACAAAGCTATTAAACCCTCAGGAGTTTCAACTTCTATAGTATTATTTTCTCTATCTACTTTTTTAATAAAGGCATCTACCATCGGAATAAAAATTTCTGTTCCATCTCGATCTATCTCAAAAAGAGGTTGTGCTGCTTTATCGTTTATATGAACAATTTGTCCCACTTCGCCAAAATTTACATCCACTACAGTAAAACCAATTACTTCATGAAAATAAAACTTATCACCAGATAATTTTGGCAACATTGTTGAAGGCAAATAAATACCACATTTTAAAATTGAATCGGCCTCTTCATCAGAATAAATATCTTCAAACTGAACGCGTAGCTGATTTCCTTTGTGTAATGAACTTTTTTCAATAAAAAATGGAACCAGATTAGTGCCAAATTCGACATAAACTGATTCCATTTCTGTGTACAACTCAGGCTCATCTGTATCTAATTTGATAACAACTTCACCTTTAAAACTATATTTTGTAACGATTTTGCCTAAATAAAAACAATCTTCTTTACGCATCTTCGTATAAATTTAGTTTTTATTCTGCTGCTTTTTCTTGAGCTTCATCGATAGTTTCAGGAGCTGCTTCAACAACTTCTTCAACTGCAACCTCAGCAACAACTTCTTCTACAACTGGCTTAGCTGCTTCAATTCTTGCTTCATTTACTGCTTTTTCTGCCGCAAATGCTGCTGCCTTCGCATCAGATTGTGCTTGAGATAACCCAGCTTCTTTATCAGAAATTTTTGTAGCTTTTTCTTCTACCCAAGCTGCAAATTTAGCATCTGCTTGCTCTTGAGTTAAAGCACCTTTACGAACACCTCCAACTAAATGATTCTTTAACATAGCACCTTTATAAGATAAAAGGTTCTTTGCAGTATCTGTTGGTTGTGCACCATTTTGTAACCATTGTACAGCTTTATCAATGTTTAAATCGATAACTGCTGGGTTTACATTTGGATTGTAAGTACCTAATTTCTCTAAGTATTTACCATCTCTTTTTGCACGAGCATCAGCGGCAACGATCCAATAGAATGGTTTCCCTTTTTTACCGTGTCTTTGTAATCTAATCTTTACAGACATAATTTGTTAATTTTTTAAGGTTCTCGACCTTGATTATTAATAATCTTACTATCTCGTAGTAAGTGGGCGCAAATATACAAATTAATTTAATTCTAGAAACTTTAAATTTACTAATTATCAAGTAGTTAATCTATTTACCTTTTGTTGATAAGTCCGTATAAATTTACACACCTAAATCTTTCATGTTTTTGTATTTTTAACTTCCCAAATCATCCATTAAAAATAGCCATTTTATGTACTTAATTTTTGATACAGAAACTACCGGTTTACCCAAAAGCTGGAATGCTCCTATTACAAATACAGATAACTGGCCGAGGTGTGTACAAATTGCATGGCAGCTGCATGATGAAATGGGAAATGTAATAGAACACAACGATTTTCTAATAAAACCAGAAGGGTACAACATTCCTTATGACGCAGAAAGAATTCACGGAATTTCTACAGAATTAGCAGAAGAGCAAGGTATTTCTTTAGACGAATGTTTAATTTTATTTAATGAAGTTTTAGGTAAAACAAAATTTATTGTTGGTCAGAATTTAAATTTTGACTTGAATATTATGGGATGTGAATTCCATAGATTGGGGGTTGAAAACAAGATGACTTCCCTACCAATATTAGACACGTGTACCGAAAAAACAGCGTTCATGTGTCAGATTCCTGGAGGTCGTGGTGGAAAATTTAAACTACCAACATTAACAGAATTACACAATCATCTATTTGGTGCTGGTTTTGGAGATGCGCATAACGCCACAGCAGATGTAGAGGCAACAACACGTTGTTTTTTAGAATTAGTTCGTATTAGAGAGTTTACAAAAGAGCAATTAGATGTAGCCGAAGATTATTTTAAGAACTTCTCTAAGGCCAATCCAAAACCAATTCAAGTTATTGGTTTAAAGCACATAAATCTTAAAAAAGAAAGTGAAAAAATTCGGCAACGTCTTGAGAAATTAAAGGATACAGCAGATACAAAATCTACCTCTGTAGGTTTGGCGGAGTTAGAAAATGTTCAGTTTTCTCATTTACACAACCACACGCAATACTCTGTTTTACAATCTACCATGCAAATTGGTAATATTATAAAAGCTGCAGCGAAAGACAATATGCCAGCAGTGGCAATGACAGATACTGCAAATATGATGGCATCATTTCATTTTGTAAGTGCTATTTTAAGTCATAATAAAACAGCAGCAACTCCAATGAAGCCAATTGTTGGTTGTGAGTTTAATGTGTGCGAAAATCATAAAAATAAATCTCAAAAAGACAATGGTTACCAAGTTGTATTATTAGCTAAAAACAAAAAAGGATATCACAATTTGGCTAAAATGTCTTCAATTGCCTTTGTAGACGGTTTTTACTATGTGCCGAGAATAGATCGAGAGGTAATTAAAAAATACAAAGAAGATATTATTGTTTTAACCGGAAATTTATATGGTGAAGTTCCTAGTAAAATTCTAAATCTTGGAGAAAAACAAGCAGAGGATGCTTTAATCTGGTGGAAAGAAGAGTTTAAAGACGATTTCTATATTGAGCTAATGCGCCACAATCAGCAAGATGAAAAAATTGTAAATGAGACGCTATTAAAATTCTCTAAAAAGCATGCCGTTAAAGTTATTGCAACAAATAATACTTTTTATTTAGAGAAAAAAGATGCCAATGCTCATGATATTTTATTATGTGTAAAAGATGGAGAAAAACAAGCAACACCAATAGGAAAAGGGCGCGGTTACAGATACGGTCTACCAAACCAAGAGTATTATTTTAAGTCTTCAGATGAAATGAAGGCGCTTTTTGCAGATTTGCCAGAAGCGATTATCAACATTCAAGAAATTGTAGATAAAATAGAAATTTTTACACTTGCAAGAGATGTACTATTACCTGCATTTGATATTCCTGAAGAATTTAAAGATGCTGCTGATGAGGAAGACAAAGGAAAACGCGGTGAGAATAATTTTCTAAAACACCTAACGTTTGTAGGTGCTAAAAAAAGATACGGAGAAATCACAGAATCTATCAAAGAACGTTTAGATTTTGAATTGTCTGTAATTGAAAAAACAGGATACCCTGGTTATTTCTTAATTGTAGAAGATTTTATTCGCGAAGCTAGAAATATGGATGTTGCCGTAGGTCCAGGACGTGGTTCTGCTGCTGGTTCTGTAGTTGCCTTTTGTTTATGGATTACCAATATAGATCCTATTAAATATGATTTGCTTTTTGAACGTTTCTTAAACCCAGAACGGGTATCGATGCCCGATATTGATATTGATTTTGATGACGAAGGGCGCGGGCGTGTAATGGATTATGTAATTAATAAATATGGTGCAAACCAAGTTGCACAAATTATTACCTACGGAACTATGGCTGCAAAATCTTCCATAAGAGATACTGCCAGAGTGTTAGATTTACCACTTTTTGAAGCGGATAGAATTGCAAAATTGATTCCTTTAATTAAACTAAAAAATATTTTTGGTGACGATGCAAAGAGTAAAGGAAAGGTTGCTGGCTTAAGATCTGAAGATAAACAATTAGTAGAAGAGCTAAAAAGTTTGTCTTTTGGAAATGATTTAGTTTCTGAAACAATTAATAAAGCAACAATGCTAGAAGGTTCTGTTAGAAATACCGGAATCCATGCTTGTGGTGTTATTATTACACCCGGAGATATTACCAATTATGTGCCAGTTGCTTTGGCAAAAGATTCAGATATGTACGTTACCCAATTTGACAACTCTGTTGTAGAATCTGCAGGTTTGTTAAAAATGGATTTCTTAGGGCTAAAAACATTGACCTTAATTAAAGACACCGTTAAAATTGTAAAAGCAAAACACAATGTAATCCTAGATCCAGAAACGTTTCCTTTAGATGATGAAAAAACATATGAGTTGTTCCAAAAAGGAGAAACTGTAGGTATTTTTCAGTATGAATCTCCAGGAATGCAAAAACACATGCGCTCTTTAAAGCCTACTGTTTTTGCAGATTTAATTGCCATGAATGCCCTGTATAGACCAGGACCAATGGAATATATTCCATCTTTTATTAATAGAAAACACGGTACAGAAGATATTGAATACGATTTACCTGCCATGGAAGAATACTTGGCAGAAACTTACGGAATTACGGTCTACCAAGAGCAAGTAATGTTACTCTCACAAAAGTTGGCAGATTTCACCAAAGGTGAAGCCGATGTTTTACGAAAGGCCATGGGGAAGAAGCAAATTGCAGTTTTAGATAAAATGAAACCGAAATTTGTAGAACAAGCAGCTGCAAAAGGACATGATCCAGAAAAATTAGAGAAAATTTGGAAAGATTGGGAAGCATTTGCTAGTTACGCCTTTAATAAATCTCACTCTACTTGTTATGCCTGGATTGCCTACCAAACAGCTTACTTAAAAGCACACTATCCTGCAGAATATATGGCTTCTGTGCTTTCCAATAATATGAATGATATTAAATCTGTTTCATTCTTTATGGAAGAATGCAAGCGAATGGGATTGGAAGTTTTTGGTCCTGATTTAAATGAATCTTATTTGAAATTTTCTGTAAATGAAGAGGGCGCTGTACGTTTTGGAATGGCGGCTGTAAAAGGTGTTGGTGCAGGTGCAGTGAGAACTATTATTAAAGAAAGAGAAGAAAACGGGAATTTTAATTCAATTTTCGATTTAGCAAAACGTATCGATTTACGTGCTGCAAACAAAAAATCTTTTGACAGCTTGATAAAAGCAGGTGCTTTCGATTCTTTTGCAGACACACACAGAGCACAATATTTTTCTACAGATGAAAAAGGTTTGACCTTTTTAGAGCGTGCTATAAAATTTGGAAGTAAATACCAAGAAAATGAAAATTCTGCACAAGTTTCTATGTTTGGTGAAGCCTCTACAGTTCAGTTCCCAGAACCAGACATTCCAGAATGTGAAACTTGGGGAACCATGGAACTTTTATCACAAGAAAAAGAAGTTATTGGAATTTATATTTCAGCACATCCTTTAGATGATTTTAAAAACGAATTAAAATTTTGTAATGCTTCTTTGAAACACTTTAAAGCAGACTTGACAAAATTTGTGAATATGAACCTAGCTTTTGCAGGTATTGTTACAGATGTGCAACATAGAGTATCTAAAGCAGGAAAAGGTTGGGCTTTATTTACCGTTGAAGATTATGCAGACAGTAATGAGTTTCGGATTTTTGGAGAGGAGTATTTAAGAATGCAACATTTCTTGGTTCCGAATCAGTTTTTATTTATAAGATCTACTATTCAAGCAGGTTGGACAAATAAAGAGGGGGTTGTTGGAGAACCTAGATTGAAGTTTACAGAAATGAAATTATTACATGACATTATGGATGAGCTCTGTAAAAAAATAACAATTCAACTTCCATTAAATCAAGTTAAAGAAGATACCATTCTTAATTTAGAATCCATTTTAAAAAACAAACCAGGTAAACAAGGTTTAAATTTTACTATTTGGGATGAAAAAGAGAAATTAGAAGTAAGTTTACCTAGTAGAAATACAAAAATTCACATTACAAATGAATTATTGGCAACTTTAGACAGCCAGCAAATTAGTTATAAATTAAATTGATTCTAATATGTAAAATAAAGTAAAAACAATTGGGTTGTAAAAGGATAATGGCTTACTTTTGTTTAACATTTTAAAGAATACATGAAACAAAATAACAATGGTACTTGGGTAAGTTGGAATGAAAACGTTACTCACAACTACAAATCACTCTACAAGATAACTACTGAAGAAGAATTACAGGATGTTATTAAAAATTCAGAAAAAATACGTGTTTTTGGATCGAAGCAGTCGTCAGCAGACATTGCTTCTGGCCTAGAGACGTTAGTAGATATTACTACGTATAATAAAATACTTTCATTTAATGATTCAGAACACACCATTACTGTGCAATCTGGAGTAATTTTAGGAGATTTACTAGATGCAATAGAAGCAAAAGGTTGGTGTATACCTTGTCTACCAGATATTAACACCATTACTATTGGTGGCGCCTTAGCAACAGGAACGCACGGGACAAGCGGAAAATTGTTATGCGAATACATGACGGATTGTAGTATTGTTTTAGCAGATGGTTCTTTAAAAAGAATTAATGAAAAAGATAAAATAATAGATGCTGTAAGAGTTTCTTTAGGGGTTTTAGGTGTAATGTCTGAAATTACCTTTAAATGTGAACCTATTTATACCCTGCATGTAAAAGAAGGTCCAGAAGATGACTCTGAATGGTTGCCAAAAATTAAAGAGCGTTTAAAAAAACATGCTTTTTTAAGAATATTATGGCTTCCGCATACAGACAAAGGCTATGTAATTACTGGCGATAAAATTAATCCTGATACTGAAATCACAGAAAATTTAGGCCCCGCGTATTTAAAACACCGAAGAACAGCCTCAAAAATACTATACAAGTATTCACATATTTTTCCTTGGACTACAGCCATTGCGAACAAACTTTTATACAGAGGTTTCTTTAGTAGCACCAAAGAACACAAAGGTTCGCTGTACCAAGCGACCGTAACAAAGTCTCGGGGTTCTACGATAGAATTGGCAGAATGGACAATTGGCTTAGATAAATTTCCAAAGGTTTTTGAAGAATTGAAAACTGAAATTAATAAATGGAGCAACAAATCATTTATTCATATTCCAATGGATGTTCGTTTTGTATACAAAGACAAATCTTGGTTAAGTTATGCTTATGGTGAAGACACGGTAACCATGGGCTGTGTTTCTAGAAACGCAGCTACCGCAGACACTTATGAGGCTTTTAAAAGTATTGAAAAAGTGTTTTTAAAATATGGCGGAAAACCTCACTGGGGGAAACGTTTCACCGCAAAAGATGCTGGGATATCTAAAATTTATAGTAAGTGGGAAGATTTTAAAGTCTTAAGAAAAGAATTAGATCCAACTAATAAATTTTTAAATCCGTATTTAACCGAATTATTAAACGAAAAAGAAAGAGCGAATGCAGTTGCCTAAAGGACTTTTATTTGATTTTGATGGTGTTGTAGTAAATAGTTTCGAAAGTCATGGTGCTGCTTGGAGTGCTGCCTTTAAAGAATTATTTAACAAAGAAATCGCTCCTTTTCCTAAAAGCCATGCAGGAAAATCTCCAATGGTTATTGCTGAATATTTTTGCAGTGTTATTGGTGAAGAGAAACGAACGGAAGAATTGTATGCTTTAAAGGATAAATATTTAGACATTCACTTTACAGTTCCTAAATTATTACCTGGTGTTAGAGAGTTTACAGCATTACTAACCAAAGAGAAAATATCGTATGGTATTGCAAGTAACGCTACCAAACAGTTTTTAAAAAATAGTGTGCATCATTTAAATTTAAACTTTCCAGTTGTTTTTGGTGTGGAAGATTATGAAAAACCAAAACCAGCGCCAGAGGCATACATCACGTTAGCAAGTGCATTGGGTTTTCAACAAAATGACTTTAAAGATATTTGGGTTTTTGAAGACAGTTTAACAGGAACAAGAGCTGCAAAATTAGCAGGAATGGTTCCTATTGGAATTATGACTCAATTCTCTGAAGAAGATTTGAAAGAAGCTGGAAGTGTTTTAGTGTTTCCTACTTTATTAGAAGCTTATGAATATTTAGTAAAATAGGAAGCTACAATAATTAAAAATAAAACGGCTACAATTTAGAATTGTGGCCGTTTTATTTTTAAACATTAGTTTGTTACTTCTCTAAAAAGTGTTTCTAAATTTTTATTCTGAGCAGTTAAACTTAAAATTTTAAGGTTATGTTCTTGTGCTAAATCGAAAATTTTAGAGCGCATATCTTTGTCGGAACTAAATGTTAATTGCCAATTGTTATCTGATGTATTTTTTACATAACTTAAGTTTGATAATTTCTGGAAAATCACCTCACCGCAAGAAATATTAAAAGTAACTTCTATAATCTGTTGTTTCGAGTCTTGCAGTTCTTTTAGTTTTTTATCAATTAAAATTTTGCCTTTTTTTATAATAATTACGCGATCACAAACAGCCTCTACTTCTTGCATAATATGCGTAGAAAATAGCACCGTTTTATTTTTTCCTAATTCCTGAATCAAAGCTCTAATCTCGATAATTTGGTTAGGATCTAAACCGGTTGTTGGTTCATCTAAAATTAAGACTTTTGGATTGTGTAAAATAGCGGCAGCAATGCCTACTCTTTGCTGATATCCTTTAGATAATTGATGTATTTTCTTATTTGCCTCTAAAGTTAAACCTACTTTCTCTATACAGTCTTCTATTTGACTTTTAGCTACCTTATAAATAGCAGCTTGAAACTGTAAATATTCACGCACATACATTTCTGCATACAAAGGATTGTGTTCAGGTAAATACCCAATTACTTTTTGCGCTGCTATCGAATTTTTTAAAACATCAATATCATCTATAAAAACAGCACCTTGATCTGGTTTTATAAAACCAGTTAAAATTTTCATCATCGTAGACTTCCCTGCACCATTAGGACCTAAAAAACCAATTATCTGTCCTTTATCTGCAGAAAAAGAAATGTTATTTAGTGCTTTCTGAGATTTATAGCTTTTAGAAACGGAATTTACGGTTATAGACATTTTACAAATGTAAGTTTAATAGTAGAATAACAAAAATATGTGTTTTTTAGTTTACAATATTAGAAAGGTTTATTAATTGTAAAAGACTAATGTGACTAAAATAAAAATGACTCAATTAAAATTGAGTCTGTCTCTTATACACATCTCCCAGCCCACGAGAC
>OJBT01000355.1_pt1 | contig 10437 bp, 9 predicted proteins | sample 1591101 | NCBI WGS metagenome assembly OJBT01 (sample SAMN05416773, study PRJEB24817) | seawater metagenome | isolation source: Sea water | place: Canada:Atlantic | collected 2013-11
TGCACTAAAAGTGCCATCGCGACCTTCTGCAAACATCGGCCAATCTACAACCCAACATGGCTTGAACTCACCTTCTAGTATTTCTAAGTCTGCACCTAACTGATTGCGCAGCGCGCCCATGGCGTCATTCACAACTTTAGCTTGGTCTGCACCAAAAAATACTAGGTCGCCCGTTTGGGCGCCAACGCGCTCAAGCACGGACTGAATCACATCAGAGGGCATAAATTTCAAGATAGGCGATTGCAGACCATCGGCACCGGCGGTTTCGCGCCCGAATGCCAATTGCTGCTTTAGGCCGGCAACACGAACTTCAAAGAATTCGTCAAGGTTGCTACTGAAAATACATAGAAAGAATAGACGCTCTAATAGAGGATGAGTTTCATCCAGTGCTTGCTCTAATACGCGAATATTAAACTGCAAATGGCTCAGCTCTCGGTTGATGTAATACTCCGAGTTGTGCAGATCGATCACTGTATCGTCAGTCGCTGACATTGTTCTTCCTTATCTAAACGTATCAATTCTTATTGATGTAGCTCTTATTATTTATGCAGTTCTTCGGCAAACTGCTTTGCGTAGTACGTCAAAATAGCATTTGCCCCTGCGCGTTTGATGCAAGTTAATGACTCGTGCATCACGGCAATGTCGTCTAACCAGCCATTTTGTGCAGCGGCTTTATGCATCGCATATTCACCGCTCACTTGATAAACAAATGTTGGAACGCCAAATTCTTGTTTCACGCGGCGTACTATATCTAAATAAGGCATGCCTGGCTTTACCATAATCATGTCTGCGCCTTCGGCTAAATCCATCGCCACTTCGTGCAAGGCTTCGTCGGTATTCGCTGGGTCCATCTGGTAGGTTTTTTTATCGGCTTTCCCTAAGTTAGCCGCTGAACCGACTGCATCACGGAAAGGGCCATAATAGGCAGACGCGTATTTAGCAGAATAAGCCAGAATGCGTGTATTTACGTGGCCATCATTCTCTAATATGCCACGAATTTCGCCAATGCGACCATCCATCATATCGCTCGGTGCAACCACATCTGCCCCCGCTTCGGCATGAGACAGTGCTTGGCGAACGAGGGTATCAACCGTGCGGTCATTCAACACATAGCCGTTCGCATCCAAAATGCCGTCTTGACCATGAATGGTAAAAGGATCTAGGGCAACATCGGTAATAACCCCTAGTAGAGGGCAAGCATCTTTAATCGCACGAACGGCGCGCTGAGCTAAACCATCTGCGTTGAACGCTTCTTCGGCAAATTCAGTTTTGGCGCTGGCTGGAGTTACCGGGAACAGTGCAACCGCAGGAATGCCTAGTTTCACTAAGTGCTTACATTCTTCGACCAGTAAATCGATGGATAAACGCTCAATACCTGGCATAGATGGAATGGCTTCGCGCTCGCCTTTACCCTCTAAAACGAACATTGGGTAAATTAAGTCGTCCGTTGTAAGCGTAGTTTCGCGCATTAAACGACGTGAGAAATCATCTCGGCGATTGCGACGAAGACGAGTTTCTGGATAAAAGCGCTGTGCATCATTAAAAGCCACGGGTATTCTCCAAGCAGTTGGCGGTTGTATAAGCCATGAATAGATCATAAAAATATAATACCTATTCTAGCTGACTCAGCTTATCAATTCGCTGATTTATGACAGATTCATTAGAAAATTATTAAGCCTATAGCTCTAAGATAAATAAAATTGAACGTAATACGCTTTAGTCCGACTAAGCGTTATAGCGTTCTGAATGTGTGATTGAGTTTAGGTTCCGATGAGAGCGCTGCTTCTAATGCGCAACTCTGCCGGATGTGTGTAATATTAAGGATGGAATATGAAGAAATTATTACTACTAGGGCTAATTGCAGGCTTAGTATCGGGTTTTTATTTTTTAGGCGAACAATGGTTGCTGCCTGAGACCTATCAAGCCTTGTATCAAAAAGACCCTGTAAAAACTGCGGGGTTATTTTTTATTGTTTATGTCTTGGTGGCTGCGCTGTCAATTCCTGGAGCGGCCTTGATGACGCTTATTTCAGGGGCTATTTTTGGTTTAGGCCCTGGCTTACTGATTGTTTCGTTTGCTAGTTCATTAGGAGCGACGTTGGCGTTTCTTATGTCGCGGCTGCTACTGAAAGACTGGGTTCAAAATAAATTTTCTGGGTATTTAAAAACCATTAACGAAGGGGTTAAGAAAGATGGCCCTTTCTTTTTATTCACTCTGCGACTTATCCCTGTAGTGCCTTTTTTTGCGATTAATTTATTGATGGGGTTAATGCCTATTTCTGCATGGCGTTTTTACTGGGTTAGTCAGCTGGGAATGCTTGCCGGCACGGCGGTTTATGTGAATGCGGGTGCTGAGTTTGCATCAGTGATTGGTCAAGAGGATGGGTTCTCATTAGCAGGTATCATGACCCCTGGACTATTAGTGGCGCTAGGGCTGCTGGCTCTCTTTCCTTGGTTAGCAAGAGCTGTATTGAATCGAGTACAAGCCAGAAGAGCATTGCTAAAGCGCGCCAAAGGCCGTGCAAAACCGAGTAAGTTTGATGATAACTTGATCGTTATTGGTGGTGGTGCCGCTGGACTAGTGAGTTCAATTATAGGCTCGGCGGTTAAGGCAAAGGTCACGCTGGTGGAAAAGCATAGGATGGGTGGCGATTGTTTAAATACCGGCTGCGTTCCTAGTAAAGCGATGATTCACGCGGCGGGAATTGTTCATGACAATAAGAAAAGTCATCTTTCGGGGTTATTGAGCGGCGAGCCTGGTGCTGTCGATTTTGAGAAGGTGATGGCGCATGTTCATCAATCGATCAAAGCGATTGAACCTCACGATTCGATTGAGCGTTATGAAGGTTTAGGGGTTTCTTGTGCGACGGGGCAGGCAACCATACTTTCACCCTGGGAAGTTGAAATTCAACACGCATCTGGCGAAACAGAAATACGCAGTGCGGCGAATATTATTATCGCGACGGGCGGTCGACCTCGGATACCGAATATTCCTGGGCTGGATAAAGTTAATAGCCTGACTTCTGATACGTTATGGCAGCTTAATGAATTACCTAAGCGACTCTTAATTCTGGGTGCTGGACCAATCGGTTGTGAGCTAGGGCAAGCATTTGCACGTTTAGGGTCACAAGTGACGATGGTCGATAAAGGCCAGTTCTTGATGCCGAGAGAAGATGAAGATGTTTCTCTGCTGGTGGCCGAATCCATGAAGGCGGATGGTGTAAAGCATTTGTCAGGTCGTTCCATTACTGAATTGAAAACTTCCACGGGAGGTGATTCGGCCGTTTTGGATACGGGTGAGGTGCTTGAATTTGATGCATTGTTATTAGCGATTGGGCGTGAAGGAAATACCGAGAATTTAGGCTTAGAGAATGTTGATCTAGGGACCGATCGTAATGGCTTCTTAGCCGTAGACGAATATCTTCAGACCGAGTGCCCAACCATTTACGCCTGTGGCGATGTGATTGGTGGTTATCAATTTACTCATGTTTCAGCGCATGAGGCATGGTTTGCTTCGGTTAATAGTTTATTTGGTCGTTTGAAGCGCTTTAAGGCTGATTACCGAGTTATCCCGTGGGCAACTTTTACAAGTCCAGCAGTAGGTCGTGTTGGACTCAGTGAAAAAGACGCGAAAGCACAAGGTATTGCCTACGAATGTACTCAATACGGCTTGGATGATCTAGATCGCGCCATCACTGATGACGCAGCAATAGGCTTTGTTCGCGTATTAACCGTGCCGGGCAAAGACAAAGTACTCGGGGCAACCATTGTAGGGCCAAGGGCTGATGATCTAATTGCTGTTTTTGTGATGGCAATGAAACATGGCTTGGGTCTGAACAAGGTATTAGGTACTATCCATGCTTACCCTACGTATATGGAGGCTAATAAGTTTGTTTCTGGGCAGTGGAAACGTACTCAAGTTTCGGCCAGATTATTAGCGTTAGTGGGGTGGTATAACCGTAAAAATTTATAATAAAAAAGAAGCTGCCTGAGCTCAAGTCGATTTACCCCAGAGAATACCTCTATTGTGTCTGAGTGTGTTGAATCTTTGGAGAATATGTCGACTTAGTATTGAGCACGTGTTTTTACTTTAGCAGCTCAATAAACACAATCAGCGCATGCTTCTATCATTACAAGCTAGGAGTTTAATAAATGAGTATTGAAACGACCCCCGTTGAAGCGCATGGCTTTAACCCAAGCGAATATAATATTGCGATGAATTTTCTTGAACAGATTCCTTTTAATAAAGTATTAGGCTTAAAACCCAGCAAGCTCAGTCAAGATTATTGTGAATTCAAAATGAGCATGAAAGACGACCTAATTGGCAACTTTCTGCAGGGTATTCTTCATGGTGGTGCGATTTCAACAGCGTTGGATGTAACGGGAGGTGCGATGGCTATGGTTGCCGCATGGCAGCGATTGAAAGAGCATAAGGTTCCTCAGTCTGAGCGTCCGAAAACATTAGCCAAATTGGGGACGATTGATATGCGTGTCGATTTCCTTCAGCCAGGTAAAGGTAAGGAATTCATCATTGGTGCGACACTGCTAAGAATTGGTAACAAGGTAGCGGTGACGCGGATGGAGCTGAAGAACGAGCAAGATGAATTGATCGCGGTTGGAACCGGAACGTATCTTTGCGGTTAGTGATTTTTAAGCCTTCGGGCCATTCTTATGTCACTGTGAAATTGGCGGTGACATTGCGGTGATAGTGGCCTCAAGGTCTTTGAGTAAGCGTAAATAAAACCATAAATCCGACAAGAAAATATTTAAATAGTATTGACAATGAATATAAACAGCATAGAATACAGACGTCTGAAAGTTAGTCTTAGTTTTATGTACACCGTTTCGATATCCTGTATCTCGTCCTGTTTTCATAAATTATTGGCAGCACTTCAGCCATAATGGCTCATTAGAGCCGCAATTTTTTTCTGAATTTACAGGATACTATTATGTCTACTACAACTGGTACAGTTAAGTGGTTCAACGAATCTAAAGGCTTTGGTTTTATCGAGCAAGAAAACGGCCCTGACGTTTTCGCTCACTTCCGTGCTATTCAAGGTACTGGCTTTAAAACTCTTGCTGAAGGCCAAAAAGTTGAGTTCACTGTAACTCAAGGTCAAAAAGGCCCACAAGCTGAGAACATCGTACCTTTATAATTTAAAGGTAACGGCTTAGCCTCTTAGAGATTAAGCAGTTCAAGTTTGAAAAAGGCTAAACCGAAAGGTTTGGCCTTTTTTTATGCCTGTCGTTTATGCTTCATTATGTTGTCAATAAAAGGCTGTAAGTAAAAAGAGACAGGAAAAAAAATCCCCAGCATTCGCTAGGGATTCTTAAGCATTTTCATGCAAGCAGTCAAAACAAGCCGTCACAATACAACTAATCTCTAACGAGAAGAGTTCGGCTTATGGCGCTGACCATTGCTATTTGACCAAGGGCTATCAGAGCTACCCGACGAGTCTTTTTTGGCAGCAGGCTGTCCACGACGCGGCGCTCTGGTCGACGTGTTGGCACCTTGTTTATGTTGCTTAGTGCTATTAGCGGCATGCTGGCCATCGTGATGTTCGCTGCGTGGCTTCTGTCTCTTATACACATCTGACGCTGCCGACGAGCGATCTAGTTCACCAATAACACGTTCAATCGCGAACAGCTCTTTGGTTTCATCAGCACATACTAAAGAAACGGCTTTACCTTCAGAACCAGCACGACCTGTACGGCCTATGCGGTGAACATAATCCTCAGGTACGTTTGGCAGATCAAAGTTCACTACCTGTGGCAGTTGCTCAATATCAATACCACGAGCAGCAATATCTGTTGCAACTAAAATACGAACTTCACCGGCTTTAAAATCGGCTAATGCACGAGTACGCGCGCCTTGGCTTTTATTGCCATGGATCGCAGCAGCCGTAATACCGCGGCCTTCTAAAAATTTAGTGAGCTTATTGGCGCCGTGTTTAGTACGACTAAAGACCAATGCTTGTTTCCAATCACCATCTTCGATGAGTTTGGCCAGTGCTGCAGGCTTTTGTTTTTTATCAACAGGGTAAATCCATTGCTTTACCAACTTAGTGGTAACGTTTGGCGGAGCAACAGAAATTTCTACTGGGTTATTCACTAAGCCTTTGGCTAATGCGCGAATGTCATTAGAGAAGGTGGCAGAGAATAATAAGTTCTGACGATTTTTCGGCAGTGCTTTGATGATCTTTTTGATGTCGTGGATAAAGCCCATATCCAGCATGCGATCCGCTTCGTCTAATACCAAAAATTCTAATTGTGCGAATTTAACGGCGCCTTGGTTCATTAGATCGAGCAAGCGACCGGGTGTTGCAACTAAGACATCAGCACCTTTACGCATGCGCATCATTTGTGGGTTGGCTTTTACACCACCAAAAATTACGCAAGAAGTCAGGTGGGTATTCTTTGAATACTTATCGACGTTGTCTGCAACCTGCGCAGCCAGTTCGCGAGTGGGGGTTAATACCAAAGCGCGAACTTGATTATTTTGTACACGCGGTCCTTTGGAAAGCATTTCTAAAATAGGCAAAGTAAAGCCTGCAGTTTTGCCTGTGCCTGTTTGCGCGGCTGCCATTATGTCTTTACCTTCCAGCACGGCAGGGATCGCTGCGGCCTGAATCGGTGACGGTACGGTATAGCCTTGTGCGACTACAGCTTCAAGAATTGCTGGGGAAAGGCCCAGATCTGCAAAACTCATAGGAAACTCACTTGATTTAGCGGGGGTGCAGCTTACAGCATAGCGGGTTCTAGAGCTATGACTGCTTTTGCGATATGAGCGTCAGTAATTAATCGCATGTAACTAAATTGTCATAAAACATAATTAATATGCGCGTTGTTAATATAACAACCAAAAATTACATAATAACGCCCACCATTTACAACGGCTTGGGCGACGTCAAAATACAAAGGTTATACTTATGCATTCATTTATTAAATTGTCTTCAGCGATTATTACCGCCAGCTTATTAAGCGCGTGTGGCGGTGACAGCTCTAGTTCTGATTCTAACAGCCGTACTAATGGAGCTTCTTCATCAGGAAAGATCAAAAACGTCATTATGATGATTGGTGATGGTATGGGTCCACAGCAAGTGGGTTTGCTGCAAGATTTTGCAGCACATTCTAAGACTGATATTTATAAAAATCGTGAAACCGCTTTAGAGTTATTTGCCAATAGTGGGCAAGTGGCGTTTTCGAGTACCACACCGGTAGGTGGTTTGGTTGTTGATTCGGCATGTTCTGCGACTCAGCTAGCGACAGGCAAGCCTGCGTTAAGTGAAGTAGTTGGTTTGGATATCGAAGGTAATAGTACTGAAACTATCTTAGAAATGGCGAAAGCGGCAGGTAAATCGACAGGGTTAATTTCTGATACGCGTATTACTCATGCAACCCCAGCCGCTTTTGCATCGCACCAAGCCCATCGTTCGATGGAGAACGAAATTGCTGTCGATATGTTAGAAAACAATGTTGATGTCATGCTAGGGGGTGGTTTACGTTATTGGATTCCACAAGGTTCAAGCAGCACGAGTACAGAGTTAGTTAATTTAATTAATGAGCCTACAGTTAAGATCAAGTCCAAGCGAAATGATGATCGTAATCTACTGACTCAAGCTCAAACGGCTGGTTATGAATTAGCGTTCAATGCTGATCAGTTAGACGCGATTGAAGGTGGTAAAGTTTTAGGCTTATTTAGCTACAGTGCAATGTTGGATGGTATTTCTTACACGGCTTGTAAAAAAGCTGACAGCTGCGTTCAGCCTAGCCTAGCGGATATGACGACAAAAGCTTTGGACATCTTATCGAAAGATGAAGATGGCTTTTTCTTGATGATCGAAGGTGGTCAGATTGACTGGGCCGCTCACAATAATGATGCTGGCGACATGTTGCATCAGCTATTAAAGTTTGATGAATCTATTCAAGCGGTTTATGACTGGGTTGCAGATCGTAATGATACTTTAGTTGTGATTACTGCCGACCATGAAACGGGCGGTTTTAGTTTCTCTTATAGCCGTAAAGATATTCCTGCCGCAGATCCAACGATCGTCGGTGATGCGTTTGTTGAATCAAACCGTGACTACAAACCTAATTTCAACTTCGCTAATCCAGATTTACTCGATAAGCTTTATGCACAGAAAAAAGATTTTTATAACATCTGGTATCAAGCTGGCGGTGATTTAGCTGATGTAGAACCGACGTCTGTTGATTTGTTAAATGCAATCAATGGCAATACTGAATTTACCATTACTCAGGCCGACGCTGATCGTATTCTTGAGCATGAAGTGAATGAATATCAGGAAGCAGATCATAAATACCTAGCGGCTACAGAATTCCCTAAGGTTGATGACTTTGAAGAGTTCTATGTTTATGGCGAAGAGGTGCATTTAAACCTGATTGGTCGTGCTCTGGCTAAGCATCAAAATACTGTATGGTCTACGGGTACTCATACTCATACGCCAGTGCAGGTTATTGCTTGGGGACCCAAAGAAGCACAGCAGCGATTCAATGGTTTAATGAATCATGTTGAAGTGGGCGCGCAATTAATCGAAGCCATGAAAAACTAATAACGTACTAAGCTATAAGTTAGTACTGTGTATAGCAAAAGGCGGCCGATATAGGCCGCCTTCGAGAGCAAAAAAATTTAAGTTCGCACAATTAGGGCTGCCAATTTCTAAGCAGTTCTTGAATGGCTTGGCCACGATGACTCAAAGCATTCTTTATTTCTTTACTAAGCTCTGCTGAGCTACAGTTCTCGGTGGGCACAAAAAATACCGGGTCATAACCAAAACCCTCATCACCACTGGGCGCTGTTAAAATTCTCCCTTCCCAATGACCTTGGAAGACTTGCGGGGTTGGGTCATTTTCGTGACGCATGTATACCAAGACACATTGAAAGCGCGCGCTGCGTTTTTCTTGAGGTACGTCTTTTAGTGCCTCTAATAGTTTTAGGTAGTTCTCTTTATCGCTCGCATCAGCACCCGCATAGCGGGCACTGTATATGCCAGGCGCGCCTTGAAGTGCATCGACTTCTAAGCCCGAGTCATCGGCTAGCGCAGGTAGCCCTGAAAATTTACAAGCGTTACGTGCTTTTAGAATCGCATTTTCAACAAAGCTTAAACCCGTTTCGTCTGCTTCTATGGTATCAAATTCATTCTGTGGAATGACTTGGATATTTTTATCTGAGAACAGCTGTGAAAACTCACGCAATTTTCCTTGGTTTCCACTAGCCAGAACGAGCTTTTCAATCATAGGGTCAGAATCTTTTTCTATTAGTTGGTATTCAGAGCTTAGTTTTAGTCAGAGCCAAGCGCAGCCAGAGTTTAGTCTTCTTCGTAGAAGCGCTGGCTAAATTTTACGTCAAAGTTCTTCTGCTTAGCGTTACTCGGTACAACATCAAGGTCGAAGTTATACATATCGCCATCATCAAAACGGAAGGTGCTGAGGTAATAAATAGCTTTGCCTTCCTGTACACGGCGAAATTCTATATCACGACTTTGGCCGATCAGATTACGAATTTTTCCGCTGACGGTGGCATTAAGTGCCGCAGGTAGCTCGTCATTTGCTGTTTTTTGCAAGACAGAGATGTTCAAAAAACCTAGTGCACGAGAGCGTGGAATATCATAAATCTTAGCGACTTCCGGCGTTAAGAAGCTACTGCTGAGACCTATGTAATGGACTTCGTATTCACCAAATACCTGCTTTTGCTCTGCATTGCTCTGCATCGAGAACAGTCCTAATACTAGGGTACTGAACAAGAAGGTAGAGCGAGTGAAAAGGGACGTACTTTTAAATGTAAGCATAATGCAGCCTCCTAGCGGCTAATATGGTAAATAGCAGTTTCACCGAGCATTGATGGCCATAATCGCATGCTCCAATGTTCGTTATGCTGATCATCGACCACTCTTTTGTTCAGTATGCGAATGCCTTTATTGTGGCAGAGTTGTTCAAAGTCTTTAAAAGTACACAGGTGGATGTTCGGAGTATCGAACCAATTGTAAGGCAGCGACTCCGACATCGGCATGCGGCCTTTCAATAATAAGTATAGTCGTGTTCGCCAATAACCAAAGTTCGGAAAGGTCACAATGGCTTGATTGCCAATGCGTAACATTTCATCGACTAAGATATCTGGGCTTTGTACGGCCTGTAATGCCTGGGCCATGATGACCGTATCGATGCTGTTATCTTTAAAGTTGCCTAAGCCCGCATCTAGATTTTGTTCAATGACGTTGATGCCGTTTTTAATGCAATGAGTGATCTTTTCGGGGTTAATTTCTAAGCCATAACCTCGTACGCCTTTTTCGGCTTTTAAGTAGCTTAATAATTCGCCTTGACCACAGCCTAAGTCGAGCACTTCGCTGTTTGGCTTAACCCATTGCTGAATAACTGTCTCTTATACACATCTCCGAGCCCACGAGACGTAGAGGAATCTCGT
>OJBT01000357.1_pt1 | contig 10359 bp, 7 predicted proteins | sample 1591101 | NCBI WGS metagenome assembly OJBT01 (sample SAMN05416773, study PRJEB24817) | seawater metagenome | isolation source: Sea water | place: Canada:Atlantic | collected 2013-11
GCCTCCAAGGCGTCGGTCCAATCCGAAATTTCTTGCGCAACAAAACCCGTTTTACCATGTTTCACCACAGCACTCAGATCCCCCACGGTTCCGACCAGTGATGGTACCGCCACGGCAGAGGCATCAATCACCCGCACCGCCGATTTACAGCGGTTAAAGATGTCATCACACAACGGCATCACCGCACAGTTGGCCCGCGCCAACGCCTCCAGATACAATGCATAAGTGCCAAATTTTGTCGTCTCGACTTGGTCAATCAGCCCCTCAGGCAAGTGCTCCGGTTTGAAGTGCCCGATTAGCATCAAACGCCTGTTGGGGTCTGCCATGATGAACTCTGCCAAAGGCTCCAATATTTCTGCCAGATCAATCTCATGACCTTGCGATCCGCTGGCAAAGGCGACCCGGAACAATCCATCGTCCGCTGACCGGGCAGCAATTGCCGACCGACCAGCCTCCAATGTTTCATCATCCGCAAAGTTCCGGCGCAAATAGACCGGGCGTTGCGTGTAGAGGCTTGTGTGTTCAACCATACCGGGGGTTGAAACCTGCAAGATGTCAGCGCCGTTCATCATGCTCAGGTATTTCGGTGCTTCGGACAAAAAGTGGGCTTTTAACTCGGGACCGACAGATTCCATATTGCGGTAGGTCTCGTATGCAGAGACGGAAAACAGCGGATCATCCAGATCAAAGAGAATAGGCAACCGCAAACGGCGCGCCTCGTAGCGCAGCATCTCTGTCACCGGCATCGTTTGCAGACGATACTCCATAACATGGGTGGCATTCTGCAGAATACGCGCAGCCCGAGGTACGTCCTGATAGTGAGAATACTCAAAATCGACCCCCCTCGCCTGCCAGAATGCTGCCAATTGTTCGACGCGATACTTGCGGCACTGCGGCAGATTAAGATCCCCGATCATTGCAATCTGCCGGTGTTTTTGGTGCAGCGCAGGTGCTGCGGAAATGTGAAACGCCTCCTGCCGGGCAAGTTCTTGCCAGATGCCGTGAAGATATTGGTCATCTGATCGGGCGTGGCCCTGCGCGGTCTGGCCGACGGTTCCGGCACCCCGATTGCGCATTTTCATGCCAGTATAGGTGCGCGCCTTGCGAAACGCTTCCTTTGCGCCTTCTTCTTTAAAACTGTCGATAAATCGCTTAATCAAATTCAGTTTGAAAAGTCCTGCCACAAAACTGTTCCCTTGAGCTTTCCGCCGCGGCACCGATAGTCTAGTTCAGGGCGGATATCTATAGTATTTGTGTTTCTGAAACGGACGGACACAGCCCATGAAGCCGCCCATGCAAAGAACGCCGTCTGATGATGTGACCTTGTTGATGGGGGTACGCAACGGGTTTGCTTATTTGCCCGAACAGCTACAAAGCATTGCGGACCAGACTTACCAGCATTGGCGCGTCGTTTTCAGTGACGATGGATCAACGGATCAAACCTGTGCCATCCTTGCGCGTTTTGGTACCGATCACCCCGGCAAGATCGCCGTGCATAAAGGCCCTCAAGAAGGGTTTTCCGCAAATTTCATGCAGCTCATTCGTGACCTGCCGCAAACGCCGGGATATGTTGGTTTCGCCGATCAAGACGATATCTGGAAGCCAGACAAGATAGCACGCGGCATGGCAATGCTGGAAGACAGCGGTGACGTGCCCACGCTTTATGCCGCGCGAAGCTGGTACTGGACGCCACAAAATGATCAGCGTCATCCTTCGCCCTATATCAATCAGCCCTGTTGTTTTCGAAATGCGCTGATCGAAAACGTCGCATCGGGCAATACAATACTGCTAAACCCGGCAGCCGCGCGCCTCGCTCGGGACGCTGCACAGCAGACCGGCGCGGTCTTTGCCCATGACTGGTGGCTGTATCTGCTGATTACCGGTGCGGGCGGTCAGGTACGGTTCGACAACGGGCCTCCATGCCTTCTTTATCGCCAACATGACGCGAATGTCATCGGTGCCGGTCATGGGATAACCAATCAGGTCAGACGGAAACTTCTGGTGCTGCGCGGCGCATTTTCTGAACGCCTGCAAAGCAACATTGCCGCGCTTGAACAGGCGGGTAATATGCTTACCCCCGAAAACCGGCAGGTCTTGGATGGCTTCAAGGCCGCGCGCGCCGCCTCTTTGCTACCGCGCCTTGCCGGGCTGCGCCGTGTAGGCCCCTATCGACAAAGCCTCCTTGGCAATATTGGCTTTTGGGGGGCTGCCAGTCTTGGCTGCATCTGATCCCCTCCCACAGGTCGTGCTTGTCGGCGGCGAGGGGATTCCTTCGGGCGTGCCTCGCCACATTTGTCATCTGGCAGCCGCCTATCAGCGCTTAGCTAAGGTAACGGTACTGAGCGATATAAACCACGGCGGGTACGACGCGCTCCTGGATTTGGATGTTCGTCATGTAATCCTACCGGGTCTCAGCACCAGATTGTCGCTCAGCCACATGTGGCAGGGCTGGCGTGGACTGCTAAATTTCCTAAAGAAATCAAACCCGGATCTGGTTTGGATACATGCCCGCCTGCCCTCGTTGATGGGGCGTGCGGCATTGGCCTTGCGGCTTTGGCGGCCGCGCGGTGCGACTGCGTTTACCATTCACGGGCTTTCCTACGGCAAGGGCCATAAACCCCACGCCAGCGCCATATCGCTGGCCGTAGAAAAAATGCTGATGTCGGCATGCCCCCGCACCAACATCGTGTTTCTGTCACAGGATATGGCCGATCGCGCGCGTACGACGTTGGGGGCCAAAAGGCTGGCCCGACACCATGTGCATATCCTGCCAAATTGCTCTGATCTGGGCGATCTGCCCCCTGTCATACGCGGCGCGGCACCATCCCTTGTCATGACCGGGCGTGCCGGTCAGCAAAAAAACTATGCCCTTGCTGCACGCATGCTGGTGCACCTGCCCAAAGACTATACCCTGATACTTTGCGGATCGGGAACTGAGACGGACGATTTTCAATCCTCAATCGCCGCTATGGTGCCCGCCGATGTGCGCGCACGCATTCTGTGCACCGGGCCGGTTCGAGATGTTCGTCCCTATCTGCGAAAGGCAGATGCCTATCTGCTCACGTCACGCTACGAAGGCACACCTATCGGAACGTTAGAGGCCTTTGAAGCTGGACTACCGATCATCCTGAGCAACTTTGAGGGGGCCGATGCGCTGGTCAGCCAACACCCCTTGGGCATTGCCCTGGATTTTGGAAATTTAGAGGACGCCGCAAGACGGATAGAACAGCTGGTAACGACAGCCCGCAACGGTGATGACAGCTACCGGCAGCGGGCGCGGCAAGTTTGGGAAAAGGAATGGTCGCCACAGGTCTTTACGAAACGCTGTCGCGCGCTGTTGCAGAATTTCCTGAACCGCTGACTATGGGTGAGGTGGTAGCTTCAGGTGATGTTCATGAAGCGCCAAGGCTTCTTCAATATCTTCAAAAAACGTAAGCTTGCCGTGTTCCAACACTGCGGCCATGGTACACATCCGCCTCACCATTTCTGGTGAGTGGGTTATGAAGACGGCCCCTGATCTTTTCATGCGATCATCAAAAATTGCTACTGATTTTGATCGAAACGCGCCGTCTCCCACTGCTGTCACCTCATCGACCAGATAGGTGTCAAAAGGAATCCCCATCGACACGCCAAAAGACAATCGTGAACGCATCCCTGATGAATAGGTGCGCATGGGCATATGGAAGTGCTCTCCCAATTCGGCAAAATCCTCTACAAATTCCAACAACCGGTCCGTGTCATAACCATATAGACGCGCAACAAACCGTGTATTCTGCGCCCCGGTCAGATCGTTGTGAAAGGACCCAGCAAACCCAACAGGATAAGAAACGCTGCCCGTGGACATAACACGCCCGGCGGTTGGCCTGATCGTGCCTGCAATCAGCTTGAGAAGTGTGCTTTTCCCAGCCCCGTTTCGCCCCAACAACGCAACAGATTTTCCTGTGGGGAACGTCGCAGTCAGGTTTTCAACGATGGTTTGATAACCTTTGCGGGTGCGGAAATACTTGGTCAGGTTTTCCAGATGGATCATGATCCGCCCCTATCTACGATCCCGCAGGCTATAGAAGACAAGGCACAGGATCGACCAGGCAAAAAAGCAGAACAACAGTAGCAACGCCATGATTTTGATCCGTTTCGGGTGCTCTGACTTTTCGGCAAGGGTCGGTTTAACATGCGCGGCCAAATACCTGCTTTGCTTGCGGACCTCTGCCAGAGCTGCATCATGTGCTGCCAGCGCTGCAGTATATGCTTGTTCTGCAAACTCGCGGTCCACGATCAACCCCTCGTATTCCCCTACAAGGTTGGCAAATGCTTCGCCGCTGCCGCCATTCTCACCCAGACCCAGCTTGCGCCGTTCTGATGCAATCCGGGCATTGATCACCTCAATCCGGCGCTCTGCTTGCGTCACCCGTGGGTCGTTATCGCGTGCTGTATCTTCCAGAAGGTCGTATTCAATCAGTGATTCCGCCAGTTGCTGTTGCAACGTCACCAACAGACCCATCTGGTTCTGGGTGTCGATACTGGGGTCTACGATCTGGGTCCTGTTGCGGAACTCAGTCAATGTGCGGCGCGCTTTTTTTAACCGCTCCACAGCTATGTCCAGTTCTTCCTCGGTGTAACGGATCGAATCCTCGCGCGCGATGCTGGACAGCGCGTTGATCATCGAATCGCATTCATCAAGGATCGCTTGGGCGATTGTCCGTGCATCAACCGGATCAAAGGCGAGCACTTCGAGATCGATCAGCCCTGTTCCGCCGTCATAGACAATCGAAATCATGCGGTCCCAGTGATCCTGAAGGTCTTCGATCGTTCCAGAAGGCTCAAAAGCATAGAAGGGGTCCTGAGCCGGATCAACGCGTGACCAGATGGCCCTCAGATCAACTTCTGCATTCACCTTGCGAACTAACTCCTGGCTCGACAGAAAGGAAAAAAGGATGTCGGTATCGGATGAACTGGACCCCGACAGTTCTGTGATCCCGCCCAAAAGCTCAATCGCTGATCCCTTTTCTTCCGTGCGTACAGAAAACCCCACGTCCGACGCATATTGATCCGCCGCACGCGTCCATAGGTAGAATGCAGTGAAGAAGGCGGGTGCCAAAACCACAAAGACAAAGGACGACAGCAAGAACACATGTCGACCTTTTACTTTCGCCGGGCCCGCAGGCTGTCCAACCGGGATTTGTTTGCTGCCGGGTTTTGGTCGCGCTGGCGCGGGTTCGGCAAGATCGGAATCTACCTGTCGGGCAGCAGGCCCTTGATTTTCTGCCGGTCCAGGTTTTGCAACATTCGCGGCAGGCTGTTTGTGCGGGGGCACAGCCCCGGCGGGCTGGGCACCGTTTGCTGGCTTCGCACCATTGGGTGCTGGTTTCGCAGATGCTGGTTGCTTGGCGGCGGGCTTTGCCGCAGCCGCATGGGGTTTTGCGCGTGGTGCCGCAGCGGACGCTTGTGCAGGGCCCGGCCTTTTTATTGGTGTTGCCGACTGTTCATTTCCGCCCGATTTGGGTTTCTGGTCTTTGGGGTCAGCCATTATTGATATCTTTTCTGTTCAAGTATCTTGCCTTATGGATCATACCGATACATCAGAACGCAGGTGGTATCCAGATCGGAGGGGTGGCGCAATGTCTATAGATCAGCAGCCCGTTCTGCGCGAACACCGGATCTCGTTTGCATCTAGCCGCGCGATCATGGCGCTTATTCTGCGCGAGATATCAACCACCTATGGACGGTCACCCGGCGGTTATGTCTGGGCAGTGTTGGAACCCGCCGCCGGCATTGCGCTTTTGACGCTTATTTTTTCGATTGGTTTTAGGTCTCCACCCTTGGGAACTGTCTTTTCGCTATTTTACGCGACTGGCATGCTGCCCCTCATGATGTACATGGGTTTGTCTGGTAAGCTGGCTCAAACCATTCAGTTCAATCGTGCTTTGCTCGCTTACCCGCGCGTGACATTTGTGGATGCGATTGCTGCACGACTTATTTTGAACTTGCTGACACAACTGACGGTTCAATGCTTGGTCGTGGGTTTCATTCTGATAACGTCTGACGTGCCGACTACATTTGACTACGGCAAGATTGTTCTCGCTTATGCGATGCTCATTATGCTTTCGATTGGTATTGGCACGCTGAACAGCTTTTTGACACTGGCATTTCCAATTTGGCAAACGGCATGGGCCATCCTGAACAGACCCCTTTTCATCATATCCTGTATCTTTTTCCTGTTTGAATCCGTCCCTCAGCCCTACGCGGATTTCCTGTGGTACAATCCAGTTATCCATATCGTTGGCATGATGCGGGACGGATATTATCCGTTTTACCAGCCGAATTACGTATCTGTTGCCTACCCCATGGGAATCGGAATCGTGACCCTGATGATTGGCTTGTTCCTGCTCCGGCGCTATCACCGCGATATGTTGGATAAATAGGCGAGATCAGCCCCACTTTGCAGGCAATTTGAAGCCCTCGGCCTCGACCTCCAAACGGATGCGCGCAACATCTTTTGCAAAAAGCTCAGAAAAGAACGCTGGCATTTCGTGTTTCACAGTCGCCGCAAGGCGGAGGTCAAGAATAGATTGCGGGTAGTTGAAAGCCGGCAGGTCAAGGAATTTCTCAATTTCGCGCAACACACCACGCTGATTAGCATGCAAGTCCTCGTAGAAGATGATCTTGCGTTGTTCCGGCTCTAGGCCCGCGCGTAAATCCCGCAACACCTGCCCGTATTCGGCGTTCTTCCAGATGTGTGGTGCGCGCACGAATTCCTCAAAGTCATCTGGCCCCCAACTGCTCAACTTGTCGGTATCTCCCGAAATCTGAAGCTGAAACCTTGTATGGCTCCACAAACGCTTGATCGGGTCCCGCATCGTATACAGCACGCGCAGCCTATCACATTTATCAGCGATCTGGGGCCATGCCTCTATAGGCAGGTGTGCATTCAAGTTCGAGAAATCGCAGGCGTATATTTCTTTGTCGCGCAACTGGAACAAGTTGCGATACCAGAAATCATCTACAGGGCGATCCAGATAGGCGCTGACCCAATGCAGGTTCCGTCGGATCACATCAATATTGGCCTTGTCAGGGTCATAGCGCGTCAGAAATCGGTTCTTGGCTTCGGTCAGACGGTGTTTTTCACTCAACTGATTCCTATCCACATACTTGTGGTGGAAATAGTGAATTTCTTTCTCGATGGCGCATGACATCGCCGGATGCCGCCCCAGAACAGCATAAAGCCAAGTTGTCCCGGCCTTCATTGCGCCCACGCTTAGAAATAGGTTATTAAAGGTCTTGGACATGGCCCGCTTTCCGAACTAAATTTTTTGGCTGCCAATGTGGTTTTGACATTTTGCAAAGCGGTCCTGCATAGACCGTTACATTCGGTCGCAGACATCGTGCTTACCACAATGAAGGTCAACACTGCCAGATCAGGCAGGCCGACAGCCCCTCACCCCCCGAACGACATGTTGCGCAAGGGCCACTCCGTTGCCGTGCAATGGGGATGAGGTGGTCTTTTGCTTAGAAAATAAAGTCGCTACCGTCCAGATCTGCTCGAAGAACGCCGTTCAGCTGGATGGTATTTCCGCCACCCGTATTGATAATCACATTGGCACCCGACTGGGATGTAGCTGCCAAGACCTGATTTATGTTGTTCAGGGCACCTAGACCTCTGAAATCAATCCGTTCAAAACCGTTGAACTCATCAAAGTCAGCAATCGTATCATTGCCGTGGCCACCAAAGAATACGAAAGTGTCGGCATTGAACCGACCGAACAGCAGGTCATTGCCATTGCCACCGTTGATGGTGTCAAAACCTTCGTCGCCGTAGACCGTGTCATTGCCATTTCCCGCTAGGATCAAATCGTTCTGTGATCCACCAAAAATGACGTCATTGCCGTCTTCACCATAGATGGTGTCATTGCCTAGCTGACCAAAGAGAGCATCATTGCCTTGACCCCCATTCAACACGTCGTGGTTAATACCGCCATATAACCGGTCAGCTTGCGCACCGCCAAGCAGAGTGTCGTTGCCGGCGTCGCCATAGAGCCGATCAAAACCACCACCCCCTATGAGACGGTCATCGCCCGTCCCGCCAAATTCGACGTCATTACCATCGCCACCAAACAGAGTGTCGTTACCAAGTTGGCCAAACAGGCCATCGTCGCCGTCACCACCAATCAGCACGTCGTTGTCCAGACCACCATACAAGCGGTCAGCGGACGCGCCACCAATCAGCCTATCGTCGCCGAAATCTCCGTAAATCTGGTCAAACCCGCCCGCGCCGTTGATCACGTCATTGCCTTGACCACCATAAAGCACATCTGCACCAGTTCCGCCGTCAATATTATCAGCGCCAGCCTGGCCAAAGATTGTATCAAAACCAGCAAATCCCAACAGGTTGTTGTTGCCCTCATTGCCGACGATGAAATCGTCCGCTACGCCACCGAACGCGTTTTCAATCATCGCGCCTGCCGCAATGGTAAATCCGCCGCGCGTACCGTTCACCGCAGAAATAAAACCGCCGCCGCCTGATTCCATCTGCAGCGTCGCATCGCGCAGGTCGATCCGCGCGGCACCCGCGCCACTATGACGGATTGTATCAATGCCGCCCGTATCCCAGATTGTCGACCAAAAGACGCCCGCGCCTGTACCTGTTGGCAGGACGTAGGTCGTATTGCCGCCATTGTGGTTGTTATTGGCCCCATAAAGGCCCTGCAACACCCCGATATCCACCGCCATCGGCCCCGCCGCATAGCCATAAGGCGTTCCCGCCCCATCGCCGGTGCCCGCCGCAGGATCAGATCCGGGCGTTCCGGTATGATATCCGGGGTTATAGGACATCATGGTAAAGACGCCCTGGTTCAGGTCATAGTCACCAAAATCGTCGCGTGGCGATGAAACGCCCGGCAGAACAGACGAGTCACCACCGGTGTCGTGTGGATGCGCCAACCCTAAACCGTGAAGCATTTCGTGCATGATGGCGAAATAACCAAATCCGCCCTCGGTCAGATCCCCGCCCGCGAAACGGTCCCACAGGTTACCCGCAAACTGGCCAACACCATCATTCCCGTCACCGCCATAGCCCGGCGGGTTAAAGCGCCCATAGACCCCATTCAATTCGTTGGTATCAAGGATCAGTTCCCAATCGGCCCCGTCACCCGAGTTTACGACGTTGAACGTAAGGTTGGTCACCTCCGAAATTGATGCAAACGCCTGCAAGAATTGCTGGCGCTCATACGCATTGAACCCTTCAGACGTGACACCGTCAGCGGTGTATCCAGCTTCACCAAAATAGACCGTTATCACATTGTGGTCGAACCGCGTGTCCCAAGACATCGCGTCGAGCAACGGACTGGTGAAATCGGGAGAATTCTCCCATGAATCATTTGGATTGAAGGTAACTTCTTGCACGGAAAGCGTGTAGGTTCCGATCCGCGTAATGTAAGCCTCGGCTGAAATATAGAAAACGCCGCCGGTTGTCGTCGTGAAGTTGAGAAGAGAGTTGTACCCGGTCCCTCCGTCATCGTTATGATCAATCTCTATGCCTGCGGCATTATAAAGCCTCAGATATGGATCTGTTAGCGTTCCTTCACCCGTAGGCGATCCGTTCAATGTTATCCGAATACTTTGACCAGCGGTCAGCGTGATCCGGAACCAGTCATTATCATTCGCCACATCAATCGTATTAACGATAGTTTGACCGACGTTGATCGTACCGGCCGTACCGGGCGTTTCACCAATATCTGGCCCAACTTCCGTTGTAAAATCAGGCGCAACAAGAACATTCTCAAAAGGGTCGGCAGCAATGGTTCTAGTCATTTTAATCATCCATACTTTGTAAAATGGCAGCGGAATACAGTTTTTATTTTAACGTTTTTGTGCCTCACATGCAAACAAAAGAGTCACTTGAAACCTGACTTGTTGTTTCGAGATTGGGCATAATTTACCGCATATTCCTTTGTTTATAAACATATTATTCCAGATTTTTACGGACTTATTATCAGACTGCGTGACTGATTCGCTAAGTCAGCACTACGTCGCGCCCGACCTGCGGTTTGACCAAAATGCTGCCGAAACGCCCGCGTCATGGCGCTTGCATCACGATAGCCGCTGCGCAAGGCAACCTCTGCCAAAGGCAGATCGGTTGTTTCTGCCAATCGCCGGGCAAAGTTCAGTCTGAGACCCTTGTAAAGCTGTTGTGGGGTCGTGCCGAAATCGGCCCGAACAGTTTGCTCTAGCTTGCGTTGCGAACAGCGCATGTGGCGCGCAACATCCGGCATGCTTAATGGCGTTTCAAGGTTTTCCTGCATGACCGCAACGGCGGCCCGCGACAGTCGGAGACGGCCTGATCCTGCGGGCATAGTGTTGGAT
>OJBT01000362.1_pt1 | contig 10241 bp, 9 predicted proteins | sample 1591101 | NCBI WGS metagenome assembly OJBT01 (sample SAMN05416773, study PRJEB24817) | seawater metagenome | isolation source: Sea water | place: Canada:Atlantic | collected 2013-11
AACCCAGACCGCACCGAAGCCTTGATCGACGCCAGTCGCCACCAATGGACCTACCGCGCTGGCGTGATCAGCTTTGCCGCCACCGACGCCCCGACCGAGAAACAGCAAGCCGAGGTCATGGACGGGTTCGAGCATCTGGCCTTCGCGGGGCTGGACCCGACGCAATATGACGTGCTTTGGGTCCGACATACCCACGAAGACCGCGTTGAGCTTCATTTCTGTACACCGCGCTTGGAGCTGACGTCGGGGCGGAGCCTGAACATCGCGCCGCCCGGCTATGAGAAGGCCTTCGACAGTCTGCGCGACGTGATGAACCAGCGCCACGGCTGGGCCGATCCGATGGAGTTGGAGCGCACCCAAGAGGTCCGCAACACCATCGAAACCCCAACCCGCGCCCAAGGCCGTGACGAGTTGCATGCGTGGCTGCAAGACCAGATCAGCGTCGGTCTAATCACAGACCGCGCCAGCATGGTCGACGCGCTCGCCGATGCTGGCTACGACCTGCCGCGCGTCGGCAAAGCATATCTGACCGTCCGCGATCCCGACACGGACGAACGCTGGCGTCTAAAAGGAGAAATTTTCCATGAAAACTGGCAAGCCGACACGGCTGAGCGAGAAGTTGAACGCGGAACTGGACACGATCCGGCAGGACTACGCCGCCTCGATGGCATCCCAGCTGGAGAGCTTCAGGACCGATTTGAAGCACATTGCGACCATCGCGCATCGTACAATCGAGAGCGATACCCGCACCTTTTTGCGACAGAACAAGAGCTTGCTGACGATCTCGCCCTGGCTGATCACGGGGACACTCTTGGTCGGGATCGTCTCGATGATGGCCGCGAGCTTGCTTTGGACTCTGATGCTGGCCAGCTCAGAGATGACAGAGCTGGGTCTGACACGGATCGACAGGGAGGACGGGACCTGGCTGGTGCTGGACCCGACCAAGACGCGGCTGAGGACCTGCACGCTGGGCGGCAGGTCAGTGACCTGCATCAAGATCGAGGAGGATTAGATGACGACACCCCTGACAGCATTGGAACGCGACTTGCTCGCCTGCGTCGAGCGGTTGGTGACGGCCTGCGAGGTCTCAGCAAAGGAATTGAGCGGCTTGGAAGCACGCTCGACGACCAAGATGGAGAGCCAGATGGATGGATTGGCCGCCTGCGTGTCGGTGCTCATTCAATCGCAAACGGCGTCCGTGGCTGCGTTGCACGGCTTGTTGAGCGAGGGCTCGAACTACGGGAGGCTGCGCACGCAACTCGAGACCAGCTTGAAATTAGTGAAGGCCGCCGAGAGGCAGTTGAAGCAGAATTAGAGACGCGGGAGGTCGAGATGGATCGGGGGATGACGCATTGAAGAGGAGGTTGAAACGGGGACGGTCCCTCTTGCGGCGCTTTGATCGGTTGGTCTATTTCTTTTCGCATAGATGAGTTTAATGATCGATCCGAGCCCATTTTAAGTCATGGAGAGCAGAATCAATGCTGCGTACAAAATCGCCATGCTAACGATTACTTGCTTCCACTGGCGCGAAGTAGGTGACCGCTTTTGTATCGATCGCTCGACCTTAGGCAGTCTGGCTTCTTGTGGGAGCATTCCATTAAGCCATTGAGCAATGGTCTGGATAACGCCGTCATGGTCTTGAAAGCCACTATGGGCGAGCGAAAACGGTCCAGATGATTCAATCTTTACCTTAGCCGTGCGCAGAGAATTTGAGCCGCGCCATGGAACTTGGGATGTCGAAGCTCCAACGATCTGTAGCCCAAGTAATCCGGCTGCTCCGTACCCGACCGGACTTCCTGATAGAAGCGCAATGAGCAGCGTCAGTGGAAGGGTAGAGAGAGCGACAATTGTTGAGACTACGTGAAGCAAACCGGAGGCTAGTGGTACCCCGAAAAACATGAAGCTGCTTTCGAACCCAAGGTACGACGTTGCCCAAGAAATTGCACCGACCAATGACGAAATCAGTACGATTTTCCACAGGTATGCCCCAGCTAACTCCAGTATTGAGTATAGCTTGCCAAAACAACTTTGTATGAAATCAAGCCACCTCCAAGCTTCATCCGTCTCAGTGTAGATAGCAAGACAATCAAGCGCCTCGTTCGTCTCGAGGTTTTTGCGCAGCCAAGCATCCTGAATTCGCTTCAAAATGAAGTACAATGGCACGGACGCCAAAATCGAAGACAAAAAAAGCACGGGCGAAAGCCAAAGCAAGCCTAGCAATAAAAACACAGCGGCCATAAACCCGCCCATATAGGCATACATTTCTTGAGGGTTGTCATTCGGCAGACCCGTATATTCATTAATTCCCCGGTCAGGGTAGGTGCCGATAACTTCCGCAGCCGAACCAAAGGCTTCGGAAGAAACCGACAAGAAGAATAAGATTCCAAGTATTGAAATTACGCCGGACGCTAGCACACGCGCAGACGGCAAAAGATCAACCTTGAAATATCTTAGAAAAGGCGTCCCGAGGCAGGCGATTTTTACACAAATCCCATTCTCTCTAAGTTCATGGGAGGCTTTAAGAATAATGCTACCACCATGGCTGTGACCAACCAAAACGACTTCCTGACCCGCGTACCTAGCCGATAGCTCTCTGACGAACACAACAAGCGATTTCGTTGCGTTCTGACGTGTGCGTGCAGAGTTCTTGCCGGACCATCTGAATGGATGAATTGTGGATTCTGGGAAATACTCTAACAGCCCTGCTGAAAACGCAGAGTCGACATCAATCCAAGTTGTTTTCCTGGCGAATGTTCCATGGACCAAAATAAAAACTACGTTTCGACGCGAAGGTTGCAATGCCTGATCCGTCCTTTCTCCATGTAACTTGTGCTGTCATGCACCTCGGTACAAAAACGTTCGTTTCTGCACTATGTAAGCTGCTGCGCACAGAGTATCACCCATGGCAACGGATTCACGCTAAGCGGCAACTAGGGGCTCAATGCCAGACACGTCGATCTCTTTGGCCGCGACCATCATGTCGTAATTCGTCTGCAAATTCACCCAATAGGCCGGGGTCGTGTTGAAGACACGAGCCAGCCGCAGCGCCGTGTCCGGCGTGATCCCAGTCGTGCCCCTAATCAATCGCTCGATCCGCGTCCGAGGCACACCGAGACGCCGCGCAAACGCGATTGCCCCCATGTCTAGAGGATCAAGGTAAAGCTCTTTCAGGACTTCACCGGGGTGCATTGGTTCTTCAAGCAAGCTCATCAGCGTATCCTCTCAATGGTAATCAACAATCTCGACATCGGCGGGGCCGTTCGGTGTCCAGACAAAGCAGATGCGCCATTGCCCGTTGATCCGCACGGAATGTTGCCCAGCCCGATCACCTTTCAGTTCTTCCAAGTGGTTGCCGGGTGGAAACCGTAAATCTTCCACAGCAACCGCAGCATCCAGCGCCGTGAGCATAGCCCGCGTTCGCTTCACCAAATCACCGGGAAAGCCTTTGCCGTATTTGCCTTTTAAGGCACTGGCGGCGAGTTTACCTTTGGCGTTTTGGATCATTGACTGAACGTATCACGTTGTGATACTTGTGTCAAGATATGATACCTCGCTCACACAACAAGCCGCAGCCTCCAATGCTCCCAATATGCCGGTGTCGAAATGCTATTCGGGCGGGAGATGGTCATTTGTTGCGGGCGGCTAAGGCTACGATCAGTTTCTTAAGGGGGAACAGCCAAGGCAGATCGTGTAAATAACTACCATGGTGTCACTATGACAATCATTGGAAAACGGTTTGTCAGAAATTCCAGGCCAAATAACTTCAGCCTCGACGTTTTCCCCAGCCCCTGTCTTTGTCATTGTAAGAACCAGAGGAGTGGCCGGTTTCCACTTCACCGTGTTCCGGCTAGACTGACAAGGCACCCAACTCGAAAGAACCTTGAATTGAGCGAAGCGGTTAGTCCTGACGGCATACAAAATAATCGAGCGAATCTTTCCGTTGTGCAAGGCCGCGTTCGCCCAGAGGCTGTCTTGCCGACTAAAGCTTCAACCCGACTGGCGTTGGTTGCAAAGGATCGACCTTCCTATGCTTATCGACCGATCCCAAATCCGTTACTTTCTGGATGGCGTGCGTTGAGCATCTTCTCCGGGTGTGGAGGAATGGATATTGGCTTTTTGCAGGAGGGGGTTTTTTCCAAGCAAGCTGTTGATATTGATCAAATTTCGCTAAAAACTTACGAGAAAAACCTGTTCGACGTAACATCTCAGGCTGACTTGTCCCTGTGTCTACCCGTTGAAACAGATAGCCAAATCCTGCTCGCAGGCGCACCATGTCAAGGCTTTTCGACCGCTGGAAAGCGACGATTAGCTGACCCACGTAATGCGCTTCTGATGAGGGTTGCAGATGTTGCTCTGGCAAACAAATCGAAAGTGGTGGTAGTCGAAAATGTCCCTGCGGCCCTTTCGGGAGAACATCGCCACCTTTGGCTTTCGCTGGAAGATCGTCTTCGTATGGCGGGTTACAATGTGCGACGTCTCCTGCTTGAAGGAGAGAAATGTGGACTGGCTCAGCGCCGCAGGCGCTTGTTTCTTGTTTGTTGGAAGGGAAGTGACTGCATCAACCTGAACATAGAAAACCTTGGGGCAATCGCTCTGAAGCAGGCTTTAGAAGGATTGCCAGATACCTTCGGATTAGATCGCGATTGGCCTAAGCCAGAAGGCAAAGACGCTAAGATCATTAAACACATCAAACCAGGACAAAAAATGAGCAATGTTCGATTGAGCGATCGAGCAGTTCCAACTTGGGACATTCCAGAAGTGTTTGGTTTGGTGTCTGATTACGACAAAGATGTGCTTCGAGCGGTTGCTCGCCTCCGACGGCGAGAGCGTGTCCGATCAACTGGTGATGGCGATCCTGTAAGTCTAGAAAGAATAAACAAATTTCTTGGAAGAAAGTCGAAGCGAGCGATATTAAACCTGACCAAGCGAGGGTTCCTTAGGGAGGTGGGCGAAATGTATGAACTCGCCCAAACCTATAATGGTAGGTATAGAAGACTAAATTGGGATGACTTGTCTCCAACCGTCGATACAAGGTTTGGACGCGCCGACCTCTTTGTCCATCCAGATGAAGATAGAGGCTTTACAGCACGCGAAGCTGCTCGAATCCAAGGTTTTCCAGATGGATTTGAGTTTTGTGGTTCCAAAAAAGACCAATTTACCCAAATCGGAAATGCAGTTCCTCCACCTATGGCGGCGGCCTTGGCAGCGTTTATCCGAGAAGCGATTTTGAAAGCTTAGTATGAGCAATTTATTCCGGCTTGTAGAGCCTTGGCTGATGGCCGACGATAGCGACGATCTGATTTTTTTACGGGACCGGCTCACATGGCTTCAAAGTGAACTGTTTGATGAGTACGAACCAAACAGGTATGAATCGTTTGATGATTGCTTGGCCAAATGGTTAACAAACGTCGCGGATGAAGAAAGCCAAATTCAAATGTTTAGGCTTCTCGGGCATCTGTTCTTTGTCGGCAAGAAGCAGATCGATGCTCTGCAGCGATCTGCATACAGCGATCAGATAATCCGATGGATTGTTGATACGCATGATCTTGATATTGTTGATCCGCAACTTGGTGTTCTGGTTGATAATGCCGTAGCCCGAACATGGTTTTGCCCAGTTACAGATAGCCTTCGGATCAATGGATTCTTGAAGGTTAATGGCCTGAACGGCCATAATCATCGTCCAGATTGGAGGTCGTTGGAACAGTTTGGAGACCCTGATAAAGTGCGAGATTATGTGGCCGCCAATGACATAGAGCAGCTGGTCTTAATCGAAGATTTTGTGGGTTCAGGAACCCAAATGGAGGATACTGTTCGTTGGGCCGCTGCAACTTTGCCAGATGTTCCAATCTTAGTAATTCCGTTGATTTGTTGTCCAGGCGGCGTTGAAAAGGGCGTTTTGCTGTCCCAGCAACTCGAAAACGTAAGTTTTGTGCCGTGTCTATCTTTGCGGCCCGAACTGTTTGTGAGCCAAAATACACAAGCTGGGGAACCATCCGCTTTTTCAGAAATTCGAGGTGTCATTGAAGCAGTCCGAGGTCGATTGGGAGCCTTCCAGAATCATCCCTACGGATTTGGTGGGACAGGTGCCTTGGTGGCGTTATACTCAAATTGTCCCGACAATACTTTACCTATCGTCCACAGTCAGACTGACACCTGGGATCCACTTTTTTCACGAATTCGTAGGAGCTGAAGTTGGCTAACAATCCATTCCATCATTTGTATGCCGGCGAAAAAGTTGACCCGGCTGAGTTCGTGCAGATCTTTAGCAATAAACTTGTTGAGCATGCCAGCCCAGTTTTTCAATCTGGGCACGTAGTACTTACAGGAGTTCAAGGCAGCGGCAAAAGTATGCTCTACAAGCTCTTCGACCCTGCAGTAAGAATTGCTTATGCTGACTTAGAAGAACCCTTTCCGATTTCCCCCGATCACTCCAATTTCATTGGAGCAGGGATCAATGTGAACACGGCACGCTGCAATGAGTTTGGCAATCGCCGTGTGGCCGAGGATAAAGTTGCAAAAGAAGTGCTGTTTGGCGACTTCTTTAATTATATTGTTTGCATTGACATCTTAAGATCCGTTTGTCTTCTGAGCGAGCAGAGCAGTATTTGTAAAGAACTAAAGATCGATCTTTCCGCAGCAAAATCGCAGCATTTCGTTGACACGGTTCGAGCCAATCCTGTTTGGGAGGGCTACTTGTCAGAAGTTGACTCGCTGATCGGCTTGCAAGAGCGAATGCAGTACAGAGAGAACAAATACCGTCGTTTTCTGAACTTCAACGATAAAGAACTCGATCCTGAAGTTGCTAGCAGCAAAACTTCCATCGGTGAGCCAGCTAAGGTAATAGTCCGGGCACTCAGAGAGTCGAAGATAGTTTCAGAGAAGACCGAGTTCTTCATTTTAGTTGATCAATATGAGGAACTTGCAACGATTAATGACCAAGAAGATGGAGCTGATTACCGAAGCGTTGTTAACAAGTGCATTAGTCGGGACCCAACACTTTCCTATCGGATTGGTACCCGTGGCTATGCTTGGAGAAACCATCTAAATGTCTTCGGCTCAAAAGGGCATCTCGAGCAAGATCGTGATTATAAGTTGGTCGAACTGGACGTAAAGCTCAGAGAGCAGGAGTCTGTCAAAACAAGTATTTTTTCAGATTTCGCAAGAGACGTATTCCTCAGACGTTTGAAATTCCTTGCTACGCCCGGAAGTCGGCGTGCCAATGCGAAACGGATTTCCGACGCCTTGGGGGCTTCGTTACTCCCGCGAGATGAGGCTCAGCAGCTCGCGGGAAAAGCGCCATCTGCAGTTTTGAAGATCGAAAGCGATTGGCCGAACTGGGTAAGCTCTCAACTACAAGATCTCGCGCAATCAGATCCATTGTCAGCAAAATTAGGCGAAACTTGGTATCGGCAGAAGGGTATACCAGACGAGGCTGTGGCCCCTGCTTGGGAAGCAAAGTCGAAGCAATATTGGCGAAAAGAACGCATCGAACTTACACTACTGAAAATAGCTAGTAAGAGAAAACAGCGCGCCATCTATTCAGGCGAAAGCGATATTCTAGGGCTAAGCGGTGGAAATATTTTGGTATTTCTCAGTCTTTGTCAATATATCTGGGACTATGCCTCTCAGGCATCAGCTGGCCGCAGCAGAGCACCTGAACTTCCCATTTCGCCTTCAATCCAGACGATAAGTGTGTTTCAAACTGCTCGCACTTGGCTGGATCGTATACCTTCGGATTATGGCCGAAGTGACGACCGATATAAGCTCATTGAATTGCTAGGGCAGAAATTTGCCACATCTTTGCACAATGATGAAAAAATGAGTAACCCAGGTCAAAACGGAATATCTTTAAGTATCGAAGATCTCAGACAGAATTCTGACATTTTTAGCTTCTTGGTTGAAGCTGTGGACTATGGCAACTTAACCATGGTGGAGCATGCAACTCGTAGCAAAGATCGGAAACGACGGCTGAAGTTTTATCTTAACCCTCTTTACTGCCCGATATTCAGAATACCCTACCAGCACACGAAGGAGCCCAAGTACATACGTGCTGAAATCCTGAGGGAGTGGCTTGGAGAGGTGGGGATTATGGAAAGATTAGAGACTGCACCAACTCGACGTCGCTCAGAAAAATTGGCCGATCTTCCGCTTTTTGATTTGATGAATAAGCAAGATGGCTGATATCTTTCGTCCCTGGGGACAACTAGATTGGGTTATAGAAAAGCTGCCAGGCGATGATTGGAGCTTTCTTGGAACTTTGGGTACAGAAGATCGGTGTACGGCGGCATATCTCGCGCTGTCACCGCACATTCAAGATCAGTGTTTCCTGAAGATTCTAGACCCACATATGACGCCTGAAGCGCTATTCTTAGCTAAGTTTCAGGAAATAGAGCAAATTCTCATAGGAGCTGGCGTCGAAAATCAGGATATTTTGGAAACCAATTTGCTACAAGATATCGACTCGATTGCAGAGGTTATCGATGGTTTTCGAGATGGTTCCTCAAACCGAGTTGTCTTAGACATTTCTTCGATGCCTAAGCGCTGGTTTTTTCCTATACTGCGTTTCTTAGTCCATGATCCGACTATTGAAACCTTGATTGTGTGTTACTCAGTTGCAGGAGCGTATGGTGATCAGCTGTCCTCAGATCCTTTACCGCTGGGACCCCTACCTACGTTCGATCAGCCGCGCGCTTCCAAGGAATATGACGACCTTATTGTGGGTGTTGGTTTTGCTCCCTTGGGTCTTAAGGATCTTTTTGAGGCTGAGATCGAAAAAATTCGATATCTTTTCCCGTTCCCTCCAGGCCCACCAAATTATTTTCGAAACTGGGACTTCTTGAGGAAACTTGAGAGTGAAGTTGAAAACAGAAATCTAAGGGTAGAAGACCGGTGGCAAGTTCACACTTATGACGTGCCTGATGCTTTCGAGGCATTATGTCGTGCTACGAACTCTGGTCACAGGACGAGTGCCTTGGCACCTTTGGGCCCGAAAACGCACTCTTTGGCCATGTGCCTGTTCGCACTTGCTGTCGAACAGGCCGGGAAAGAACCATCGCACATTTATTATACACAGCCTAGACGTTACGCGATCGACTACAGCACCGGAATCGCTAGCCATAACGGCGATCCGGATACAAAGGCGTATTGCATTAAGGTTAACGGGCGCAATTTGTATGAACTCTAAAAATCATCTGCTACTTCATCTCTAACCAGCGTAGTTGAAAATCGTTTGAGGAGCTGCGCGATGGCAAAAAGCCGCCATGTAAACCATCTGAAGGAAGACGATTCCGAAGCTTTAGTTGCAAAACTACTTCCAAATGAATGGGTCATTCGTAAATTGCACCCGGACTACGGTGTGGACGTCTCCATCGAAGTTTTCGAGGGCCAAGGGCAGCAGTTCCCGACAATGGGCGAGTTTTTATTCGTTCAGCTCAAATCAACGACGTCGCTGAATTCAGGTGTTGAGCCGATAAAATCGCGCCAAAACGTTGAAAAAGTTCTCGATACGCAGGACGGTATTGCAGAGCATGAACTCGATGTCATACGTTTTGTCGTCGATACTGATACTATCGATAATGCACGTCTCATGGGGCCATCGACGCCCCTGATGCTATTCGTCTGCGATCTTTCGGTAGGTGAAGTCTATTTCGTTTGCCTAACCGACTACTACGACAAAATTATCGAACCGCGCGGGATCGATCTCTCTGGGCAAAAGACGATCACCTTGCTCGTCCCCGCCGCAAACAAGCTTACCGATCCTAGGTCAGTTCAAGTTATGCGGTAATCCCCCCTAAAAATAGTGGTGTTCAAAAGTAGAATTTTCTCGGCAAGATATCTGAGGAGATTTATGATGAAGAACGGACGATTTAGCGACGCACAGATCATGGCCGTGTTGAAGCAGGCAGAGGGTGGCGTTCCGGTCTCTGAGCTGTGCCGCGAGCACGGAATGAGCAGCGCGAGTTTTTACAAATGGCGGGCCAAGTTTGGCGGCATGGACGCGTCCTTGATTTCCGAGATGAAGGATATGGCGGAAGAGAACCGTCGTCTGAAGCGCATGTATGCCGAGATGAGCATGCAAAACGACCTGCTGAAGGAAGCGCTTGGAAAAAAGCGTTAAGGCCGTCTCATCGGCGAGAGATGGCCATGAATGCAGTTGCGCAATATGGGGTCAGCATAGCTCTGGCCTGCCGTGCGTTCGAGATCAGCGAGACCTGCTACAGATACAGCCCTGTGCTGAGCGA
>OJBT01000368.1_pt1 | contig 10118 bp, 10 predicted proteins | sample 1591101 | NCBI WGS metagenome assembly OJBT01 (sample SAMN05416773, study PRJEB24817) | seawater metagenome | isolation source: Sea water | place: Canada:Atlantic | collected 2013-11
GATAATCGTCGTATCCGCACCCCGGCAATGGCTGGCATCAGGACCAACAAAGGCAATCCGCCCCGCCACAATGGCAATGTCATGATCCGGCAGGGTCTCGCGGGTGTGGACATTGACCCATACCCCCCCTCGTATGATCATGTCAGCAGGGGTGCGCCCAGCGGCCACATTGACCAGTTGGGCGGCGACGTCGGGCCAGGTCGGGAAAATTTCTTGCGTCATGGCGCAATATTTCACAGGGTTTGGACAGGTTCAAGCCGGGGGTGCGCCATGGATTTCGAAACCATATCCGCAAAAGATTTCGGCTCCAACCTGCGGGGACTGGGGCTGAACCTGCTGGTGCGCGATGTCACAGCCCAAATCGCCTTTCTAGAGACTGTATTTGGCATGAAGGCATTTCAACCCACGGCCGATTTCGCGATCATGACGTATGGGGATCAGGTGTTTCAGTTGCACAGTGACGGGACCTATCATTCGAATCCTTTGCTGGGTCTGTTGCCTGAAAACCCACCACGCGGCGCAGGGATTGAGATCAGGCTCTATGACACCGACCCAAAAGAAGCTTGTGCAAAGGCCAAAGGCGCGGGTGGCACAATCTTGCAAGAACCGATGGACAAACCGCATGGTCTGCATGAAGCGTATATTTTGTGCGGGAATGGCTATGCTTGGGTGCCCAGCATAAAAAATTAACACCAAAGTCGTTTCCAGCGCGGATGCGCCACAACATCATGTAGACTTTGGAGCAAAACGGAGAGCGATCAGATGAACGTTACGCAGATGAAGCCCAATATGGACAATTGGCAGGAACGCGTCGATCTGGCGGCGGCCTTCCGCTGGACCGCGCGCCTGAACATGCATGAAGGGGTGGCCAACCATTTTTCTCTGGCCGTCAATGACGCGGGCACACAGTTTCTGATGAACCCCAATCAGGTTCATTTTTCCCGGATCAAGGCCAGCGATCTACTGATGATCGACGCCAATGATCCCGAAACCCTGTCAGGCCCCAATGCACCTGATCCGACGGCATGGGGGTTGCACGGCGGCGTTCACCGCGCCTGCGCCCACGCGCGCTGTGTGATGCACGTCCATTCCATCCACGCCACCGTTCTGGCCTGCCTGCAGGACAGCCGCCTGCCGCCGATCGACCAGAACTGCTGTACCTTTTTTAACCGCGTCGTGATTGACGAAAACTACGGCGGCCTCGCCTTTGAGGACGAAGGCGACCGCTGTGCTGCGCTGCTCAACGACCCCAAGCACAAAGTCATGGTGATGGGATCGCACGGTGTCATGGTGATCGGCGATACGGTCGCAGATACCTTTAACAGGCTCTATTATTTCGAACGCGCGGCTGAAACCTACATCAGGGCACTGCAAACTGGCCTGCCCCTGCGCCACATCCCCGATGATATTGCTGAAAAAACCGCACAGGAATTGGAAAGCTACCCCGAACAGGACGCCCGCCATCTGGCGGAACTCAAGGCGATCCTTGATACTGAAGGGTCTGATTATGCAGGCTAGAAACGCCCCATGACCACTCGTAACGAATGGAACCATACGCCTGATCTGCCCATCGCCGTTTCGCCTCTGTGGCAATGGCCGCCCCAGCCTCTGCACGTATTGAAATGGTACGCGGATGGCTGGTTTTTCTTGACCATCAACATGGCCATTCTGGCCCTCGCCTTTGCCAGTTACCACTTTGCCAGCCCGACCCTGGATCAGACCCTAACATGGGGAATTTCTTGGGTTTCCCTGATCTTTGCGCGGAATTTCATTTTGATCACTCTGATCGCCGGGGGGCTGCACCTGTGGTTTCACGCCTACGCCATGCAGGGAACGGATAAAAAGTACGATCCACGCCCGTTTCCGCGACAGGGGCGCATGTACAGTTTCAATTCGCAAATCCGAGACAACATGTTCTGGACGCTGGCCTCTGGCGTAACCGTCTGGTCGGCGCTGGAGGCGCTGATCTGGTGGGCGCTGGCCAATGGTTATGCCCCGCAAACCACCTTTGCCGCGACCCCGATCTGGTTCATCGCCTTTTTCTTTTTTATTCCGGTCTGGGAAAGCTTTTATTTCTACTGGATCCACCGGTTGCTGCATTCCAACATGCTGTACCGCTTTCACGCCCTACACCACCGCAACACGGACGTCGGCCCATGGTCCGGCCTGTCGATGCACCCCATCGAACATGTCATGTATTTCGGCACAATCATCATCCACTTTGTGCTGCCGACCCACCCCGTGCATGTCGTATTTCACCTGATGTTCTACGCAATCCTTGCCGTAACAACCCACACAGGGTTCGAAGGGCTGTGGTTTCGCAATGCCAAACGGCTGCATCTAGGCATGTTCCACCACCAGATTCACCACCGCTATTTTGAGGTGAACTACGGCAATCTCGACGTGCCATGGGACAAATTGTTCGGGTCCTTCCACGATGGCACACCGGAAGGCAAAGCGCGGATGCGCGACCGGCTCAAGGCGCGCAAACGCTAGCGCGTTGCCTTTGCCCCGCTGCTTTGGTTATCTGCGGCTAACCATTCGCTGTTAGGCCCATTTTATGAATATCCTCTTTGTCCATCAGAATATGCCCGGCCAATACCGCGAGCTGGTGCAATGGCTGGCAGCAACGGGCGAGCATCGGTTATATTTCCTGACCCAACGCAAGAATGCACCAGATTTGCCCGGTGTAGAGACACGTAAATACCTCCCCCACCGCAAACCAGACAAGGATGCCTATGGCCTGTCCCGCGTCTGGGAAGAGGCAACAGGCGCGGGCTATGGTGCCGCCATCGCCGCCCGCCAAATCGAGGTGCGCGAAGGGTTCAAGCCTGACATCGTCATTGGTCACGTCGGCTGGGGCGAACTGACGTTCTTTAAACAGGTCTGGCCGGATGTGCCGATCATCGGGTTCTTCGAATATTACTATAACCTCACTGGCGGATCGGTCGGGTTTGACCCCGAAGAGCCTGTATCAGATCACGCACCCTTCCTGATGCAGGCCCGCAATGCCGTGCCGCTGGCCAATATCGAAACCGTCGATCTGGGTCACTGCCCCACGATCTGGCAACGCGACCGTTTCCCGCGCAGTTTTCATGACAGGATGTATGCCTGCCACGATGGCATTCGCACCGACAGGTTGCGCCCCGACCCGCAAGTCAGTCTGGGACTGGGCCGCCTGAACCGCGAACTGAACCGCGAGGACGAGGTCGTGACCTATGTGGCGCGCAACCTTGAGCGGACGCGCGGCTTTCATACCCTGATGCGGTCCTTGCCTCAGATCCTGCGCGAACGGCCCAACGCGCGTGTGTTGATCGTCGGCGGCAATGACGTGTCTTATGGTGGGAAAAGCAAAAACCCCGGCGGTCTGCGCGCCGAGATGGAGACAGAGGTGGGCAAAAACGTCGATTGGGATCGCGTTCATTTCCTTGGGAATGTGCCCTATTCCCAATATCAGAAACTGATCCAGCTCAGCCGCTGCCACATCTACCTGACGATGCCCTTTGTGTTGTCGTGGTCTTTGCTTGAATCGATGTCGATGGGGGCAACCATCGTCGCGTCTGATGTGGCCCCGGTCCGCGAGGCGATCACCCATGGCGAAACCGGTCTGCTGGTCGATTTCTTTGATCCGCATGCCTTAGCGTCGCAGGTGGTCGAGGTTCTGGCCAAGCCGCAGGATTTTGCCCACATCGGCAAGGCCGCGCGCGATCACGTGGTCAAAGAATACGATTTCCTGACCCGGTGTTTGCCGGAACATATCGCCCAAATCAACGCGCTGGTGCCGTTGGACAAGCAGATCAAGATGCCGAGTTAGACGCTAAAGTTTCCGAAAAATCGCGATATGCGCCTGATCATTTTCATGCTCTGCATCCACGCCCGTGCCGTAGATATTGACTAACCGATGCTCCAGATCGGTAATAGCAGGCTCTAACTGGGCGAATTTTGCAGTAAATCCGCGCGCATCAAAGTGTTCTGCATTGATGGTCAGAACGAAAGTTGCCCCCGGCCGTGCAATTCTCAGAACCTCGTCCAGCGCCTCGGGTCCGACGTGCCCATGGGTAAAGGTGCCCGAACTCACAATCGCATCATAGGTGTCGTCGGCAATCGCCAGAGGCTGAGTCAAATCCGCCTCAATGGTCTGGCGATAAAACCCCTTGGCAGCGGCGGTCGCCAGCATCTGGGGTGAAATATCCAGCGCATCAATCTCTAACGTGCCGCGCATCAGCATGTTTTGCACAACCAGACCCGTCCCTGCCCCCAGATCCAGCACCGGGCCCGGCCCCTGATAGACCTCTGCCAGCACCAGCGCGACAAGCCGGGGTAATTGGTAATTCATGTCCGTTGCAAAGCTTGCATCATAGCTGCCGGCCCACTGCGCATAGAGCTTGCGATTGTCATCAGGCGTTTGCAGGGCATAGGCCGCATCAAGATCGGGATCAGGCATTTTCAGTTCCTTTTCGGCAGATCCTAGACCTACCTTAGCAAAGGCTCAATCGCGCTCACGATCGCGGGGGACAGCGGCTTTGTCGGGGCACCCCATGTGCCCACAACGGACCCGTCCGGCCCGATCAATACCTTGTTGAAATTCCAGCGCGGCACAAAACCTGTTTCTTTGCGAATGTCCTGATAGAACGGATGCGCCTTGGGTCCCTTGACCGAAGTGACGTCTGTCATCGGCAGGTTCAGCCCAAAGGATACCTCGCAAAAATCCTTGACCGCGGCCCCGGTTGCCAGTTCCTGATTGAAATCATCAGACGGCACCGCCAACACGACCAGACCGCGCGCCTTGTAGCGATCATAAAGCGCCTGCAACCCTTCATACTGCCCGGTAAACCCACATTCCGATGCCGTATTCACCACCAGCACCGGGTGTCCGGCCCATTGACTGAACCGATGCTCCCCGCCATCAATGTTGGAAAACACCACATCGCGCGGCGCGGCCTGCGCGACAGTCACACTCAACATCAACGCCACAACCCAACGCATCACCACCATCCTTTTGCCAAAAGCCTTTCCAAACAACGAGGCCAGATCACTTTGAGTTGCACCAAGTCGTCAAACCCTTTCATTTTTTTCAAAATGCACCATCTAATGACCCAAGAGTTTCACGGAGGGATTCCATGCCAACCTACACCAAAGACCCTACAACCATTGCAGCACTTAGCGAGGAAGAATTCTACGTCACGCAAGAAAGCGGGACAGAACGGCCCGGCACCGGCAAGTTATTGGCAAACAAAGAGCCCGGAATTTACGTCGATATCGTATCCGGCGAGCCGCTGTTCGCCTCTGCCGACAAATACGAAAGCGGTTGTGGCTGGCCCAGCTTTACCAAACCCATCGACAACGTAACTGAATATCGCGATGCGTCTCTGGGAATGGTCCGTGTCGAAGTACGCAGCAAACATGGCGACAGCCACCTTGGCCACGTTTTCCCGGACGGCCCACAGGACCGGGGCGGCTTGCGCTATTGCATCAATTCCGCCTCGCTCCGTTTCGTCCACCGCGACGACATGCAGGCCGAAGGATATGGCGATTACATTGACCAAGTGGAGGACGTGGCATGAGTACCGAACGCGCAGTACTGGCAGGGGGGTGTTTTTGGGGCATGCAGGATCTGATCCGCAATCGGCCCGGCGTTATCTCAACCCGCGTGGGATACACCGGGGGGGACGTGCCGAATGCGACCTATCGCAATCACGGCACTCACGCCGAAGGCATCGAAATCATCTTTGATCCGGCGAAAACGACCTACCGCAACCTGCTTGAGTTCTTTTTCCAGATCCACGATCCCACCACGCTGAACCGTCAGGGCAACGACCACGGTATGAGCTATCGTTCGGCGATCTACTATATGGATGATGCGCAGAAAGACACCGCATTAGACACGATTGCCGACGTCGAAGCATCGGGTATCTGGCCCGGCAAGGTTGTGACCGAAGTCGAACCTGTAAGCGATTTCTGGGAAGCCGAGCCTGAACATCAGGATTATCTTGAGCGTATTCCAAACGGCTACACCTGCCACTTCCCCCGCGCCGATTGGGTACTCCCAAAACGCGCTGCGGCTGAGTAAGAGTCTATCATCTGATCGAGGGTGGACCGGGGGTCCACCCTACGCAAGGCGGGCCGATGGCCCGCCTTTTTCATCAGTGCGCGATTCGGGGGCGGCCTGACGCCTCGACCGTCAACGTCGCCTCAATAAACACTTCGCGTGCTTCGACCCCCGCTGTGCGAATGTCGCGATGCACCGATACCTGAATGTCCTGCGCGCCAGCCGCTTGCGCATCAGCGACAGCTTGTGCGCGTAAAACAGTTTCTAACATAGACAATGCGCCCACCTGATCCCCAAAATCCTGCGGTCCGTTCATCAAATGCACTCGGTATTTCCCCTCACTGGGGGATGTCACTGTCCCGCTTTGCCGCATGGTCACACGGCCCACGACGGCACCAATCGCATTAGCAACGCCTGCATGCTCGGGCAGGATCATCTCGCACCCTAACCGTCCACCAACTGCGGGGTAATAGCTGGCGGCGGATGCCCCCAGACCGATTACCGGCACATCCAGACCCGTCTGAAGCCTGACCAACCCCCGATACCCTGACATGCCGCGCTGCATCAGCACATGAGCTGCCAACGCACCCGGTGCGGCGTCAAAAGCGGGTTCTTCTTCGGCAAATGCAGTCTCTAATAAGGCCAAACAGGTTTGATGCGTCAATTGATTCACGATGATCTGTGCCACGTCCTCTGAGCTGTTGGACAAGACATCGCCGGCCCCTGTACGCCTGCGCCCAAAAAGCTGCAAAGCCTTGCGCGCGGCACCTGCGTCCCATTCCAGAACACGTCCCAAAACGTGGCTCGCATCAGAAGGGGTCACACCGGCCACCTGCACCAGACCACGTTCCACCAACCGTTTGAGCGCGCCGTGTTCGATGCGCGCCCGCAGAATATCGCCCAGAGGATGCACCGCCTCTCCGATCCGCTCCAACAGCGCGATCTCGCGGGGGCCAAGCCCCTCTTGCGTCTGGCCCTGCACCGCGCGCACGAACCTTGCGTCATGTTCCCCCGGCGTTACTGCACGCAATTGCGCATCCAGTGCCTTGTGGACAACATCGGGTGCGTCCACGGCAATCAGCGACACCGGAAGCAGCCGTTTGGGGCCCAATGTTACGCCCCCCCTTAGCCCTTCAGTGATGAAATGGACCTCGCTGTCGCCCCCCAATCCCGTGGTGCGCATCGCAACCGCCTCAACCATCGTCCGATACGGCCCAACCCGCGCGCCAGCGGGGTCAATCATCGGTCGTCCCCCGCGCAGTAGTGCCACATCAGTGGTTGTTCCCCCGATATCACTGACCAGCGCCAGATCAGCCCCCGTCATCCACCGCGCCCCCACGATGGACGCCGCAGGCCCGCTCAGGATTGTCTCTATCGGGCGTTCGCGGGCTTGTGCGCTGGAAATCAATGCGCCATCACCTCGGACAACCATCAATGGTGCCTCGATCCCAAGGGACAACAGCTTGTCCTCTGCCCGACCGATCAAACGGTCAATCATCCCGATCAGACGCGCATTCAGTACGGCCGTCAGCGCCCTCTTGGGACCGTTCAACTTGGCCGACAACTGATGCGACGCCGAAACGGGCCGCCCCGTCAACTGCCCCACCAACTCTGCCGCACGCAGCTCATGCGCCGGGTTGCGGGTGGCAAACTGACTGGCCACTGCAAATCCGCTTACCGCATCCTTATGTGTCTCTAAAAAACGGATCAGGCCCGCTTCATCCAAAGGATATGCTTGTGCCCCTGCGTGGTTATGGCCGCCTGTCAGAACAATTGCAGGGTCGCCTTTCAGCACGTCGGCCAACCCGTGCGCCTCAAGATCCTTTTCCCGAAACCCGATATATATCAGCGCAACCCGACCGCCCTGCCCCTCGACCAGCGCATTGGTCGCCAATGTGGTCGACAGTGATGCCAACGAAATCTCTGACGCGGATACCCCTGCTGTGGTCAGAACCGCCTGCACCGCAGCTCCCACACCTTCGGCCAGATCATGACGCGTCGTCAATGACTTGGCGGACGCGATCACCGCCACTTCATCCCGGATCAGGACCGCGTCCGTATAGGTGCCGCCCGTATCAACGCCCAAGAGCAACGCCATGCCAGTCTCCGCTATTACCTGCGCACAGATGTACCGCGCTGCAGGCCGCCGTCCAGCCCCATTACGTCATGCGCGGTCAAACTGCGCCACAGCCCAGCGCGCTGCATCACCGACAGCAAGGTCCGTATCCTCGCAAAGCGCCTGCGCCGCCGGGCGCAGCTGCGGCATCCCCGAATTGCCAATGGCATACAGCACGTTGCGTACAAATCGATCCCGCCCGATCCGTTTGATCGGAGATCCCGAAAACCTCGCCCGAAACGCGCTGTCATCCAACGCGGCAAGCTCTGCCAGATCCCCAGGCGCAGATTGCGCTCCGTGATAGCGCAGATCGCTGGCCGCAACTGCAAACTTGTTCCACGGGCAAATCGCCAGACAATCATCACAGCCGTAAATGCGATTGCCCATCAAACCGCGCAGGTCCACATCCACGGGTCCTTGATGTTCGATGGTCAGATAGGAAATGCAGCGCCGCGCGTCCAGTTGATAGGGCGCAGGAAAAGCATCGGTTGGACAGATATCCTGACAGGCCGTGCAAGACCCGCAATGATCGACCTCCGGCGCATCAGATTCCAATTCCAATGTGGTAAAAACAGACCCTAAAAAGGCCCAATTGCCCCAATCACGGCTCAACAGATTGGTATGTTTGCCCTGCCAGCCCAGTCCGGCGGCCTGCGCCAGCGCCTTTTCCGGTACCGGAGCGGTGTCCACAAACACTTTGACCTCGCAGGGTGCCTGATCAATCAACCAACGCGCCAATCGCTTCAGGCGTTTCTTGACAACATCGTGGTAATCCCGCCCCTGCGCATAGACTGAAATCGCCCCCTTGTCGGGCTTTTGTAATACTGCCAACGGATCATGTGTGGGCGCATAGCTCTCTGCCAGCATGATAACAGAACGCGCCTCGGGCCACAGTGCCGCAGGGTTCCCCCGCCAGTGCATCCTGTCGGCCATCCATCCCATCTGACCGTGATATCCAGCCTCTACAAAGGCCGATAGCCGCCCAGGCACCTCTGGCACATCCCATGGTCTGCACACCCGCGCAGCAACAAACCCCTCGCGCAAAGCCTGTTCAACCAGTTTTGCTTTCAGGTTCATACTCTTTTTGGCCTTAAATATACCTCGGGGGTCCGGGGGCAGACAGCCCCCGGGTCTCTCGGCTCAAAAATCCAGATCGTTGTAGTGTTTGGGCGGCGGAAACCCCGGCACCTGATCGGCCAAAAGCGCCCGAAAGGCAGGCCGCGATTTGATCTTGGCGTACCAATCCTTGACCACCTCTGATCGGTTCCAATCGACATCCGAAATATAGTCCAAGGATGACAAATGCGCCGCTGCTGCAAAATCCGCCAGCGTCATGCTGTCCCCGGCCAGCCAGCGCCGGTGATCCAACAGCCATGCCATATAATCCAGATGATACTTGATCGCCTTGGCCCCCGCTTTGACGTTTTTACTGTCAGGATATCCTAACTTCATCATCTTCTTGTTGACCCGCTCATACAGCAACTTCGACGTCACTTCGCTGTGAAACTTGTCATCGAACCAATTGACCAGCCGCCGCACTTCCAACCGCTGCACCGGATCACTCGACAGCAAAGAAGGCTCCGGGCGGGTCTCTTCGATGTATTCGCAGATGGCAGCACTTTCTGACATCATGATCCCGTCAAGCCGCAGAACCGGTACTTTGCCCGCCGGGTTACGCCGCATGAAATCAGGATCCTGTTCCCAATAGCGCTCCTCTACCAGTTCCACTTCGATCTTCTTTTCGGCAAGGCTCAACCGCACCTTCCGGCAAAACGGGGAAAGCGGTACGTGAAACAAGCGGGCCATAATCAGCTTTCAAAAAACATATGAGTGGTGCCATCCATGCCTTTAATTCAGGGGGTTTTCAACTCTCGAAACAATCGGCACGCCCGTCATTGCGGATCGTCGCCGCCCCGTCCCGGATCTGGCGTGCACGTTTGATCACATAGGAAC
>OJBT01000372.1_pt1 | contig 10060 bp, 13 predicted proteins | sample 1591101 | NCBI WGS metagenome assembly OJBT01 (sample SAMN05416773, study PRJEB24817) | seawater metagenome | isolation source: Sea water | place: Canada:Atlantic | collected 2013-11
TCATCACTCATCCCTCTTGGTGCGTTTGATACATAAGGCCGGACGAACCTGCAATTCGTTTCGCAGTCGTGAACGTCCGGTTGCCCCCGCAAACATGCGTACTGAGGTAAATATCTTAAATGCCGCCAAGGCCGCTGTGCTGGCCGGGCTTGGTATCTGGCACCTCCCCCTTAGCGTGATCGAGCAGGAGGTGATCACAGGACAATTGGTTAGAGTTTGCCGGACTTAAACTTTCTCACATCGGGCATTTTCGCTGTTTGGCCGGACATCGGCCCGCAGAAGGCGCTAACCCGACGCCTGATTGATCATTTTATCGCGCATCGTTCAGACTTGATGTTGTAGCCGCCCCTATGTAAGCGCGCCTTGAATCTGTCCATCAATCGCGGCAACAACCTTTGCGACTTTGTCCGCATCAGCCGCATCGACATGTGGCGCTGCAAATGCACCAGAGTCATTGTCGAAATACCGACCCGACGCATCTGAAAATTCATCCGAAAGCGCCGCACGGGACAGGATATCAACGCCAATGTTCAGATCATTTCCGGCGGTGCCAAAGCCCTCACGCACCATCTTCGTGGCCAGTAGAGACCCCGGATTCACGGCCACCGACAGCGGCCCGTCGGGATGCTGTGCCGCGAAATCCTGGCTCCACATTGTCAGCGCCAGTTTGCTTTGCGCATAGGCCTCCATGTCGTTCAGGCGTCGCTTGCCCTGCATTGCATCAACGTCGACGGGGGCTTGCGCGGCTGACGATAGATGCACCAAGCGCCCGTCGTTCGGCATGATGGACAGCAAGAGGTCAGAGAGGAGCGCAGGCGCATATGTGTTCACTACAAATCGGACATCCAAACCATCACGCGTAAGTGGTTCGGGCACTTTGAACACGCCCGCGTTGTTGATCACAACGTCGATCCTGTCGTTGCAGTTCTTGAGGTCGCGCGCCATTTCAGCGACCTGCGATAGATCGGACATATCGGCCTGAACAGTCGTGACATCGCCGCCAATCTCTTGAGCCAAAGCATTCAGTTTCTCAGCACTGCGCCCGTGAACGATCATGCGGTGCCCTTGGGCTGCAAGGGCCAAAGCGGTGGCACGGCCAATTCCGTCGGTTGCGCCGGTGATCAGGATGGTTTTTGTCATTTTAGTTTCCTTAACTGAAAGTTGGCAAAACATGCTCGGCAAGTTGTTCGAGCGTATCTTCAATGGGGCCGGTACTAAACCGCAGGTTCAGAGCGACGTGGTTTACGCCGATCTCTTCGAGTTGCTTTAAGTAGCGCGTCAGCGGGCGATGGCCGGAGCGAAAGCCGAGATGGATCGGGCTTGGATCCTCATCGGGGTCTTCGGCCAGATCGATATATAATGGTTGCAATACCGGCTTCGGTGGCTGCCCAAGTCGTAACAAGGTTTCGCGCCAGTCTTGCAGAACGCGGTCTTGCGCGACGCCGGGGCGTGGGTAAGTCATCCAGCCATCGCCATTCTTTGCAATCCAGTCGGGGGATTGGCGGCTTGATCCTGTGATCAAAAGCGGCAGTTTTGTTCCAGCAGGTTTTGGTAGCATTTCGACGGACGCTTTTACCGAGCCAAAGCCGTTGCTGACCCGCGGTGCCGTTTGCCCCATGGCGCGGATGTATTCAAAGCTCTCACGGAATGCATCGCCGCGTGCATCGAAGTTTTCGTTCATGGCCGGATACTCTTCGGGGCGATCACCAGAGGCTACGCCGAGGATCAACCGTCCGCCTGACAGCACATCGGCGGTCGCGGCGGATTTGGCCACGTGCGCGGGGTGGCGCAGGGGCAGGACAATGCTGGCAACGCCCAAGGCAATCTCCGAAGTTTGCCCGGCCAGAAAGCCCAGATAGGTGAACGGATCGAAGAGCTGCCCCGCGTCCCCAAAGCTGGGTACATTGAACGGTACGTCGCGCAACCAGACAGCCTTGAAGCCAAGCGTCTCGGCTTGTTTTACTCGGCGCAGGTGGTCAGACATATCCGGCACGGGGCTGTGCCCGTATTGTGCGATCGGCACGACCAGACCGAGGCTGAGTTGGCCGTTCTGAAACGTCGCATCAAAGCCGCGATTGATTTGCGGAAAGGGGGTATTGGTCTCGTCGCGCACTTGAGGTCTCCTGTGATGTGCGCCGCCCCTTTGACGGGGCGACGCAGCGGTATTAGGCAAGGTCGTCTTTTCCCGCGATCAGGTAGTGATGGCTGACAGAACCTTTGGTCCGCTCCGCGAGGTGCGGCGCATATTCGTCGTCCGCCATAAAGGCCTCTGCGGCGTCTTTGGACGGCCATTCGATGATGATACGCAGTCCGGCCTCTTGGGGGGAGCCTTCGACTTGTTCGTGGCTGGCTGTGCGGTCAATGTAGCGCCCGCCGTGGGCCGCAACACGGGCATTCGCCGCCGGCAGGTAGTCAGGAATCCAGTCTTCGCTGGTCGGGGTCACATCAAGTACCGAGTAGTAAGTCATAATTATTTCCTTCTTTTCAAAGTTATGCGGACAAGCCCGGAAGGACCTGTTTGCCGATCACGCGGCCGCTCTCTTGGCGTTTGTGCGCAGTAGTCAGCGTTTCGACGGTCAGCACATCGGCGCGTTCCGTAACGGTGGATTGCAGCGTTCCCGCGTCGATCATAGCGGACACGCGGTTCAACAGGTCACGTTGGACAGCTATGTCAGCGGTGTTGAACATCGACCGTGTGAACATGAATTCCCAAGAAATCGTCAGGGCCTTTGGCTTTGCATCCGAGATGTTTATGCTCTGCGGGTCATCAATCAACGCGATGTGTCCACGTGGGGCAATCAGGTTCATGATCGCAGACCAGTGCTGATCAGTAGCCGTCAGCGCGGCAACATAAGTCGGCGTCTGCTCAAGGTCATTAAGCTGCGCCGCCAAGTCGCCACGGTGATCAATCACGTGATCTGCACCCATTTTACGTACCCAGTCTTGGGTCTCGGGACGGGAGGCGGTCGCGATGACGGTCAGTTTGGTGAGCGTTTTGGCCAGTTGGATCAGCATAGAGCCCACACCACCAGCACCGCCAATAACTAATAGGCTTTGCCCCGCGCCACCGCCCTCAGTCACACGGAAGGCATCGAATAGCATTTCCCAAGCAGTGATGGACGTTAGGGGTAGACCCGCACTTTCTGTAAAGTCGAGCGTCGCTGGCTTCTTCCCGACGATACGTTCATCAACCGCGTGCAGTTCTGCGTTCGTGCCGGCACGTGTCACATCGCCTGCATAAAATACATCATCGCCAACCGCATAGCCCGTCACGTCAGAACCGATTTCGACAACGGTTCCTGCGGCGTCATATCCCAACACGCTCGTGGGACCTTCAGGCGGACGGACTTCGCGCAGCTTGACGTCTACGGGGTTCATCGAGATGCCCTTGACCGCAACCAAAAGGTCATGCGGGCCGACTTGCGGCTTGGCAACATCCATCATTTGCAACGCGCCATTGCCATCGATTGGGCCAGCTTGCGTATATCCGATTGCTTTCATTGTCCTGCTCCTATGTGCGGTTTCAGTAAGCTAAATACCATCTCCAAAAATTATAGAAACAGCGGATATTTGGTTTCATAATTCTGATTATCGATATAATGAAGCGGCATGGACACAGACACCCTTCGCCTTTTTGTCGCCGCTGCCGAGCGGCTCAATATCACTGCAGCAGGCCGCGACCTTGGCCTCGCGCCTGCCATGTCCAGCAACCGCCTGGCAAAGCTTGAAAAGGAGTTGGGGGTCGAACTGCTCCATAGAACGACACGTAAGGTTTCGCTGAGCCAAGATGGTGCGGCATTCCTCCCTTATGCACGCGAAATAATCGCGCAGGCAGAGGCAGGCCGTGCCGCATTAGGGGAAGATACGCTTAGCCCCAGTGGCATTCTGCGGTTTGCAGCCCCCAGCAGCTTTGCACAACTCCATATCATTCCGCTGTTACCTGACTTTCAGAACCGCTACCCGGATATTACACTGGATCTATGGCTCTCTGACAAACGCTTCGATATTATTGACGGGAGTTTTGATCTTGCCCTGCGGAATGCGCCGTTGAAAGACAGTAGCCTTCTGGGCCGAAAGCTGTCTGACGACAGTCGTGTGCTTTGCGCGTCTCCGGCCTATCTGGATCGATTTGGTGTGCCCGCAACCCCAGAAGATTTGAAGGGCCATCGGTTTTTAGCTTGGTCGGACATGGCCGCTCGCGAGATCGTGCACAAAAACGGTCAAAGGGCGATCCTCGATCCTGAAAAAATGACTTGCCGAACGGTGCTTGATGACGGCACATCGCAACGCCTCGCAACGCTTGCGGGGTTGGGCATTTCGATAAACTCACTTTGGAGCGTCGCCCATGACTTCGAAGCAGGAACGTTGATACAAATCCTTCCCGAATGGCGTCTGAACGATCAATCAGTGCTGTGGCTCATCTATCCGAAATCCAACGTTCTGACCCCGAAAGTCAGGTGCTTTATGGATTTTCTGATTGATCGATTGGCGTAAGGCCAGCTTTTGCAGAGGCTACGCCTTCGGCTACTGCAAAATCTTCACAACTCATGAACAGGTTGTTGTGTATCGCAACGAAGAAGCCCGCGATGTTGACCAGAAGGGTGCATACCAACAACCTGAGGATCAGTCGGGGGTCGCGTAGTTCTATCGCTTCGGGTGCGGCGACCGTGAGCATTTACCTTGGCCTTCCCCAAACCAGACTTTAGCTTCAGTGCGGAAATCTGGTAGAAGGGGCTCTTCCAGCACTTTCGCCGCGCAGATCATGAAAGGCCGATCTGGGACACATCGCCTTTCGCTGCACCGCGCATGAACTGGTAACATGCGGGACCTTGTGAACATTCATGCCGTTGCCCTGAATGTCTCATTTACAAAACGGCCGCTACAAGAGCGAACCCAAATCCGATCCGACGCTGGGATAGACGGCGGTCATCGATTTGAGCTGTTTTGCTGTCAGGCCCATTTTGATCGCCAGCCCGAAAAAGTTGATCAACTCGCCATATTCCGGTCCAAAAAGGTGTGCGCCCAAAATCTTGCCGTTCGACTTATCGACTAAAACCTTCACGGCCGCTGAGGTTTCCCCGATCCGGTAGTTCGAATACCAGCCGCCAGTATCAGTGAACCGGACATCGACATCATGACCGGCGTCTTTGGCCTCGGCCTCTAACATGCCGACGCGGGCAAGTTCGGGCACCGTAAACACTGCCGTTGGAATGCCCGAATAGTCCGGCACGATCTTCTGCTCCTTGAGCATGTTCGATGCGGCGACCTTGCCCTCGATTACGGCAACGGGCGTCAGCGGCATGCCCTTCGTGTCGGCGGAATCTCCGGCGGCAAACACGGCGTCGTTCGTCGTACTTTGCAGATGCGGGGCCACGATAATGCCCTTGTCGCCATAAGAGACGCCAGCGGCCTCAAGGTTCAGGTCTGCAAGGGCGGCGATGCGACCCGCGCCATGCACGACCAGATCGGTCTCAATGGTCGTCGTCTGGTCGCCTGTTTTCACTTCAACGGCAAAGCCCGCATCAGATGCTGTGATCGAGACGATCTCGGTTTCGCGCCGCAAGTCCACACCAACAGCGGCACTGCGCGCGATGAGCATCTCGACCAGATCGGGGTCAAAAGCGCTCAGCGGGCGGGCCCCGCGATCTATGATGATAGGCTCGGCCCCAGCACGTGCGGCGATATGCGCAAACTCAAAAGATACGAACCCACCGCCGACAAATAGGATACGCTTGGGCAAAGTTCCGAGGTTCAAAAAGTTCGTGCTGTCGATCATCAAATTGGCACCGGTGAAGCTAACCGGTCTCGGAATCGCACCAGCAGCGACAAGGAAACGTTTTGACTGATAAGGCTGGCCGTCAACTTCGAGCGTGTTGGCACCGGTAAACCGCGCAGCACCGTGCAGTGTTTCGACACCGTTTCCGGTCAGACCCTTTTCCATCTTATCCGGGACCGGGTCAGTAAAGCCGCGCTTGTGGACCATCAGATCCGACCAGTTGATCTTCAGCCCACTGTGATCGATCCCTTTGCCGTCCATAAGCCGCGCGGCATCGACGATTTCAGCGCCACGCCGCAGGATTTTCTTGGGATCACAGCCCCGCAAGGCGCATGTCCCGCCGTAGGGCAATGCATCCACAATAGCTACACGCCAGCCTGCTGCTCCACATTTATTGGCGGCTGCAACGCCGGCCATGCCCGCGCCGATGACGATCAAATCGTATTCATCTGAATTATTCATGGTTAGTCTCTTTCGCTAAAGGGCATCTCAAGTGTTTGCGCAGCACGCCAGGCGTCTTATTCGCTTGGCTGCAGTATCGGCTTAGCGTCTCTTGCCATGAACGGTCGGAATGTTGCTGAACCCGCTTGCAGCGCCTGTGCCGCACTGAACGAAAAACCAACGGTGTCGCCACTCTGTTGGCCCCGCCAGCTCTCAAGGTGAGCTTCACTGCAAAACCCGATCATTGACTGACACTGACTGGAGGCAGCACATCCGCCATCCTCGACTATACCGGCCCAGATCCGTGCATCCTGCGGTTCGGCCTCCAACAGGGTCAGCCCCTGATCCCCGATCTTGACCGAAACCGTATCCCCGCACGCGCCGCAGTCGAACCGAACCTCCCCTGGGAGGCCCACCATCGCAGATGCGCCAAACGCATCGATCGCGCAGACCGTATGATTGGTTATACCGGCTATTGTCACGCTATGCGGCATGTTACTGTTTGAGAAAGGATAGGCGTGCCGTATGGTTTCATCGTCCATGACGATCAGATCCCGCGCCTCAAGGTCGTTAAGCAATGCCTTATCTTGCGGGTCAACCTTTGGCGGTTGGCCGTGGTTCAAAAATGCCTTCAAGATCGCCAGATGCAGGTCACGTGCTGGCACGGACATTGTGTCCCATTGCTTGCGTGCGCGCCATTCGGTCAGCAACTGCGGCAGGGCGTCTGTAACATCAGGATCGGTCACAACTGACATATCCAAGCTCATTGTGTGAGGATCATTGGTCATAACTTTTTGTCCTTTATCCTGCACAGCAGCTCAGTTTTGCGACATCCATATCGAAGGTCTGGGCCGCGAGCTTTAGGCCCTCGACTGTCGTCAGATAAGGAAAGATTGTTGCGCCGAGGTCTTTGGTCGTCATGCCGAACTTCAACGCCATGACCAGCGTCTGGATCGTGTCGGACCCTTCGGGCGCGATGATCTGGCCACCCAGCAGCTTATCTGTAGCCCTATCCGCCACAAGCTTGATCAATCCGCGTGTGTCGCGGGCGGCAAGTGCGCGCGGCACCTGATCGAGAGGCACGACAGAGGTCTTCACGTCGAACCCCGCGTCCCGCGCCTGCTGTTCGCTCAGCCCGACACCAGCAACCTGCGGATCGGAGAAGACAACCCAAGGCATGGCGGCATTCTCGTAGCGTTGTTCCTCGCCCAGAACGGCGTTTTTCACAGCCAACTTTGCCCCGTAGGCTGCCATATAGACGAACTGGTCGCGGTCGGTCACGTCGCCCGCCGCATAGATGCCGGGCACCGACGTCTGCATGTCGTCGCCGATGATGATGGACCCGCGCGCGTCGGTATCTACGCCGATATCTTCCAAGCCCATTCCTTGGGTATTGGCGCGTCTGCCAGCGGTGGAGACAAGATGATCCGCAGTGACTTCAACAGGCTTGCCGCTCTGCATGACGCGCAAGGTTACGCCCGCCGCGTCACGTCTGACGTTCTCATAGCTCAGGCCGGTCAGCAGCGTGATCCCCTCGGCCATGAACGCATCTGCCAAAGCCTCAGACACTTCCGGTTCGGCACCCGGCAACAGATGCGAGCGCGCGACGACCGTAACCTTCACGCCCATCCGGCTCATCATTTGCGCCAGCTCCGCACCAATATACCCCGCCCCAATGAAGATCAGGCTTTCGGGCAAGGTTCTCAGCTCAAGCATGCTCTTGCTGTCCAACGCACCTACACCCGCAATACCGTCAATGGTTGGCAAGATAGAGTGGCCACCCGTCGCGATGATGATCTTGGGCGCGGTCAGGGTGCGGCTTCCAATCATCACGCCGCCCTTGATCAGTTTTGCCGGGCCAGCGTCGATGTAATCGACACCCGGATACTCCGGCAGCAGGTCTGCGTATTTCTTCTGCCGCATGGTTGCGACCAAGTCGTCCTTTGACTCCACCAAGGTGCGCCAGTCATCAACTTGGGCCTGTCCTGATACACCGGGGAACCGCTTGGCCGCCTGTGCGCCGTGGATCGCCTCTGCCGCGCGGATCATCGCCTTGGACGGCACGCACCCGAAGTTCACGCAAGTACCTCCGATGGTGCCATGCCCGACCAGTGCGACACGCTTGCCAGCATCGGAGGCTGTAATGGATGCGGAGAAACCCGCCGAGCCTGCGCCGATGACAATCAGATCATAGCTTCCGTTACCGTCGTCATTCATGTTGATATCTTTCATTTCAGCGGGCCTCGTCCAGATTAGAGTTCTTTCGTTTGGCAACGATCAAATAGATGATCGCACCTATGGCAATGAGCGGCGTCAACATGCCAAGCATTCCGAAAAACATGCCGACCCCAGTGCAAGATCCCATCATCATTGCGTCGCTCCCTTGGATTTCATTTTGGTGATGAGAAGGGCGTAGACGCCGACAGCCACGAAAGCGCCAACCGTGATCCGCAGCGCGAAACGGAACTCGATCCAGATGATGAGGATCGACAGGGCAGCGGCAATCGCCGTCGCCCAGAGTTTCGGGTTCGGTCCGACGCGTCCGGCACGCAGCCAGAGCGCCTGTGCCACGACGGCGAGGCAAAAGAACAGCAGGGGAAACAGCGCGTAGTCGAGCCAGCCGGTCAAAGCCGACAGTCCGACACCGGCGACGACGAAGACCAATAGGGGGGTGAAGCAGCACAGGGCAGCAAAAAGCGCGCCGCCCAGCCCCCATTTCAGCATGCGGTCGGGGTTTTCAGTGTTTTGGGTCAAGTAACGCTCTTTCTGTTTGAAGCACTATAGGAAGTCGATGCGTGGCGTTTGGCGGACCGCCGGAATTCGCGCACGACAAGGAGAGCGAGCGCCACCACCAGTACGACGGCTATCCAGCCAAGCCCCGACATCCACGCTGCGAGGCCGCCGAACGCCGCAGCAAGCAGAGCCGTGCCGCCACCGCAGCACACGATCACGACCGGAGTCGCAACTCCCAAAGCCAGCAGCCCGCCCATAAGGTTGTCACGCATTGCAAATTTCCCCGTGTTTAGGACGCCGTGTCCGGCAGGGCCTGAGCCGGGTAGCCATTTGCCGCCACGGCCTCGATGATGTTTTCCACGCTGGTTTCAGCGTCGTCGAAGGTGACACTGTAAACGCCCTGTCCATACTCGGGACCGTCAACGAAGTCGTTAATCCGAACCGAGGGGACGCCGCGCATCGAACTGGCTACGATGAACGAGCAAGAGGGACAGGTCAGCTCACTGACCGCGATCTCGACTGTGCGCTCTTCGGCGAAGGCTGCGGAGGTAAATGCAGCAATGGCCAGCGCTGACGACAGCAATATGTGTTTCATGATTTTGTTCCTTGCTCAGAATTTGAGAATGAAGGGTGTGATGTAAGGAAACCCAATTGCCACGGCGACAACTGCAGCGGCGGCCCAAAGGGTCACCCGCATGACAGTCCTGTTGATCGGGCGGGCACAGGTACCATCGGCACAAGCGTCCGGGCTCACCGGCTTGTAGGCCTTGTAGAACCCATATCCGATAAACGCGGCGCTGAGCGCGAAGGTGTACCACTTGTAGGCATAGAGCGCGCCGAGCTGCGCGATGAAGACGCCAGTCACGCCGAAGCTCACCAGCACAAGCGGCAGGATACAGCACGACGTCATTGCCAGCGCACCGAGAACGCCAAAGCCAGTCGCACCCCAGCCTTTCGTGGTATCATCGCCGCCCTGTCGGGTCTGGTCGGATGTCTGGTCGGAAATAGTTTGGTCCATCGAATCGCCCTTGTCCTGTTCTTTCCACCGTTCTACGGTCTGTAGGAAGTACAGGCTCAAGGAGTTTCTCATGAAAGTAGATAACATAAGCG
>OJBT01000376.1_pt1 | contig 9990 bp, 10 predicted proteins | sample 1591101 | NCBI WGS metagenome assembly OJBT01 (sample SAMN05416773, study PRJEB24817) | seawater metagenome | isolation source: Sea water | place: Canada:Atlantic | collected 2013-11
GCACAGGGTCAACAGTTCTGACGCGGCAATGGCTGTGGCAGGGTAGGTATCGCGCCTGAAGGCCTGCGCTATGCCAAACAACTGTCCCGCGGGTATGTGCAGGGCCGTGACCTGTTCCCCGTCCGGTGTGGTTTTGACCACGCGGATTGTACCATCCAGCAACAGATAGAAACTGCGGGCCGGTGCCCCCTCTTCAAAGACCGCAGTGCCCGCGTCAAAGCGGCGGCTGGTGGCGCGGTCAAGAATGGATTTGATCTGTGGCCGATCCAGCGTGGAGAACGGCGGCAGCGGCGACAGCAGGCTTTCGTCTAATCTTAGCACAGTGATGTCCCGATACCGTAATCCCCTGAGTTTATGGGGGATCGGCGCGGATAGCCAGCATTCAAGCAATCTCCAAACTCCGCTCAGAAGTTTGCTCTTGCGCAACGTTCGCGCCCTGCGGGGCCTATAACCCTATTGCCAACACCGAACCATTCGAAAGGAAATGAAATGTTTCGCACACTACTGACATCCGCCGCCGTCATCGTAGCCCTTGGCCCTATGGCGTCAGCCGAGACTTTTGAAGTCAAGATGCTCAACAAGGGCGAAGGGGGGCGGATGATATTCGAACCCGCCGCCCTGCGCATCGCCGTTGGCGACACGGTCAAATTTCTGGCGACTGACAAGGGGCACAATGCCGAAAGTATCGAAGGGATGATGCCCGAAGGTGCCGCCGTTTTTGCAAGCAAGATCAACGAAGAGATCGAAGTCACCCCGACCAAACCCGGATTCTACGGCGTCAAATGCAAGCCGCATTTTGCCATGGGTATGGTGATGGTCATCGCCGTTGGTGACGTTGCCGCCGCCCCCGACAGCTTTCTGGAAGGACGCTTGCCCAAGAAAGCCAAACAAAATTTTGAAGAGGCTCTAAGCGGTCTCTGAAACTCTTGTGTGGAGGACCATGGTGGTCCTCCCATCCTCATCGAAGGAAGCCATGTTATGACAAAGTTTATTAACCCAGGAATTATGAAAACCAACCGCCGCAACGTTCTGCGCGGTTCCGTTCTTGCTGGTGCTGCGGCGCTGACAGGGGCTGGCGCAATGGCCCGCACCCGCACGTCAAAGCTTGATATTGCCAATGAAACCTCGGCAAAAATGTACAAGGCTGCAGCGCAGAAAACCGCTGACAGCACTGCAAAACCCGCAGACTTGTCAGGCTATACCCGCGTTAAGCAAGAGATGGTCGCACCGCCCTATGCCCCTGCCCATGAACAAGTCGCGACCGGCGGACCAAAGATTGTCGAGATTACCTTGGAAACCTCAGAGCGCCTGATGGTCGTGGACGAGGATACAGGTGCCTCTGTTTGGGCGTTGACCTACAATGGCTCCGTGCCCGGTCCGCTGATCATCGTCCATGAGGGCGACATGGTCGAGCTGACATTGCGCAACCCCGCTGACAGCATGATGGAACACAACATCGACTTTCACGCTTCGACCGGCGCGTTGGGTGGTGGTGGTTTAACCCACGTCTTTCCGGGCGAAGAAACTGTGCTGCGCTGGAAGGCTACCAAGCCAGGTTGCTTTACCTATCACTGTGCCCCTGGTGGCGCGATGATCCCGTATCACGTCACCCATGGCATGAACGGTGCGGTGATGGTCCTGCCGCGCGAAGGGCTTAAAGACCGCGATGGCAACCAACTGACCTATGACAAAATCGCCTATATCGGCGAGCAAGATTACTATCTGCCCAAAGACGCGGATGGCGAATATATGGCCTATGAAGTTGCGGGGGATGATTATTCTGACAGCATCGAAGCGATGCGCACCCTGACCCCAACCCACTGTGTCTTTAACGGGGCCGTCGGGGCGATCACCGGCGAAAATGCGTTGAAGTTCAATGTCGGTGAAACCGTGCTGATGATCCATAATCAGGCCAACCGCGACAGCCGCCCGCACTTGATCGGTGGTCATGGGAATTTTGTCTGGGAAACGTCGTTCAGTGAGCCCCCTTTAACCGGTCTCGAGACTTGGTTTGTGAGGGGGGGCACGGCGATGGCCGCAATGTACACCTTCGAGCAGCCGGGCGTTTACGCCTATGTGAACCACAACCTAATCGAGGCGGCTTTGCTGGGTGCAACCGCGCATTTCGTGGTCGAGGGTGAGTGGGACAATTCACTGATGGAGCAGGTTACAGGGCCGCATGAATTCGCGACCTGAAGCCTTTTGGGGGATAAATGAATGACCAATGCGAAGTCCAAGAAGAGCTTGTCGATCTTGCTCGGGGGTGTTGCCTTGGTCGCCTTTGCAATCGGGGCCGTGCAGGAGATGCGCGGCCGCGATCGTGAATTTTCCCTTGATATTCAAACTGCAACTGTGACCCTGCGCAACGGGCAACACCTGCGCGTACAAACCCGCGAAGTCACAGTGATGCAATGGCAGGCGTGCCACGCCGCAGGCCAATGCATTCTGGAGCTAAAGGGGGCAAGCAGGACCGAGGACTATCCTGCAACGGGTCTGAGTTACCCCGATACAATGGAATACTTGCGCTGGATAAATTCGAACAGTGATACGGCGTGGCGCCTGCCTACCGCGGCCGAGTGGACCGAGCTTGCGGAGGAGGTGGTGCCCCAAAAGCCGGACCCGATTTTTACGGATCCGTCTCTGACATGGGCTTCGGCCTATCTGACGCAAGCCAATACAACCGGCCGGGCACTGCGTCCCAGTGGCGCGTTCAGCACGACGTCGTCTGGCATTGATGATCTGGATGGCAACGTGTGGGAATGGACCCAAGACTGCTATGCTGGTGCCAGCGGGCAGGGCATCAAAACCGACCCTGCGCGCTGCCCCGCTTATATTTTGGGGGGGGAGCATGATGCTGTGATGTCGTACCTTATTCGTGATCCCGCCAGAGGGGGCTGCGCCGTCGGTGCGCCACCTGCGCATTTGGGAATGCGATTGGTAACGGATGAGAGGTAGTGTGCGACGCACTTGGCCTGATGCAACGCACGGAGATAGGGGGCCGTACCTTAACCCCCGTCCAATTCTGTGGGCCAGCGCCGACCAGGCTTGGGAGAGGGGCGGCGGTAGTTCCTGTTCAAGCACAGCTTCACGGTATAGCTGGCTTTAGCTCAAAGGCCTGTTACCTTATGGTTGCCGGTTGATGGTGCACAAAATTGACGGCTGCATTTTTTTACATCTATCTGATATAAAACACTTTTCATAAACTTCCCAAGTTTCGGCGCAAAAAACGTGCTGCAACAAGCAAAAAAACTTTCGTAAAATTTAAAAAGGCCAATGTTCTGTTCAGAAAGGGGATGTGGGACCGGTTGAACGCTTCAAACTGTGACGTAGCTTCGGGACATAATGTGGATCGTATCGAGCAACCCATGCTGGTTGGAATGCTTCGTATGAACGCTGTACGGCCCCCCCCCATCAGGCGACTTCTTGCATGGTGCGAGAGCTATCAATCGGCGAACAAACCCGGCTTTCATGGGACCGTCAAGCGCTGCACCGCAGTTTCCCCAGACCGAGCATCCTTTCATGGGATCCCATTTTCAATAGCCGGATGAGGACAGCAGGAGGCATAACTGCCGTAAGGTAAATGTCAGTTTGATTGCCATGCCTATGGCTTTTGCTGCATTGCAGCATTACCTAAAGCAGCGAGGATAACTTGGCCTCGGCCGTTCCGGTGCCGCTAAGGAGCCTAACTCTATGACCGATCATTCTATTAATGCAACGCCAGAAATTGGCGATCATCTTGCTGTCCTGACCGAATTCGGATCTGATCCCGGCTCGCTGAGCGCAAAGACGTATATTCCGACGAGCTTTCCGAAGAATGGTCCGCTTGTCGTCGTGCTGCATGGCAGCACCCAGTCAGCCGAGAGCTATGACAATGGATCGGGCTGGTCTACGCTCGCCGACGAATGCGGCGTAGCGCTCCTTTTTCCGGGACAAAGACAGTCCAACAACGCCATTGGCAGCTTTAACTGGTTCAAGTCTGGCGACAGCCGCCGCGGCGGTGGGGAACCACTCTCGATTCATCAGATGATCAAGCAGATCATTGGCGATCACGCTGTGGACCCGTCGCGCATCTTTATTACTGGGCTGTCCTCGGGGGGGGCCATGACGTCGGTGATGCTGGCGACGTATCCGGAGGTATTCGCCGGGGGCGCTATCATCGCCGGGCTGCCTTACCGCAGCGCGAATACCCTGATGCAGGCGCTCTTTCGTATGAAGGGCTATGGCAGCCCGTCTGATCGTAAGCTCGACGCGCTTGTGCGCGGTGCCTCAAAATTCAAGGGCCGCTGGCCGACCATCTCGGTTTGGCATGGCGGCAGCGATCAGACCGTCGACAGTTCCAACGCCGACAGCATCGTCGGGCAATGGCAGAAGATTCACAAGGTCGAAGGGCCGCCGACACGGGTGGAGAAGGTCGATGGCTTTCCCCGTCAGGTCTGGTGCGACTCGACCGGGCGGGTCGTGATCGAGCAATACATCATCGGGGAAATGGGCCATGGCACGCCAATCAGCGCAGAGGGAGACGAGGGCCTTGGAGAAGAAGGTAAATACATGCTGGAAGTTGGCATTTCCTCGACCCGTCAAATAGCAGATTTCTGGGGCCTTACGCAGTAGGTGGACTGACCCGACCGGGTTCCGCCAGCGATTTGGATCAGTGCAGCAGCACAAGGCACGATACGCGTTGATGGGATGAAAAATTGCCATCCTATCGTGTGGAAAGGCATGGACTCGATCCAAGGATAAGGCTGTGCCGACGGTGTATGCGGATGGAATTGCCTTCGTGGGCGTACATCACAGGTCCAGTTGCTGATTTAAACGTTTTGAAGCCCCGATGTAACATGCGTCATATTACTATGATTTTCTTTGGTCCGGTAGTTTGATACGTGTATGAAAAACTAGCGTTTCGTTCGCCATCCGCGACGAGGGAGGTCGAATTGCAATGAACGACATATCTTCGATGGCAATAACGACGATGAACCCGTCCGAGATTGTTGCAACGCTGCGCGAAGGCCTCCTTGTCCTGACCGAAAACCTAACGGTCGAATACGCCAGCGGCAGATTTCTGAAGATGTTTCAGGTCGATAGTGGTGAAACCTTGGGCCGTGCCCTTCACGACCTAGGTGACGGCCAGTGGAACATCCCTGCATTGCTGGAACCCTTAAAGGCGTTAGTGGTGCGGGACATGACGCTCGAAGATGTCGAAGTTGAACACCATTTTGATCATATCGGACGCAAGGTGATGCGGCTGAACGCGCGCAAGATCATATTGGAGGGCAACGATGCGAGGCGGATTCTGCTGGCGATCGACGATGTTACTGAAGCCGCTGATCACGCCCGGGACCTCGATCTTCAGCGACGATTGGCGGAAGGCATCGTTGACACGGTGCGCGAGCCCCTCCTTGTTCTGGACGGTAACCTTCAGGTCGTCGCTGCGAGCCGCGCGTTTTATTTGAAGTTCAAGGTGAATGCCGGACAAGCGATTGGCAGAAATCTGGCTGATCTGGGGAACGGGCAATGGGCAAATACCGAGCTGATCCGGCTTTTGGAAGAGGTCGTTCCCGACCATTCGACCGTAGAAAACTATGAGATCACGCACGACTTTCCGCAGATCGGCACACGAACCGTTCTTCTGAATGCCCGCAAGATTTTCAGAGAGGGTAACAACACCAAAACCCTGCTGCTTGCCATGGAGGACGTGACCGAACGGCGGCGTTTGGAATCCGAGCGTGATCGGGCCCTCGAACAGTCCAATCGGCTTTTGGAGGAACTGAACCACCGCGTGATGAACTCAATGTCGATGATCGGCTCTGTGATCTCAATGGAAGCGCGAAACCTGAGCGATGATGAGTGCAAGGCAGCCTTCGTGCGCATGCGCAACCGCATCTCTGCCATCGGAACCCTTTATCGCGCCCTTACGCGCACGTCAGCGGTCGACAGTGTAAAGGCGGACAACTATCTCAGTTCAGTCGTTCGCGATGCGGTGACTGCCATGGAAGTGTCACCCGGAGCCATCGATCTTGATTTTTCGATTGACGATATTAGGCTTTCCACTCGGATCGCCGTGCCTCTGGGTTTGATCATCAACGAATTGGCAACCAACAGCCTGAAGTATGCTTACAATGGGCGCGACAGCGGCACGTTAGGCTTACGAGTTGTCGACGACAAAGACGAAGTCGTACTCACGATCTGGGATGATGGTCCAGGGATCGACGAAAGCGCGCGTGTTGATTCCGGCCTTGGTCAGAAACTGGTAGAGGCGTTCGTTCAACAAGTGGGCGGCACTTTGGCGCGTACCAGTGGGCAGGATGGAACGCAGCACAGTCTCACAATTCCGCATTCAGAGATCTTCCAACTGCAAGGCTCTGTTGCGCAAATCGACCGATAGCCGAACTTCGCCTTTCCCCGGACGGACTTATCCTGTGGCCTAGCCGTTCATGACGGCGGTGCGGATTTCTTCGACGCTCAACACCTTGCCTGCCGAGACAAGCTTTTCGTCGATGACCAAGCCCGGTGTGGACATCACGCCATAGCCCGCAATCTCCGCGAAATCCGTGACTTTGACGATTTCGACTTCTTTTCCCATCGCCTTAGCTGCGGCTTTTGCATTGTCGCCAAGTGCCACACATTTCTTGCAGCCCGAACCGAGAATTTTGATAATCATTTCGTTTTCCTTTCAGATGAACCAATCTGTAATTGCGTTAAAGAGAAAGCCGATCCCGAGAATTCCACCGGTCACTACCGTCAGAAAAAGGAGCAAAAGTGGTAGTTTCACGACGCGCTTGAGCATGATGATTGAGGGCAGGGACAGCGCGGTCACGGCCATCATGAAGGCCAATACAGTGCCCAACCCGACACCTTTGCCGATCAACGCCTCGGCGATTGGCAATGTCCCGAAGATGTCCGCATACATTGGCACACCGATCATTGTTGCGACGGGCACCGACCACCACTTATCTTGCCCCAAAAGTGTCTCGATGATGGCTTCTGGAACCCAGTTGTGGATCGCCGCGCCGATCCCCACACCGATCAAAACATAAAGCCAAACGCGGTGAATTATCTCTGAGAGTTGATCGCGGGCATAGCGCAGGCGTTCAGCCCAAGTCATCGTATCGTCAGTGTCGTGCACGGGGGCATTGCGGACAAAATCGGCGACCTGATCCTCCATTCCTGCACGCCCGATCAACGTGCCACCCACGACTGCCACCACAAGGCCCACGAACACATAAGCCAGTGCGATGGACCAGTTGAAAATCGAGGCCAGCAAGATCACTGAGGCCAAGTCCACCAGTGGTGAAGAGATCAGGAACGAAAACGTAATCGCCAGTGGCAACCGAGCGGCGGTAAACCCGATAAAAAGCGGTATTGAGGAACATGAACAAAAGGGTGTGATCGTGCCCAGCAATGCTGCAAGCGTATTGGCCCAAATCCCAGAACGCCCGCCGAGAATACGGCGTGTCCGCTCGGGCGGGAAATAGCTTTGCACCACCGAAATTAAAAAGATCAAAACCGAGAGTAGGATAAAAATTTTGATGACGTCATAGACAAAGAAATGGATTGAGCCACCGATACGAGAAGCGGGATCAAGGCCAACGGCTGAAATAGCCGCTGACACCAACTCTGCAAGCCACTGCATCCGAAGAAGCTGATCGTTTATCCAACCAAAAATGTTCATATTTTCTTCCTTCAAGATCATCTGAACACATGAGCAAGTCGTGATCCTTGATTTGCATCATGATCCAAGCTCAAAGCTCCACTCATCAGGCGCGGTATAGCGGACCTTGAAGACACAAATTAAATGGCAGCTTTGTCCGGCACAACGGCCCTTGCTACATGACGCAGCAAATGGCGACTGTGAGCCCAACCCCCCGATGCTGCGTTGCAAACAAATGTCGGCTTAGGGTAAACGTCCTACAATTCCTCGAAATCCAGAAATGTCTTGCCCAGACGTTTCTTACTACTCTGAAATACCATGAAAGTGTACTATGATACCGTCTGCGATAGATTGGATGCCGTTATTGCGTGAGTTCATCACGCTCTTGGTAGTAATAGACCCCGTAGGCACGATCCCAGTCTATCTCTTTGCAGTAGCAAGCGTGCCCGCACACTTGCATCGCCGTTTCGCTCTCCGCGCAGTTGCCATCGCAACATTAGTTCTGCTCGCCTTCCTTGTTGGTGGGCAGGTAGTTCTCGAAACACTCGGTTTGCGTCTCGGCTCATTCCAGATTGCCGGAGGGATCATTCTGTTTCTGTTTGCGCTCTCTATGATTTTTGGCGATTCAAAGCCTCAAATCGAAATCGCAGAAGCAGAACGTGATCACCTTTCAGGCGCAGTTTTCCCACTCGCGATGCCTTCCATTGCGTCACCGGGCGCGATGTTAGCAATCGTGATACTTACCGAGAACAGTTCCAACACGTTGGCCGAGCAGGCAACGACGGCAGCGCTGCTTGTCCTCGTTCTCAGTCTCACCCTCGTTTTGCTTCTGGCCGCCACGTTTGTCCATCGCCTGATTGGTGATACTGGGGCGTCAGTAATTTCCCGTGTCATGGGCATCATCCTCGCAACCATCGCCGTTGATGCGATCCTTGGTGGCTTTGATACACTGAACATCTTTGACGTCGCCCCTGCAGAGACCCCCAACCCACTGAGTGAAGGGTAAGAACGCTATTGAGTGGCTATACAGGAACGGTTGCAGGTTGGCCGAAAACGACGCGCAGGTCGGTCGAGCAGCACTAGCGTCTAGATCGTGCACATGACAACGGGACTGCAATCAGAAACTTGTGCAGCAGACAATGACAAGACTTCGGCGAAAGCTCACTTCGTCCGCGTTGCCGCCCTTTGGCCAACCCTCAGGCAAAGTCTGGAATGGGGTTGTCGCGACGGGGTTATTCATAGACGTGTTGTCAGTCACTGAGATTTAACAGGAGCGGTTCTGATGCAACAAAATAGGGTTCTGTTTCAGCCGCTTGAATTGCCTTGTGGCACTGTCTTGAAAAACCGCATCGCCAAATCGGCAATGTCGGACTCACTGGGTGACGGCACAGGCCATCCAACACCCGCGCAAAACAGGCTGTATCAGCGGTGGGCCGAAGGTGGGCTGGCCTATGTGCCGATCAGCACACCCAAGGGGTCACGCCACTTCAATCGTGATGGCGTTTGATGGATTCAATTGGCTAGTCCCAGAAAGGGCTTACGCGGGACGTCAGTCGTTCTTTTCATAGATAATAAATGGCGTTTTAGTTGCCACTTGATCATAAAGCGTTCGGCCCTTGTAGTTAAACTCTTGCGTTTGCCAATATGTGGTTGGCACACCATCACGTTTTGCGGTCTCGTGGACTGCTTGGATCAGCGCACGGCCAACGCCTTTGCCCCTCAGATCAGGATCAGTGAACAGGTCCATGAGATAGCAGGTATTTTCGACCGACCACATATACCGATGGTATAGAAAATGGGCCAACCCTACAGGTTTGCCGTCAATCTCAGCGATGAGGCATTTATATTCGTTATCGTCATGTGACAGAAGCCGGGCAAAGGATACCTCGTAGACATCCGCGCTCACCGTTGTTTCATAGAACTCTAAATAGGCGGTCCACAAGCGGTGCCAATCGGTTTTGTCACCCTCTTTAAGGGGGCGAATACTAATCTCACGCGACATTGGCATTCCTTGTTGGTGCTGCGAGGACTCGCGCGTTACCGATGATCAAAGGCAACGTTACCTTGGCGACAACGTCAAGGGCCTGGCCTTTGATGACGCCGTTATGGCTATGCGAAAAGGGAAATGATGCCGTTTATTTCAACGAGCTTCGAGAATGAGAATTCCGTAGCTCCAGTACCTTTTCGCGGCGGATCACCATTAAGATAGAGGCCACCCCGGCAATCGCTGTCAGCGTCATCAGGATCAAGATCGGATAGGCTCCGGTTTCGGGCGTCAGCAGAACGCCTGCCAGCACCGCAAGGCCAGAACCGCCGCCGATCATGATTGCCCCGCCCAGACC
>OJBT01000378.1_pt1 | contig 9951 bp, 10 predicted proteins | sample 1591101 | NCBI WGS metagenome assembly OJBT01 (sample SAMN05416773, study PRJEB24817) | seawater metagenome | isolation source: Sea water | place: Canada:Atlantic | collected 2013-11
CGAGATTCCTCTACGTCTCGTGGGCTCGGAGATGTGTATAAGAGACAGCATTTGAACTCTTCCCCGATCAGCCCAACACCGTATCTCTTCTCTCCGAGAGAAGCCATACGTCGCAACGCAGCGCCAATGCGCTCCTGCAAGCCAGTCTGCGGATGCGACCGGACCGCATCATCGTGGGCGAGCTACGTGGATCAGAAGCGCTCACATACCTAGAAGCGATCAACACTGGTCATGGTGGATCAGTGTCAACGATTCACGCGGAAACTGCTGAGCTTGCCATTGACCGGCTGGCGATTATGGTGCTGCAAGCTGGCACGCCCCTGACCTTCGCCGAAGTGCGCGAATATATACGCAAGTCAATTGATGTAATTGTTCAACTTGGACGCTCAGACGGGCGGCGGGGGATTACGGAGTTTTACCTGCCGGTGAACGAATAGAGCGTTTTTTGTTGGGTGCGCTAACCACACCAAATCATCTTGTTGGTCGAACCTTAGGCTACCAATCTGCCAACGTTTCAAGGGCGACAAGGCGCCCCGATGCACTTAACAGTCCGAATCCGGGATCACTCCCAAAGTAGCCGCCTTGTCGGTCATGGTCAGTAAAGGTATGACTAGAAAGCGAAAACCCGCGAGGACCTATTACGGCTGTCGCGGGCATCTAAGAGGTTGAAGACCTAACTTTGTCTTCGATTGACCCCATATATGGTGAAATTCGCGCTGTTGTCAAGAGAAACGGTCTAGACCGATTAGGAGCCGAACGGAGCATTAACGCGTTGGTATCAAATATAATTTCTCAAGAGCGGCTAACCAAATACCTCAAAGCCGCAGGCTATGATACACAACGTGCGCTGGATCTGTATGGCTGGAACATCTTGATCAGCGAAGCTTTTTTCCCTGTGCTAAGCGCATCAGAAGTTTGCCTGCGCAACATATCCTCACGGTTAGAGGCTCTGTACGGCCCCACTTGGTGGGACGATCCGGCATTTCTCACACAGATCGGGAACGGCAAACGCATTGTCAAAACAACGCGCGACAAACTCCGCAAGAAAGGAGCTGTTACATCGGGCGGCATGACCGCAGAGCTCAATTTTGGATTTTGGGTAAACATGTTGCTTGCGCGGCACGAGCCCGTTTTTTGGGCGAACTGAAGTGGTCCGGCAAATTCAGACAGCGTGCTAAGATGTATCCAGCATTGACGACAGGATACAGAAATGACGACGAGACGCAGTTTTTCGGACAAATTCAAAGCCACGGTTGCGCTTGAGGCGCTGCGTGGAGACAAGACGGCGCAAGAGATTGCGGCCAAGCACAAGATCCACCCAACGCAGGTGACGACATGGAAACGTCAGGCGATTGACGGCCTGACGGGAGTATTTTCCGACAAGGCAAAGAAGGTCGAAGACAACGAAGCCGAAGTCAAAGAGCTTCACGCCAAGATCGGGAAGTTGGCGGTGGAGAACGATTTTTTGTCACAAGGGCTGAAGCGATGAGCCCGTCTGAACGCAAGGCTATGATCAACCCTGACCGCACGGATCTGAGCCTGACCAGGCAGTGCAAGCTGCTGAAGATCAGCCGGTCATCCCTTTATTATGCGCCGATTGGCATGAATGCTGAGACGCTGGAATTGATGAACGAGATCGACCGGGTGTTCACGAAATACCCGTTCTTTGGCAGCCGCCAGATTGCCGCCTATTTGCCACGCAACGGGTTCCACGCTGGCCGCCACCGCGTGCGTCGTCTGATGGGCGTTATGGGGTTGCAGGCGATCTATAAAGGCCCAAACACCAGCAAGAAGCATCCTCAGCACCCGATCTATCCCTATCTGCTCCGCAAGCTGCCCATCACGCGTCCAAACCATGTCTGGTGCAGCGATATCACTTATATTCCGGTCCGGCGTGGGTTCCTCTACCTTGTCGCGATCATGGATTGGGCGACACGTAAGGTGCTGGCATGGCGGCTCTCGAATACGCTGGATGCCAGCTTTTGTGTCGAGGCTCTGAACGCGGCCATCGCCAAACACGGCACGCCTGAGATCATGAATACCGATCAAGGATCCCAGTTCACCGGGGCGGCCTGGATCACCACCCTGACAGATGCCAAGATCAAAATATCCATGGATGGTCGGGGCCGTTACCTCGACAACATCTTCATCGAAAGGCTGTGGCGGTCCCTTAAGCAAGAGGCTGTCTACCTGCACGAATTGCAGGACGGGTTCCAAGCCAAACGCGTCATCGACGAATGGCTCGAATTCTACAACGCCGAGCGGCCGCACACCGCGCTTGATAAACGGACACCAGACGACGCATACTTTGACCCAATACAGATGAACCAAGCAGCATGAAACTTAACCCGATGCATCTTAGCTGAGCCGCAAACCTGTCCGAAAAAGCCGGACCACTTCAAACCTTCATGCCTCATTTGTAGATCTACCGCCCGCCGTCACATACAATGCACTATATGTTCGGTGCGACGCCGTTCGAGAGTTTCGCAACCGCGTATTCCATCATGAACCAATTTTGCATCGTAACATCACAAAAGAATATAGCCAAATCATGGAGTTGATCACATGGCTCAGCCCTGACAAGGCCAAGTGGATCAAGCAGTATTCGCGTGTCATGACCGTGGCTCGACAAAAACCATGAAAAGACTGCGAGAAACCGCCATGTAAACAGAAGTCGTTCCCCTTACCTGTGTGCGAGACGGCGACACAATATAGGTCAACCGCGTCGCAATCAGGCCCGGGTCCTCAGACTGCGCTGAGCGCGATACCCGAGAAAGGTAAAAGGTTAGGGCGATGATGCAGGAGTTAGTTTCTGGCCTAACCCTGACCTGCCATCTGAACGGGCGGTGCAGCTTTGGTCGGGAAATCGGGGGTTGCGTGATGCCGAATGGCATATATCTGGCCTCAGAGTGAATCGGAGAAGGTGTTTGTAGACGGTTTTGGTGATGAAATCGCCTTAACTATACTCCGAATCCGAGTATTCTACTTATTGGTTAGACTGAACTTTTCCAATAATTGAGTATCAATATGATCGCCGATCCAACTGTTTTCTTTGGCGCTGCACTTACAGAAGGGAGGAAACTTTGCCTCCTCCCCATGTCGAGAATGCATGCTGAAGAGCCCGTCTGGCTTGCCAGAGAATTGCTATTTTACCCGGCTAACACGTTATCTTCGGCATCATTGCGTGTAGTTTGGGAGCCAAAGCGAGAATTGGAAGACTTTTTTGCCAGGAATCATGCCGTTCATCCAGAATTTGCCACGGCAGAAGGTGCTGAACTTCATTGGATAAAGAGCGCCGCAACAGAAGTTACGGTCGAAGACCTGCTCACAGGCGGACTTCTTGCATTCCCAATAGATATAGACTGGGATTCATTCTTAGCACCAGATTCACACGAAGCTCATCTCAATATTATCTCCTGCGCTGCCGCGCAGGCCGAAAAACACATGAATCAAATTCGGTTTGACAATTGCCGTATCAATACACCGGAAATCCTCCCTGAGAGAGCCGGCTTGCTCGAGAACAAACAATTTTCGGCAGCTCTATTTTATACCCAGCAAGACAATGAAAGTTACATTATTGCAGGGGATCTTGTCCGGCAACGATTTGTTACCGGCTTGGGACTTGAGATTTGCGGAGCGGTCGTTCGAACGTTTCCATCCGGGGAAGTTTGGAACATCACCAGCCACGCTCTGCAGATGCACACTGATGCGCTTGAAGCACCAAATGACACAGCAAAATTTATTAACTTGATAAACCTTTTAGACTATCTTGCTGCCCCCTCAGATTATTTACCAATGGCAAAAGCGAAGGCAAAAATCGCCAGACATGTAGCAAAAACACGCCCAGAATATGATGCAATAATCGAGGACTTCAAATTCTTGACGAGCGCAAAGAACGAAGACAACCAAAACTTTGGCCTTCGGCACAATATTATCCATATTGGCAAAAGATTGGAGGACTTGCTTATCGCAAGTGAGCGTAAGGAAGTCCTAGCCCGTATGGACGGCTACGCTCGTAAAGTAATAGAAGATTTGTTCAAATTATCAGGCCAAACATGGTCAGACGTCGAAGCCATGAGAAGCTCAAAAGGTAACACTCTCGGATTGTAGGCCTAATGTCAGCGTGCAACCCACAAGCAGCCCAATACAATGCTGCAATGCAACATTTGCATAGCCCGCCTATTGTGCAGACGCAGCATTGCCCCTATCTTCAGTAACAGAGATTGGTTCTACCTCCTCCCAGAACTGATCGACAGTAACAGGCGGCATCCACCTCCTCCCGGATGCCGCCTTTATTATTTCTGGCGTACTTGCGAACGCGCTAATCCCCCAATCCCTGCTCGTACATCAGTGCATCTAGGAAATCGCTCTGCTCAATCAGAACATCTTCCCATTCCTGCGGCAAAGGCTCGTCCGGGTGCGGCGCAGAGGTTGACCCTTCTCTATCGTCCTCTGCCTCTTGCCCCATCATCATCGATCGCGCTTCTCGTAAATTATTTCGGTCTTCTGGCTGACTTGCTGGTTTCGGTTGCTCAGGTGCATTTCCATTGCCATCTGTCTCACTCTCCCCAGCTGGCTCGACTTCGTCCCAAGGCCCTACGCCTTCGACGTTCGGCGGATACGGAAACTCCCGCCCCTCCTGTTTCTCAATCAGTTCTTTGAACAAAGGATCATCATAATATTTGATCCGCTGCGCTTTGATTGGATGCTGAGGAGAAGCGAGGATGATCACCTCATCAGGATCCATCAGGCGGGCTTCGGTTTCGGATAGCAACGGGCGTTCTTCAAGCCGGCTGGATGTTGAGGTCGCCCCCAGCACCCCTTTGTTGCGCCCATACATACGGGTCACCGCCTCGCGGGTTGTACTGCCGACAGCGGCCGAAACCTCGCGCACGGTGCGCTGGTCCCTCGGTGTGATGTAAAGTTTCAAACCCGCGCCATTTTCCAGACTTTCACGCCCCTCAGGACCGTAAATCCGATCCAGTGACGCCAGCGACTGCGCAATCATCGCAACCCGCCCGCCATAGCTTGCCAATGAATGGATCGCCCTTTCCAGATAGGGCATCGCGCCCATCTGCTGGAATTCATCAATCATGATCATCACGGGCCAGGGCTCATCTTCTCCCGGCTCGTTCAAGCGCAGGCTGGCAATCAAATCGGCAAAGAGCAGACGCAGTAGCGGGGCCAGCGTCGCGATATGATCCTCCGAGACCACGATATAGAGCGATTGCGGTTTCTTGCGGAATATCGAGAAGTCGATATCGCTGCGCCGTGTTGCGGCCCTTACCGCCGGATTATCCCACTGCTTTAGTCCCGCCGTCATCAGGGCCTGGATATTGCTGGTCAGCAAACGGCTCGAGGCGCTGGCCGCATTGGTCCAAAGCTCGCGCACCACGGCCTCTTCCGCTTCTTCGGCATAGGCTTTGTATTGTGCATTCTTGTAGTCGCCGCCCGCGACGATACGATTGACCTCGCCCAAAGTGGCCCTACCGCGTTGAATCGCCAGCAAACAAGCCGCCACAAAGATCGATTTACCCGCCTCCGAGAAAGTATCGAGCGTCTTGTTGTCCTTATCCAGAAACAGATCCGCCAAAATGCTCACCTCGGTGAACCGCTGCGCAAAGCTCGGGGCTTTGGCGATACGTGTCAGAGGGTTGTAGCAATGGGTAGCGTTGGACCAGTCAAACGGGCTGAACCGGTAAACCTCATCGCCATTCAGCGCGCGAAGTCTGGACGTCTTGTCAAAGTTCTCGCCCTTGACATCGAGCACCACCACAGATCCGGCAAAGCCCAAAAGGTTTGGGATCACAAAGCCGACGCCTTTACCGGCGCGGGTTGGTGCCACCATCATCACATGTGGGATTACCGTTGATGAGATGAACGGCCCCTTGGAACTCGGCTTACCTATTTTGCCACAAACAAAGCCGCGGCCCGCGTCTTGTAGCATATCGTTCTTCTTCAGCTCAGCTTTGCTCTGCCAATGGGCAGTGCCGTATTCACTGCGTTCACGCTGGAAGGTCCAGGCGAACGCCAGCACGCCAAGACCAATGGTGCCAAAACCAATCGCACCAAAGGCAACTTTGAACGCCTCGGGGTGGGCCCGTTTTGTCGCCTCTCCCGCCTTCCAGACGGCCAGCATATCAAAGTTGGAAAACCCGACCTTGAGCGCCAGGGTCAGGTAGAAGCTGGCAATGATAGTGCCAATCACCGCGCCACAGATCGCGCCAATGGCAACCGCGGCCCAAAGAGGAAGTGTCTTTTGCATATTCTCACCCTCCCCCTAGAGACCCATCTCGTCATCCAGATCGCGACCTTGCTCGCGGGCCTTTGACTGTTCTTGCTCTTGTGACGCTTGGATCATTTTCGCCATCTCGACCGACTTGTCTTGCTGCAGCGATGCAGCGCGCTCGGTAAAGATCATGTCACCCGTCTCCTCGCGCATCATCTCAAGGTATTCCTGTGCGACGGTGATCTGGTCGAACTTACTGGGCAATGTGCCTTCAAGCACCGCGTAGTTGCCGTCACGTAGTGCCGCCATGCCGCGCTCGCCGAGGGCTGCCGTCAGCACGACCTTCAGATCAGCATTGATCATCGCCTCTTGCTCTTCGTTGAGGCGCCCGTGTTTTAGTATATCTGCGAAGCTTTGAAGCGCCTCCGGGTGTTCGGCCATGTCTTGGGCATCAATGACAGACAGTTCGGACGCTTCACCCGGATCATCTCGGCGCAACCCCTGCCCGGCTGACAGATCACCCGAGAGCTCGCGCATCCGATCTCCCATGCCATCCATAAAGGTATCCAGCACCTCAAGGGCTGCGATCCGTTGTGGCTCTGTTGCGGTATCAATATTCAGCCCGTCTTGAGCCAGCACCGCATTCATGTCGCGCTCAACCCAGTTCTGCGCTAAGCCGTAGTTCTTGGTACCACCCGCCTCATAGCGCGCTAGGATGTCATCGGTATCAAGCCCATGCTCGTTCGCGTAAGAGACCAATTGGGTGAGCGCGTCGTCATTCCCCGATGTCAGCTCGGCCACAAAAGCGGCGTCCCCTGCCCCCGGCGGATAGGGTTCCAGCAGCACCTTGTTGAACCTGCTTTGCAATTCTGGGTCTGGCACCATCCGTGACAGCTCTTTGAGGACCGGCGCAGTTTTGACCTCAAACGCTGCGCGCTCACTCGGATCCAACTCTTCGATCTTCAGCCCGATGGCCTCGATCGCGCGTTCCGCGTACTCCGTGGCCTGACCCACGGTTGTGATGTCCTTCATGTCGATCTCTCCTTGCTGTCCTGTATTGTCTGGCCCGTGCCACGGCTCACCGCGTCCCATGGCGTCGGCCATGCCGCGCACCGCACTGCCGATGGCGCGCTGGTCCATCCGGTCTAAAAAATCAGCCATCGATGTGTAGTCTTTGGCGAACGCTGTCACCTGCGCCTCGGCCATCGCACGTTCTTGTTCGGTGAGCGCTATTTCTTGCGGGCGGCGCGCTTCAGCTTTGGCCGCATAAATCTCTTCCATGCCCGCAGGTTTGGCATAAATGCCGCGCTCTATCCGCGAGGTCGCGTCCAGCATGATGCCGTGCTTCTCAGCAATCTCCGCCTGCTTCTCGCGCATCAACTGTGGTGACATCACCCCTTCGGCCCAGCAGGAGAACCAGGTTCCCTGATCGACCCCGCGGTTGTTCAAAAGGATGTGAGCGTGTTTGTGGGCCCGATCATCATGGACCGCCAAAACGTAATCCCATTGATCGCCATATTCGCCGCTGTCAAAGAAATGCTCGGCCCATTCCATGGTAATGTCGCGCACCTGATCAACAGTAACATCTGTTGGAAACGACAGCAGCATATGGGAAGTGAAGCCAAGCTTGGTAGACCCACGCCAGGTCTCTGCCCAGTCCTCGATGATGCCTGACTTTTGCTCTTCATTCAGCACCGCATCTGAGGTCAGTGCATTGGTCATACTGGAATAGGTAAAGGCCGCTTTGTCATTCACATAGGAAAGCTGGTTGCCGAGTGATGCGCGCGTCTTGCAACCGCCTGAACGTATCCGTTTGAAGATTGCCGCACGGCTTTGACCCGACGCCGCCTTGCCCACATTGCGCAGCGAGGCGCGGCCTGTATTGGCATAGCTGCGCCCCTGCCTGCGGCCCGCCATTCGGGCTTCGATCTGGGCATTGGCTTTGCCCCGGATATGCTCATTCTCCCAGAGCTTACCCATGACGGCTTCATAGAGCGCGGCCGTGTTACGCATCACGTGCACCCTCCTCGATCACATCCCAACCTTTGCCGCCGCGCGCCCGCGCGGCATCCTTCATCCTTCCCATTTCTCGGCTCAACCCACGGGTCAGATCGGCGAGGTCAATGAGCAACGCCCGGTCTTGATCCGACAGGGTCAACTTGCCGAGAACCACGGACTTGGAGAGGGCACGTAGATCGTCTGACACGTCCTTGGACTGCCGCCATGCGGCCCCAAAAGAGGCCAGCTCACCCTGCCCCGCATCGAGGAAACCACACCGGCCACGCAGCACTGCGTTGAGTGCCTGAGAGCGGTTGGCAAAGCCACGCGCACGCCACTCTGCATCAAAGACCGCAAGCTCCGACTGCGTCGCGCGAAACGCCACCGTCTCCGAGGGATCGCGCACCGACAAGCCTTCGCCTGTCTGCTCTTTGGCCACCCGCGCCACATGGCGCAGCGTCACGCCAAACACCTCTGCAAGCGCCACCGCAGGCTCGCCGGCCCGGTAGCGCCGCGCCAAATCAATGCGCTGTTCAAGCTTTAGGTTTTTGCGCTTCGCCTTCACTTCTCAGACCCCTAGACCAAATGTGCAAACAGTTGGCATATCCTGCCACCGTCCTTCCTTTCTCACTTAGCTTTGGATTCCACTCCACGCAGTATATGCGCCATTCGACACCGGAACTGATTTGGTGGAGATAATTCTTCAACAATACTGGGCTGGCGTAATGGCTATGACTCGAGGCGGAATGTGCGCACTATTCTGTGGTACGGGAAGCCACTGCTTGTTGGCATCGTCTAGGGTGCCTGCTGACATAAAGTGAAGATACAGAATAAACAGGAGTGTTGGCGCCCGCATTGCAAAGGCCATGGACGTCGGGCGACTTTCAATGAACTCAAAGTTAGGGAAGAAAGCGTCTACAATACTAGGGGCAATTCAACCATTGCGGCTGGCGGTACCAGATCGGGGTATCTGGCTCAGTGAGCCAGATCCTGATTGCGCAGATCGGCGAAGCGATCCTGGGCGAGCAGAGCCTCGGTTGCGAGGCTGTCTATGACCTCTGGATGGTCGCCCTCTTCAAAGGCGGAGAGGTAGGTTTCAAATGCCATGTCGGCTTGCAGTTCGGCGAGATCGAGAGATTGCTCAAATGTCATTTTGTGATCCTTTCTGTTGATCGTCGTCGGACGGATCGTGGAAAAGACCGGCGGCTTCAGAGCGGGCTGCACCCGGCACGGGGCGCAATGGAATTGAGCACGCTTGGGGGATGTTTATTGTGAGGGATGCGCAGCAGCACTCAAGGCCGAAAGGCGTCTTTGTGTGTCCAACAAAATCAAAGAAATTTAGGACAGGCGTTCGAGCCAGCGGCGAGAGGCAGCGTGTTCGCGAGCTGTGTTCCACAAAACGACAGGCCGTCTAGAAACCTCCCCAAAGTGTTGCTGACCGCTCGCCTCCGGGCTAGCGATCTGATGGGCCAACAGGTCAATGGAATGGAGCGCCACATGCGAACATTGATCATCGTTTCTCATGCTGAACTGCATGCTGGAATTGCCAAATACCAAACCAATCTTGGTGTGATACTCTGGCGGCTCGGGGAGCGTAGATTGGCCGCGCGATGCAGATGAATTCGAGTTGCTCGCTCTCTCGATTCTGCCAACAGGTCGGCGCTTCCAGAACAACTGTCAGCGTTCACCTCAAGAGTGTGGAAACATTTCCAACTGGACAGGGA
>OJBT01000385.1_pt1 | contig 9823 bp, 9 predicted proteins | sample 1591101 | NCBI WGS metagenome assembly OJBT01 (sample SAMN05416773, study PRJEB24817) | seawater metagenome | isolation source: Sea water | place: Canada:Atlantic | collected 2013-11
CCTCTACGTCTCGTGGGCTCGGAGATGTGTATAAGAGACAGACTCTGGCCGCACCGCTGCGGCCTTCCACTGTCGATTTCGGGGCGATCCGTGCCGCGCATGCCGAACGCACCGCCCGCATCGACGCCCTGCGCCCAGGCAATAAAGACCGTCTCTTCGATGGTCTTTTGGCCGCCGGTATCACCCATGTCACCGTGACCTTCGACGGTGCTGGTGACAGCGGCCAGATCGAAAGTATCGGCGCCTGGGCGGGCGAGACGGCTGTCGATTTTCCCGCGACCGAGATCGACTATGCCGCTCTGACCTGGGACGACCCTGATGTCGAAATACGGCAGCTCTCGCTGGAGGATGTCGTCGAGCAGCTCACCTACGACTTCCTCTCTGATACCCATGGCGGTTGGGAGAACAACGACGGCGCCTGGGGCGAGTTCTGCTTCGACGCGGCCGCCCGCTGCATCCACCTCGAGTTCAACGAGCGCTTCACCTCGTCCGAACTCTTCACCCATGATTTCTGAGGGGGCAGCGATGGCACATCCCTATCACCACGCGCTCTCCTCGGTGAAGAAATGGGGCGGCACGGTCGATGATTTCATTGCGGTGCATACCTGGTTCGACCAGAGCAAGGAGATTACCGCGGACTTTCGGCACCGGGCCCTGCGGCACCATGCCGAGGGCATATTTATGGCCGAGACGATCTTCGGCCAGACCATCACGCTCTCGACCGGGCGCATCATCCCGACCCGATGGGTTGGCGAACAACATGTGAAAGAGGATCTCGGCTTCATCCCGAGCTTTGCCGATTGGGTGAAGGCCATCCGGCCCGAACCCTGGATGGGCCGGTCCGAGCGGATCGAGGCGCTGGTCGATCCGTATCTCGCCTCGCCCGTGGTCGAGGTCAGTTGACATGACTGATCCCGCATACTTGCGCCTCGGTCTGCCGCCGACGGCGTCGCCCCAGACAGTTCTGCGCGCCGCGGTCCGGGCGCTGCACCCCGACACGCGCGCCGTGCGCAGCTTCCGGACGGCGCGCAAGCGCTTCTACCGGCAGATGCTCTGCGCGCATGCCGCGCGGCAGTCATCGGGTGACAATCCGACCGGCTGATCGCTTCCAACCAACCCTTCATCCCAATCCAGCGCCCGGCCCCAAGGCCCGGGTTTCTCAATCTCAGGAGGTCCCCATGGCGGATTACTTCACCCATTTCTCATGCCTGATCGACGTCGGCAGCCCCGAAAAGGCCGCCCGGGCCCTTGCCCTGTTCCAGGGCTTGCGCGCCGCGGATCAGGACGCAGACGAGCTTGATGTGTCGGGCTTCACTCTTGCGCACCAGGACGCGCCCGAGGGCAGCACGCTCTGGATCCATGACGACGAGCACGGCGATGTCGAGGCGGTCATCCGCTTCGTGTTGCGACTCGCCGAAGACCTCGACCTCACCGGCCTCTGGGGGTTCCAGTATGGTCTGACCTGTTCCCGTCCGCGCCTCGACGCCTTCGGCGGCGGCGCGCATGTCATCGATCTCGGCGCGCGGAAATCCATCGGCTGGACGAGCACGCACGAATGGCTCGCTGCGGCGCTGAACGGGGAGGACGCCGATGCCTGAGGTCATCTGCACCACCGTCTACCAATTCCCCAAACTCTCCGATGCGGCCAAGGAAAAGGCGCGCAGCTGGTATCGCGAGCTCGGTCCCCACGACGATTGGTGGGACGCGGTCTATGAGGATTTCGAGCGCATCTGCGATATTCTCGGCGTCCGGCTCAAAACCACCCTCGTGCGGCTGATGGGCGGCGGGACGCGGGCCAAACCCTGCATCTGGTTTTCCGGCTTCTGGAGCCAGGGCGACGGCGCTTGCTTCGAAGGCTATTGGTCCCACGCCAAGGGGGCGACCGCGCGCATCCGGGACTACGCGCCCACGGACGCGACGCTGCATGGTATGGCGGATCGGTTGCAGGCCATCCAGCGGCGGAACTTCTACCAGCTCGCCGCCGAGGTCAGCCATCGCGGGCGCTACTACCACGAATACACCATGTCGGTGGACGTCACCCGCGACAGCCCGACCTGGCAGCCGCCGACCGAAGACGCCGAGGAGATCGTGACCGAGGCGCTGCGCGACCTTGCCCGCTGGCTCTACCGCCAGCTTCAGAGTGAATACGACCACCTGACCTCGGACGAGGCCATCGAGGAGGGGATCATCGTGAACGAGTACACCTTCACGGAAGGAGGGCGGCGGTTCGGGTGAGAGCGCGGGAAGTTCATTTGATCTTTACAATGAGGCCATATGATCTATATTCAGGCCAATGGAGGACGCCATGTACGTTGCTGAGAAAATCCGAGAACCCGCACAGATCAACGCCGTCGCGTTGAAGGCCTATGCGCGCGTGGTCGATGCTTGGGGCCTTAACCTGAACGAAGCGGCTGGCCTTGCCGATATGACGGTGAGCACGTGGAAGCGTGCCAAGAAGCCGGATTTCGCGGGGGAACTGACCAAGGATCAACTGCTGCGGCTCAGTGCGGTGATCGGCATCTACAAATCGCTTGAACTCTATTTCTCCGAGCCGCTCGCGCGAAGCTGGTTCACCCGGCCGAACACGGGGCCGCTCTTTGGGGGCAGCCGTCCGGTTGACACGGCGATCGACGGCGGCTTGCCGCAAATTCTCGCGGTTCGGACCTATCTGGATGCGCTGCGTGGTGGGGCATGAAGCAGACCGAGATTTCCGATCGCGGTCTCGTTCGTCTACTGCCCGCCACCTACCACAAGCCGCCATCCCTGCGCGGTCTCGTCGATACCGATGATGAGATGGAGATTTTGGCCGAAATCGAGGGCCTGACCAGCGGCCGCCTTCTGGCCGAACGTGGCCGCAATCCCCATCTGGACCCGCGCGAGCTTGCCTGGCAGCGGCGCAGCCGCGATCTGCGCATTTACGGCGACAGTCATGTCAACGCCGCCTTCACCTATACCCGCGCCGGCGGGAACCGCTTCAACACCGAAGATCGTGGCGCCTGGTACTGCGCGTGGGAGGTGATGGTTTCTGTCAGCGAAGTGGCCTGGCACCGCACCCGTGAACTCGGCTTTACCGGGAGCTTCCATGACAGCGCTCGCTATGTGGAATTGTTGGCGGATTTCATCGGGATCTTCGATGATCTGACCGATGAGCCGGAACACCCAGCGCTGCATCCCGATCCGGCTGTCGGATATCCCGAGGGCCAAAGCCTGGCCCAACATCTTCGCCGGGCTGGATCGCGGGGCCTGATCTACCCCTCAGTTCGGGCTCCCGCGCCGGGCGGGAATTGCCTCGTCTGCTTCGAGCCCCACGCCATCCAGAACGTCCGGCCGGGCGCATCCTGGGATCTTGTTTGGGATGGGACACCGCACTACTCGCTTACTGCCGTCGGCTGACGAGTAATGGCGCATGCGCTTTTTTTGGGGGGGGGCGAAGACATGAAACCGGCAAACGGCAACAGGCCGGACGTCACGCATTTGAAGCCGTGTGACCATCAGTTGTTCTTTGAGGCTTTGGACTGAGTCCGCCGGTCTTCTGGGCTTCCTATAGACGCGCTGAGGAAGGCGACGTCTCTGCCCCAAGAGACCACTATAGTTTTCTTCGATGAGGTTGCTTTTCCAGCGATATGGACGCTCCAATATCACCATTTCCAAAGAATTGATGGACTAGCCCCACGTGAAGGGAGATCTGAAGACGCTGGGTCGAAAGACGGCAACGACTTGCAGCGGTTGCCGAAGGTCTCAGCGGTGTACGTCCCGGTCTGCCGCCGCGACCAGACCTTGGTCCTTCGGACAGGAGCTTGACCGAGGCTGATGTCCCAAAGGGCAAATCTGCCAATCTATAGGTTGGCAACTACGCTCGGTTTGCCAAGCCACGGTATGGCAGAAGCTCCGGAAGGCCGGAGCTAGCCGGTGCCGTGCTCACTTGTTCCCGTCGATCCACTTCGACATCAGCCCCTTGTCGCGGAAACATTCATCCGGCACGGCACGGCGCTTAATGCGGGCGAGGCGCTCGGCGAAGGCGACCTGCTTCGATGTCGGGCGGCTGTCCTGCGCGCCCGGGTTCAACTTGGCCTGTGCGTCGATCCAGGCGCTCAAGGAGCGCCGATCTTGCTGAACCTCCCATGGCAGAAGCGTCTGGTTGCGCAGGGCCAGCGCGCGCGCATAGGCGATCTGCTTGGGCGTCGCGGGCAGGGCGTAAGTGGTGCTTTCCATCGGGGATCTCCCTTCTTAGCGTGGTCTTAACATAGAACATAACAGGAACAAAATCAAGCCGCCTGCGGAAATCATGGGGTTTGAGAGCAAGAGGATGGCCGGGGAAGGTCAGGCCTGAGGGTGCCCGAAAGAGGGTGTCCGGGCCTGATCCTGTTCCTCATTCCGGAGTTTCCCGATGACCCATCTCGCCCATTTTGCGACCGAGCGCGCACTTGCGTCTGTTGCCCCCATCCCGTCCCTCGACACGGCCGCTGCGATCCTGAGCGTGGCCGAGGCGCTGCAGCCTGACCTGGCGCAAGGTTTCCAGATCGACGCGCTGCGCCTGCGCGTTGAGATGGAGCGCGCCTTTGGCGGCTCCGATGCGGAGGGCGCATGGGATTGGAAACTGGCCTATGAGGCGGGCGAGGCAGCGCTGGTCCTGTTTCTGCGGAAATTCGGCCGTGCGCTTCTTGCCCGGGCCGGCTCGCCTACGGCGCTGCTGCCGATCCTCGCCAAGGTATCGTGCCTTTTGCCGACCCATACGCGGCGCTCGGAGGAGATGGAGCGCTTCCAGCAATTCTCGACGCCGCTGCCCATGGGGCTGGCGGCACTGGCTGCCGCACAGATCACTGCGCACGATCTGGTGCTTGAGCCATCGGCGGGGACGGGCCTTCTGGCGATCCTCGCGGAACTCGCGGGCGGCAGCCTCGCGCTGAACGAGCTTGCCGACACCCGCGCCGATCTTCTGCGCCGCCTGTTTCCGGGTCGACCTGTCACGGGCTTTGACGCGGCGCAAATCGACGATCATCTCGACGCGGACCTGCGCCCGAGCGTCATCCTGATGAACCCGCCGTTCTCGGTCGTGGCCAATGTCGATACCCGCACCACCGAGGCGACAGCCCGGCATCTGCGCTCGGCGCTTGCGCGCCTGGCCCCCGGCGGACGCCTTGTGGCCATCACAGGTGCCGGTTTCGCGCCCGACGCACCCGCCTGGGATGAGACCTTCGCCCGCCTGACCGAGACCGTGCATCTGGTCTTTACGGGTGCGGTGTCCGGTACCGCCTTCGCCAAGCACGGCACCAGCTTCGAGACGCGGATTTCGGTCTTCGACAAATGCCGCGGTGGCGAGGCGGGCGGCATCACCGCCGATCTGGCGCGCCCGATATCGCCTGATGTCGCCAGCCTTCTCTCGCTGATCACCACCCACGTCCCTCCGCGCCTCGTGCTGGCGCAGGTCGCACCAGCCGGGCAGGGCCTCACTTCCCCCTTTCCGGGAAATCCTACCCGCACCACGCGCGCTGCCATCAGCACATCGCGCATCACGTCACCAACACCAGCCACCAACACCGCTCCACAGATCGAGGCCGCAGACCTCGCCTATACCCTGCGCGATGCAACCGAGGACGGGGCCAGCACGCGCCTGTCGGATGCCATTTATGAGACCTTCCGGCTGCAGGCGATCGACATTCCCGGCGCCACACCGCACCCGACCAAGCTGGTGCAATCTGCGGCCATGGCTTCGGTCGCGCCCCCAAAACCCAGCTACCGGCCCAAGCTTCCAGCCGCCATCCTGCGCGATGGCCTTCTGTCCGACGCGCAGCTTGAGACCGTGATCTGCGCGGGCGAGGCGCATGGCGCGTATCTCGCGGGGTCTTGGACTGTCGATGAAACCGGCGACATGGTCTCGGCCGCGCCCGACGATGCCGCGGACGCCGTCCGTTTCCGCCGCGGCTTCTTCCTTGGCGATGGCACCGGTGCGGGCAAGGGCCGCCAGTCGGCCGGGATTGTGCTCGACAACTGGGCCCAAGGTCGGCGCAAGGCGCTCTGGATCTCGAAGAGCGACAAGCTTCTCGAGGACGCTCAGCGCGACTGGTCTGCCCTTGGCCAGGAGCGGCTGCTGGTCACGCCGCTGTCGCGTTTTGCACAAGGCCGCGAGATCCCGCTGAGCGAGGGCATTCTGTTCACCACCTATGCCACGCTGCGCTCCGAGGAGCGGGGCGCAAAAAAGTCCCGCGTCGATCAGATCGTCGACTGGCTGGGCGCGGATTTCGACGGGGTGATCCTCTTTGACGAAGGCCATGCAATGGCGAATGCCGCAGGAAGCAAGGGCGAGCGCGGCGATGTTACGGCCTCGCAGCAGGGCCGGGCGGGTTTGCGTCTGCAGCACAAGCTGCCCAATGCCCGCGTGGTCTATGTATCGGCCACCGGCGCAACCTCGGTGCACAACCTCGCCTATGCGCAGCGCCTCGGGCTCTGGGGTGGCGAGGACTTTCCGTTTTCGATGCGGGCGGAATTTGTGCAAGCTATTGAAGCTGGCGGCGTTGCCGCGATGGAGGTCCTGGCCCGCGATCTGCGGTCGCTTGGCCTCTACACGGCGCGCTCGCTGTCCTATGACGGCGTCGAATACGAGATGCTGGAACATGCGCTGACGCCGGAGCAGCGCGGGATCTATGATGCATATGCGCTCGCCTTCGGAGTCATACATCGGAACCTGTCCGCGGCGCTGGAAGCGGCCAACATTACTGGCAAATCCGGCGGTACGCTGAACCGCCAAGCCAAGTCCGCCGCCCGCTCGGCTTTCGAGTCCGCCAAGCAGCGCTTCTTCGGCCATCTGCTGACCTCGATGAAAACCCCCACCCTGATCGCCGCCATCGACGCTGATCTCACCGCAGGCCATGCGGCTGTCATCCAGATCGTCTCGACAGGTGAGGCGCTGATGGAGCGCCGCCTGTCGGAGATCCCCACGGACGAGTGGAACGATGTGCGGGTGGATATCACGCCAAGAGAGGCTTGCCTGGACTACCTCGCCCATTCCTTCCCGGTGCAGCTCTATGAGCCCTTCACTGACAGCGAAGGCAACCTCTCCTCGCGCCCGGTCACGCGCGATGGCCAGCCGGTGGAATGCCGCGAGGCGGTGCGCTGCCGCGATGCGCTGATCGAGCATTTGGCAAGCCTGCCGCCTGTGCCCGGGGCGCTCGACCAGATCGTCCAGCGCTTCGGCACCGATCTCGTGGCGGAAGTGACGGGCCGCTCGCGCCGCATCGTGCGCAAAGGCGAGGGCTCTGCCGCCCGCTTGGTCGTGGAAAGCCGGGCGGGCTCTGCCAACCTCGCGGAAACCGCCGCCTTCATGGATGACCAGAAGCGCATCCTGATCTTCTCGGATGCCGGCGGCACGGGGCGCAGCTATCACGCCGATCTCGGGGCGAAGAACCAGCGCCTGCGGGTCCACTACCTCCTGGAACCGGGCTGGAAGGCCGATGCGGCCATTCAGGGACTGGGCCGCACCAACCGCACCAACCAGGCGCAACCACCGCTGTTCCGGCCCGTTGCTACCGATGTGAAAGCAGAGAAACGCTTCCTCAGCACCATCGCGCGTCGCCTCGACACGCTCGGGGCGATCACGCGCGGCCAGCGTCAAACCGGCGGGCAGGGGCTGTTCCGGCCCGAGGACAATCTGGAGTCTCCCTATGCCCGCGATGCCTTGCGCCAGCTTTACCGCCGCATCTATCGCGGCGATGTTGCGGGCTGCTCGCTTGGGGAATTCGAGGATGCCACCGGTCTCAGCCTGACCGATGACAACGGCCTCAAAGACGATCTGCCCCCGATCACGACTTTCCTCAATCGCCTGCTGGCGCTGACGATCGACATGCAGGCCGTGCTGTTCTCGGTCTTCGAGGAACTCCTCGACCAGCGAATCGAGGGCGCTATCGCTGCCGGGGTCTACGACCTCGGGCTCGAGACGCTGCGCGCCGAGAGCTTTCAGGTGACGGACGCACGGGTGATCTACACCCATCCCGGCTCCGGCGCAGAAACCCAGCTCCTGACCATCGCGCAAAAGCAGCGCAACACGCCGACCGCGCTCGCTGATGCGCTCGACTGGCTGGACGATCCGAAGGCGCGTTTGCTAGTTAACAGCCGCTCAAACAGGGCTGCCGTGCAGGTGCCCGCGACCAGCTTGATGCTGGACGACGGCACCATCGAACCGCGGCTGAGGCTGATCCGGCCAACGGAGGCCAGCACGGTTCCGGCCCGGATGATGGAGGACACCCACTGGCTCGAAGCCGACCGCGCAGTCTTCGCCGCCGCCTGGACCGCGGAACTGGCCGAGGTGCCGGAATTCACGGAAACCACGCTGCACATCGTGGCGGGGCTGCTGCTGCCGATCTGGAAGCAACTGCCGCAGGACGAGACCCGCGTCTACCGGCTACAAACCGACGATGGGCAGCGCATCATCGGTCGCCGCGTCTCGCCGTCTTGGGTCGCGACCACGCTGGCCGCCGATGCGCCGAAGCTCACGGCGGCGCAGGTCCATGCCCTTGTTCTGGAGGGCAAGACGGTCGTGCGCTTGGCCGAGGGGATGGAGTTGCACAGGTCCCGCGTCATGGGGGTGAACCGGATAGAACTGTCGGGCTTTTTGGGTGCCGCCAAGGACCGGCTCAAGGCAGATGGGTTCTTCTCGGAGATCATCGCCTGGAAGCTGCGGCTCTTCTGCCCAGCAGACTCCAGCGGCATCGCAGTGCTTGATCGTCTGCTTGCACGTTGTCCCGTGACAGGACTACATGCGCGTGGAGGGTGCTGAGCCATGTATTCCGAGACTGAAGATGTGATCCGCGCTCTGGCGGAGAACGCAGAGAGCGTGTGTCGCGCCTACCTTCCCGCCGGACGGCGGGAAGGGTCCTACTGGATCGTCGGCGATTTGCAGAACAACCCCGGCCGGTCGCTCTTCGTGCGGCTGACTGGACCCACATCAGGACCGGGAGCCCGTGGCAAATGGCAGGACGCTGCTGTCGGATTGCATGGTGATCTTCTCGACATCATCCGTGAGCGAACGGGGATTTCCCGCTTTCCCGATCTTCTCACTGAGGCCCGAGCGCATTTGGGCCGCCCCCAGCCGGTCCTCCCGAATACGCCAGTGCCGAAGAAGGCCAAAGCCCCCGGTGGCACACGAGCCGCGGCGGCGCGGCTCTTTGCAGCCTCTATGCCAGTCGCAGGCACGCTTGCTGATACCTACCTCCGCTCCCGAGGCATCACCCAAGGCGGCACGATGAGCGCGCTGCGCTTCCACCCGAAGTGCTGGCATCGGGATGAGGGCCAGACCCGGAGCATCCCCAGACCGGCGCTGATAGCTGCGGTCACCGATGGGGCAGGGGCCTTGCAGGGTGTGCATCGCACCTGGCTTGCGCACGACGGACAGGGCAAGGCGGAGGTCAAAACGCAGCGACGTGCCATGGGTCACCTCCTGGGCAATGCCGTCAGGCTGACCCCGCAGCAAAACATCCTCGTGGTCGGCGAGGGCATCGAGACCATGCTGTCCCTGTCCGAGGCGGCCCCCGGCCTTCCCGTCTGGGCGGCGCTCTCGTCGGGTCACCTCGGGGCCGTCCTGCTGCCAGAGGGATTGCAGCGCCTCTACATCGCGATCGACCGCGATCCGGCCGGGCAACGCGCGGCAGAGAGGTTGAGCGCCAAAGCCACAGATGTCGGGATTGGGTGCCATGTGCTCGAGCCACAACTCGGGGATTTCAACGATGATCTCCGGGCGACCGGCAAAGAGGCGCTGCGCCAGCATCTGGCAGGGCAGATCGGGCTTGAGGATCGGCAGCGCCTGTCAGGCTGAGCAGCATCGCGCAGGGGG
>OJBT01000388.1_pt1 | contig 9749 bp, 8 predicted proteins | sample 1591101 | NCBI WGS metagenome assembly OJBT01 (sample SAMN05416773, study PRJEB24817) | seawater metagenome | isolation source: Sea water | place: Canada:Atlantic | collected 2013-11
ATTGCTCCAAAATGCCCTGAAACCGCAGAATCTGATTAATTAGGGTACAGTGACAACTGCCGCCCAAACCACCAAAACAGAATTACGCTGAAATTGTGCGTGCTGGCCAGACTGCGGCACCAGCGCTATCCGCAATAGCCAAGCGGTACGAGAACGCGCGGCCAACAGCACACAAGCCGCAAACGAATTCTCGTAAAAGTGGCTGGATTCCTGCAACAGAGACAACGACTGTTGCTGGGCGAGATATTGGTGGAATGGTTTATGTCGGCACGCCGCCTTTGCTCAATCATCACGGCTATCGTGACAAATGCAGGGCCTACATTGACCCGTCACTTTCTGTCGCAAGGACAGGGGACGACAGGGCAGGGGAGGGCATGTCGTACTGGCCCGGATACTCTGATATTTCAGCGCGAAGCAGGGCGACCTATCTTGAATGGTTGGCAAGTGGCCGTTCTGACCCATCCTATGATCCGGGCTACATGTTCTTGTACTTCTACGGGCTGGAGCGGCGGCTTTTTATCGATCAATCCGATGCAGATGCAAAGGACATCGCTGCCGAAGTTCGTAGGCTTATTTCCATTTATCCTGAAAACCATTCGGTCAAAAGATACCTTGGCGAGTTTCTTGATATTGTAACGCTCAAAGAAGCCGAGTTTGAAGCGTTGGAACCGATTTTTGAGCATAGCGGATGGGAACTGCCTTTTGTACTTCGGTATGTCATTGGGGCACGTATTGCCCATGGCCAGAACCTCAGCGCGGATTGGATATTGAGTTGGTTGATTTGCCATCCAGAAAGCCATTTGCGCACGCCCGCTACGCGCTGCCGCGAAGAATTTCATGCTTTGTTCAAAATCAGGTTTGACAAACGTTTTCCTGATGGGCTGAAAGTTACCAAGCCACGCAAACACCTCAAAGCAACGTATCGCGCAGCCTCAAGCGAGTTTGAGGGAACGCTTAGCCCCATGGCGAACGGCAAACCCGTTCCTGATATCTCCGGATTGCGAAAACCGGTCGAGATTGCGCAGGAAGTCGCGGATGAAGTCATTGACGATCTTGATAAGTTGAGCCGTTATCTTGGTCGGAACCCCGAGGGCAGGGGAAGCATCGAAGCGCACGCCCTCTTGCCGCTAGATCTGTGGACCCTTTTCCCATCGACAGAAATGGAAGCGCTGAAAGAGTGGGCGCGGGGGATCATGCAGAGCGGCGGACTTATTCCGCTGGCCGACGTGATCGAAAAGCTTGAAGGACAGCGCAGCACGAAGATTGGCAAGCGACAGCTAACAGGGGCGGCAGATGCTTTGGCGCGTCTTGGATTTGGGCTGGCACCTGATCCGCGCTTTGCACTGCGTTCACCAAAACCGGAAGAGCCTGTGGTTTTGTTTGATCTCGGCGAACAGATCGAAAAGCTGGAAGATGTTTCGGCAAGCTATCAAACAGCGTTGATGGAGTTGGCTCTTGCCTCGTTTGTTGCCCATGCTGACGGGCGTATCGCCGATGCTGAACGCAAAGCGTTGGAGGCTCAAATCGCATCTGTTGAAGGGCTGAGTGAGCAAGAGTGGCACCGCCTTCAGGCAAATATGGTATGGTTCCTTGCTGTGCCGCCTGACATGACGCTGCTGCGCCGCAAACTCAAAGATGTTGGTGTAGAAGACCAAAAGGCGATGCGTGCGGCCTTGGTGGGTGCGGCACACGCCGATGGTGTCATTCAATCCGAAGAAGTCGCCAGCATCGAAAAAGTGTACAAGGCATTGGGCCTTGATCCATCACTTGCCTATTCCGACCTTCACGCTGGAGAGATTGCAGACGCGCCACGCACTGTTCGTGCGGCCCAGCCGGGCAATTCTGGAGAGGCCATTCCTGAACGACAAAAGGAAACCGGGCCAGTACTGGATGCATCGCGAATCGCCGCTATTAGATCAGATACGGCGCGGGTGTCTTCTGTCCTTGGACAGATATTTGAAGCCGAGGAAGAAGCAGAAGAGGGCAGGGACACCAAGGGTGCAACGCTGTTTGCTGGGCTAGATGCAAAACATGGGGCACTGCTGTTGGATTTGGTGGGTCAAGAGAACTGGACCGAGGACGCATTCGAGCAGCTTTGCAGAAAGCATGGATTGATGCCGTCAGGTGCATTGGAGGCCGTCAACGAATGGGCCTTTGAGGCCTATGATGAAGCCTTACTTGACGAGTATGATGGATATGACGTGTCTCCCGAGATTGCGGATGCGATAAAACAAAAATTAGAAGGAGAGGGGCGTCATGTCTAAATTGAAGCCACGTGAGCGCGATGCAATTGTTCAGGCTTTGCGGGCGGGGGTCGTGCCAAAACTGGGCCTGCGTCATATTCAGGTAGGACGCGTTCGCGAGATCGAAGAACTTGTGAAGGACATGGAACGCATCGCGGACGGCGGCTCTGCCATCCGTTTCGTTATTGGGGAGTATGGATCAGGCAAAACCTTCTTTATGAACCTGATCCGGTTGGTGGCTTTGGAAAAAGGGCTGGTGGTGATGTTCGCTGATCTTGCCCCTGATAGACGTATTCATGCGACTGGAGGTCAGGCACGTGGCCTCTACGCAGAGATGGCGCGCAACCTGTCGACGCGCACAAAGCCGGACGGCGGAGCTTTGGCTAGTGTGGTCGAACGCTTTGTCAGCCAAGCGCACCGCGACGCAGAGGAAAAAGACGTGCCAACGGGCACCATCATTCGCGAGCGTTTGAGCCATTTTGAAGAACTCACTGGCGGTTTTGAATTTGCAGAGGTCATTCGCCGGTATTGGGAAGGCCATGAGAACGGGGATGACGAACTTAAGTCTGCTGCTCTGCGTTGGCTGCGGGGAGAATTCGCAACCCGCACGGATGCGCGCAAAGCCCTTGGCGTGCGCACGATCGTCGATGATGCGAGCGTTTACGATCATCTCAAGCTGATGTCGGCATTTGTGTGCGAGGCGGGTTACAAAGGGCTGCTTGTCGGCCTTGATGAAATGGTGAACCTGTTCAAGCTCACATCGTCCCAAGCACGCAATGCGAACTACGAGCAGATTCTGCGCATTTTGAACGATGTGCTTCAGGGCAGTGCCGAGAACCTTGGTTTTCTTATGGGAGGCACGCCAGAGTTTTTGATGAACACGCGCCGTGGGCTTTATAGCTATGAAGCCCTGCAATCGCGGTTGGCAGAAAACACCTTCGCCCGAGATGGGTTGGTTGATTTGTCGGGCCCTGTTGTGCGGCTGGCCAGCTTGACGCCGGAAGATCTGTTTGTTCTGTTGGCCAATGTCAGACGCGTGATGCAGGATGATGAAACTGCCTTGCCGGATACAGCGCTGGAAGCCTTTATGAACCATTGCTCTGATCGGATTGGCGAAGCCTATTTCAGGACCCCGCGCAATACGGTCACGGCTTTTGTGAATCTGTTGTCGGTGCTGGGGCAAAACCCAGGTGTTGAGTGGAGTGATCTGATCGAGAAGATCGACGTCACAGCAGACCTAGGTGAAGATATGAGCGAGGTGGAGGAAACGACTGGCGCTCAGCCTAGTGGTAACGATGATCTGATAAGCTTCAAGCTCTGAGACCTGAGGATGAGCAGCGCCTTTGACCAACTTGCACGCCCTGTCCAGAAGTGGATCAGACAGCAGGGGTGGCGTGAGCTGCGGGATATTCAAGCGCGCGCAATTCGGACTATTTGCGAAAGTAACAACGATCTCATCGTCGCGGCATCGACTGCCGGTGGTAAAACAGAGGCCGCATTTTTTCCATTGATCTCTCAGGTGCTGGATGCACCGGCAGAGGGCGGCGGGTTCGATGTGCTTTGCATCGGGCCACTCAAGGCGCTGATTACGGATCAGGCGGGGCGGCTAGAAGGCATCTGCCAAGAGGCGGAGCTTCCAGTGGTGCCGTGGCACGGCGATGTGTCGCAATCAGTCAAAACGCGCGCGATGAAAAATCCCAAAGGGATTTTGCTCATCACGCCAGAATCGCTGGAGGCATTGTTCGTCCGTCGGGGCCTGGAAATCGCGCGCCTGTTCGGTGCAACCCGAGCTGTGGTGATTGATGAGTTGCACACTGTGCTCGATAGTGAGCGCGGGGTGCAATTGCAGTCTTTGCTTACACGTCTTGAGTTGGCAATCAAAAGGCCCATCCGCCGGATTGGACTATCTGCGACGCTTGGGGATATGGATCTCGCCCGCGCTTATCTGCGGCCTGACAATGCGGAACACGTCACATTGATCGAAGCAGAGGGCGGAGAAGCGGAACTGAAACTCCAGCTACGTGGATATCTTTCCGGTGGAGAAGACGACAACACCCCATCTGCCACAGACGCTGTCGCGGCGCATTTGTTCGAGCATTTACGTGGAAGTGACAATCTTGTGTTTGCCGGTGCCCGTCAACGCGTTGAAATTTACGCAGACCGACTGCGCAATCTTTGCGAACAAGAGCATCTTCCCCAAGAGTTTTACCCGCACCATGCCAGCCTTTCACGCGATCACCGCGATTTTGTTGAACGGCGCCTGAAAGACAGCAGCAAACCGACGACGGCTGTCTGCACGTCCACACTAGAGCTTGGCATCGACATCGGCGATGTAACCTGTGTGGCGCAAATTGGCGCACCCTTCACCGTTGCTGCCCTGCGGCAACGTTTGGGACGTTCGGGACGTCGGGAGGGTCAGCCAGCCATCCTTCGACAATACGCGGTAGAAACGAGGCTAACTTCGGATAGCAGCTTTGTGGATCGTCTGAGGTTAGGGTTGGTAAGGTCAATCGCGATGATTGAACTGTTGTTGGAGGGCTGGTGCGAACCACCCAAACCGCAGGCGTTACATCTGTCGACACTTGTCCATCAAATCTTATCGGTGATCGCGCAGCGGGGAGGGGCCCCAGCAAATATTCTATACAGCGTGCTGTGTCGCGAAGGCCCGTTTCGACAAGTCACTACAGAGATGTTCACGGATGTGCTGCGCGCGCTCGGTCATCCTGAAACGGGATTGATAGAGCAAACGGACGGCGGGTTGTTACTATTGGGCCAAACCGGGGAGCGGCTAGTCGAGCATTATAGCTTTTACGCGGTGTTCAAGACGCCCGAAGAATACCGGCTGGTTTCAAACGGGCGAGATCTTGGGACATTGCCAATCGACAACATCCTCTCACCAGGGATGATGCTCATCTTTTCCGGACGCCGTTGGCTGATTCAGGAAATCCATGATCGGGAGAAGGTAATTATGGTCACACCCGCCAAAGCAGGTGTGCCGCCTGTGTTCGGTGGCGACCCGGGCGAGATCCATGACAAGGTGATCGCGCGCATGTTCGATGTTTTGGAGGCCGATACCACGCCGCTCTACATGGACGCTAATTCGCTTGAGATGCTTGAGGAAGCGCGGCAGAACTATGCGCAAATGGGGTTTCCTGACGCATCCCTAGTCAATTTGGGCGAAGAAACTTCAATCATTGCAACACGAGTAGGGACAATGAAAACGACAACCTTGGCGCTTGCGTTGAGAGGGTTTGGGTTTTCTGTCGAACAATATGATGGGTTCTTACAAGTGGAAGCGGGTGACGAAACCCGGCCACTAACCGAGGTTCTCAAGAGGATCGGAGAGGGTGAAGACGTCGATCTATTTGCAGGCGCTGGCAACCTGTTGACTGAGAAGTTTCACCCGTATTTGACCCGCGAATTGTTGGAGCTGGACGCGATTTCATCAAAGCTTGAGCCACAGCATCTTGTAAAGGTCGTCGCATACCTTGCTTCCAGCAAATATGGTGGGAAGTGGCAGGCAGGAACGAACATGGGACCCATATGACAAACTTAATATGGCTTATTCGCCAACTTATTATCAAAGAGGTATACTTTGACAGATCGTAGTGCGGTTTCTACAATTCGAGGCTACTTCTACCAGTTTGATCTCTCGATCCTGAGCATTCTTGACCTCGTCGAAGCCAAAGAAAGCGTGTCGATTGAATGCATCGAAGACATCGATGTGCGAACAGCGACAGACACCACTGCTGTCCAATGCAAATACTACGAAAAAACCGAATATAATCATTCGGTTATCAAGCCAGCCATAATTTTCATGCTTTCGCATTTCAAAGAAGGTCTTACAGACGGTCAACCATCTATAAACTATAAGCTCAGCGGCCACTTCGCGTCCGGTCAGGGTAAGCTCGTCATGCCTCTCGGCATTGATTTCCTCAAAGAACACTTCCTTACGATGACAACGAACGGAGTTACTATTAGGAAACACGAGGAATTAAAAGTAAGCAATCTGGAGCTCAACGCCTTCCTTGAAGCTCTCTCGATTGACGTAAATGCCGCAAGGTTCGAAGATCAGTTCAAGGCCATTATCGAGGCGCTCACAAAGCAGTTCGATTGCTCACATTTTGTAGCCGAGTTTTTCTACTACAACAACGCGCTTCGAGTTATCAAGGAATTGTCAATCCAAACCGATGAAGCCTTGCGGGTCATCACTAAGCAAGAATTTCTTCAAGGTATAGAAACATCGTCGATCCTCTTCGAGGAGTGGTTCGTTGCAAAAATGGGTAAGGCTAAGTATTATCAAAAGCTCCGCAATGAATTTTTCATCAATGGATTCAATGTCTCATCAGCAGATCGGCTCTTCATCATCCATGTGAGCGAGCGTTCGTACCAGAGGGGCGCTGTTAAGGGCTTGCTCAAGACAATTTCACGGAAATATTCCAAACTGTCACGGCGAGAGGCGAAGCCGTTTTCACCGTATGTTTTGCTCCGTGGCATCGACGATGCAGAGATCGCAGCCCTCAAGCAAGAACTGCACAACGAGGGTTTTCGTTTCCTCGACGGATATGATTTTAAAGACGCCAAATTTGACGGAACCTCAATCTCTCGCTCTGCGACACACCACAACGGTCCTGACCTGCGAATATTTTCCTGCCTATCTGAAGCACAACAGACTTTTAGAGCTTTCCTACGATCTCGGGAAATTTATGAATTTTATGAAACTACGCTTGTGGCTGACTTTGGCGATGACGCCATAAAGCATGTTAGGTTCCAAGTTCCAGACTATAAAGATATCGAAAGCATAATTTAGGGTTGAATTTATGAGCAATGTAAAAGCTGAAGTGGTCGCGGTGTTCCCTGACAAGGTGAAGATTGTTGTCGATGACCTCGAAAACTTTCGTGTAGCGGAAGAGTCTTTACGGGTTGGTTCTTATCTTAAGATATCTGACAACGAAAATGCGGTTCTGATCGCGATTATTGAGAATTTTCAGATTCAAGCTCGAGACGACGGTAACCGAGACTATGTGATCGACGCCTTTCCGCTCGGTGTGCTGCGCGATGAAAAATTCGAGCGAGGCGGTGATGCCCTTGCAATCCCACCAAAGACAGTTGAGCCTGCCACGATAGACGACATCCGGCTCATCTATGGCAGCGCATTGCCTATAGATGATCGCTTTTGCTTCTCAAGGCTTGCGACGAACCGAGAAGTTGAAGTCCCAGTCGACGGGAACAAATTCTTTAACAAGCATATCGCTGTAGTAGGCTCGACTGGATCAGGGAAATCTCACACAGTGGCGAAGATTGTTCAGAACGCTGTAGCTGAGAAGGGCGGCTATGCGTTGAATAATTCGCACGTGATCATATTTGATATTCATTCCGAGTATCGTGCTGCCTTTCCAGATGCAAATTTTTTGGACAGCACAAGTCTTGTGCTGCCTTACTGGATGCTGAGCGGTGAGGAACTGGAAGAGTTTTTCCTTGATACTGAAGCGAACGATCACAACCAACGCAATGTGTTCAAGGATGCAGTACTCCAGAGTAGGAAGGCTCAATTTACTGGTGCTGAAGAGACCAAGGAGCGGATCCATATGGACACACTGAACCGCCCCGGTTTTACCGGAGACTGTTTAGTTCTTCTCAAGCGACTTTATCGAATGTGTTCATGTTTGCATAGAATGCCTCTTCAGCTTCAGTTGGTGTGATGTATCCAATTGGTTCGAGCAGACGATGATTGTTGAACCAATCGACCCATTTGAGGGTTTCCCATTCAACAGCATCGGCCGACTTCCATGGCCCTAATCTGTGAATGACTTCTGCCTTGAAGAGGCCAATCATTGTTTCGGCAAGCGCGTTGTCATACGAACAGCCGACGGTGCCAACGCTGGGTTCCAATCCGGCATCCGCCAACCGTTCGGTGTATTTGATCGACAGGTATTGGCTCCCGCGGTCGCTGTGATGGATAAGGCTGTCGGCAGGTCGCCGTTCGTAGAGCGCCTGCTCCAAAGCATCCAAGACAAACTGCGTTTGTTGTGACTTAGATGCCCGCCAGCCAACGATCTTGTTGGCGAAGGTGTCGATCACAAAGGCGACGTAGACAAACCCCTGCCAGGTTGAGACATAGGTGAAGTCTGATACCCAAAGTTGGTTGGGCATCGTTGCACGGAACTGCCTGTTCACTCGATCCAGAGGACTGGCCAGAGCCCTGTCCGGCCAAGTCGTTTTGACCTTCTTGCCGCGCCTGACCCCTTCAATGCCAATGTCTCGCATTAGCCGTTCAACGGTGCAGCGTGCCAGATCAAAACCTTCTCGTCGCATGGCATGCCACAGTTTTCGCGCACCATAGACCGATCTGTTGTCCTCCCAAACCTGCTTCATCTCTGGACGCAATTCAGCATCACGCCTGGCACGATCTGACGCCTTGTCGGGATCATTTTCGATAGCCAAATGCGCATAGAACGTGGAAGGGGCGATCTGCAAAACACGACAGATCGGCTCGACCCCACATATGCCCCGATGTTCTTTGATAAAGTGGATCATTTCCGAAACGGGCGGTCGAGCTCCGCCTGCGCAAAATACGCTGATGCCTTTTTCAAGATCTCATTGGCTTGCCGAAGCTGGCGGTTCTCGCGCTCCAGAGCTTTGATCCGGTCACGTTCGGCGGTCGTCACACCATCACGCCGACCGCTGTCCGTTTCCGCGCGCCTAACCCACGCACGAAGCGTATCAGGCCCACAGCCAATCTTGGGTGCAATTGATTTAATCGCAGCTGACTGACTGGCATATTCGGCCTGATGTTCGAACACCATCCGCACAGCACGTTCGCGCACTTCAGGTGAATATCTGTTTCCACAATTGTTCTTTTCCATAACCCAGTATCCTTACTTCTGGGTCTCCGGCAAACAAGGGGCGGTTCAGTTTGAAGGGTAGCGAAATAGAAGACCTTCTTCCTTCAGCGCTATTAGTGCAGGTACTTGACCGTATGGAGCGCCGAGCAGAGCAGGATTTTGAGGACTTCTATCAAGAAGGAAAACCGATAGTTCCGCAGATCAAGGCTTGGGCGGCAGGCGAGGGCTTTGATCTCGAGCCAGATTGGAAGGTTAGGCTCTCCCTAAATGTAAAGGGGAAGCTCTTAGTCGGTTCTGGAAAGCATGCTAGTGACGATCTCATAAAACAGTGGGCTGATATGTTTAAGAAGTTTTGCTAAAGTGCCAAAGTTATTGATTTGCCCGCGCATGAGCACTTGATTTAACTAGGTAATTTGGTGCGGGCGGGGGGACTCGAACCCCCACGGGCATACGCCCAACAGATTTTAAGTCTGGTATGTCTACCATTCCATCACGCCCGCATCAGCGGCAACATACTCAAAGGCAGCGTGGTGTAAATGGTCAGATGTCCTTGCCTTTGGGGCCAAGCGGTGCACCTTCGGCGAGCAGGGCTGCTTCGGACAGCAAGAGGTTATGATCTGTCTCTTATACACATCTCCGAGCCCACGAGACGTAGAGGAAT
>OJBT01000392.1_pt1 | contig 9652 bp, 6 predicted proteins | sample 1591101 | NCBI WGS metagenome assembly OJBT01 (sample SAMN05416773, study PRJEB24817) | seawater metagenome | isolation source: Sea water | place: Canada:Atlantic | collected 2013-11
CGCTCGTCGGCAGCGTCAGATGTGTATAAGAGACAGCTATCGCTGCAATTGATCGATGGCTCGGACGGAGTGACGCTCTGGGCTGATCGTTACGAGGGATCGCGGTCGGGGCTCATGGATTTTCGGGATAAGCTGCCCGATGCACTTGTTGGGGCGATGTCCATCGAACTCAATGCGCGGGACCGCAGGCGGCTCGCCTTACAGGACACCGACGATCCAGTGGCGTTCGAGGAGGTGATGCATGCCCGGCGGGAGCTCAGCCTTTTTTCATACCAAGGAAGTCTCGCGGCCGAACGACACTTGCGCCGCGCCATTGCACGGGATCCGAATTATGCCCGCGCTTACGCTGAACTGGCGTCGGTCTTTGCGATCCGCATGGAAAACGACTGGATCGTGATATCAAGCGCCGACACGGACAAGGCGTTCTATTTCGCACAAAAGGCACTCGACCTCGATCCCGACCTCTGGTTTGTCCACTACACATTGGGGCGGCTCCACTCGGTTGTCCAAGATGGCGACACCGAGACAGCGCTGAGACATCTGCGAAGAGCGATGTCATTACAGCCCGTCAATGACGATGCCAGAGCATATTTCGCAATCGTGTTGGCGATGTCAGGACGCCTTGATGAGGGTGCCGCAATATTCGAAAGCGTGATGGCGACCCACCCGCAGCCGCCATTTTGGTATTTTCTCGGACTGGCGAACGTCCGGTTTCACCAACAACGCTATGAAGAGGCGGCTGATGTTGTGTCTAAGTGCCTGCAACAGATGCCCAACAGCCCCTATTGCCTGCGTACCCAGATTGCTATTTTGACCCGCCTTGGTCAGTTGGAAGATGCGATGTGGGCCATCGAAGAATATGCGATCCTCGGACATGACATCACGTTGAAAGCTTTCATGAAAAGCGCGATTGAAAGGGACCCGTTAATGCTGGCGCATCTACGCCAATCCTATGAAATGGCCGGGATCGAATGAAATGAGGTTCCTCAACGCTCATTGAATCGGTTGAGGAATGCTATTGAAGACGTTCTGAGCAGCGGGGTCTCAAAAACTGAGGGGAACTCGTGAGATGGAACGGGCAATCCTATGGAGGTTCCAAAATTACCAAGCATAGGCCCTCAAATCTAGGGCTCCCTCAGCCTTTAGGGAGAACAGCCACGCAAAAATACGGTGATTGCAAACTCACGGCGACGCTCCGCTTTGACGCTGTCCTGCGTAGAAAGAGCCGGGTGCAGCAAGCGTGTCAGGATGTTCTCAAAAGCCATATCCAAGAGCGTTTCGGCCGCCATTTTTTGATCAAACGGGGCGAGCGCGATCTCGCCGCTTTCCACCGCCCGTGAAATTTCAGTCTGAACAAAGCCGACAACAGCGCCGTGCCCATTTGCATGCAGTTGCTGTGCTAAGACCGGATAGGCCCGCGCTTTGGCGATGATTGAACGCAGGAATTCCAACTTATTTGCATCGCTTCCCGGCGGCTGGTTGATCCGCAACAACAGCGACAACCTTTCACGCAATGGCCGTTGGGCATCCTCAGTATTCAACGGTCGAAAAACAGTTCGCGAAATATACTCAATAGCGCGCACCAGCAGCTCTTCGCGGTTCTTGAAATGTTCATAAACAGTACGTTTAGACATGCCCGCGCGCCGCGCAATCACGGCCATAGTCACCTCATCGAACGGCACGGCCATAAGCAATTGTGCCGTCACCTTGAGAATCACAGTCTCTCGCTCGGACGGATCCATTTGCAAGGGCCGCCCGCGTCGCGGCTTACTACAACAGCCAGACTTGTCTTCCTTGGATTTTGCCACATTTTTCATAGGATCATCTTCTGCTGCCGTTTTTAAAAGTGGCATCATTTCTTGCAAGCCAAATTTACTTTACAAAACTATCCGGTTTCCTTAACGACAGAGCAAGAGTAAATTTTGCACACTGTCCGAATGGACCAAAATTTGCACGTGTTCGCTTTTCCTCTACCGATCCGGGTGATCGGACCTTCTACTGGAGCCATCCTCAATGTCCCGTTCTCTTTCTGCACGCCTGAATTTATTCTCGACAATATTTGCCCTTGTCGCAGGTCTGCCGCTGGTTGCTATCGCTCAGCAAGGCCCCCCCCCGGCGGCCGTTACAGTTGTCACACTCACAGCTGGTGACGTCACGTTGACCGCGCCGCTTCCCGGTCGGGTCGCCGCCTCATCCGAGGCAGAGGTCCGTCCGCAAGTGAATGGACTGATCCGCGAACGTCTCTTTGTCGAAGGCCGTCCCGTTGCAAAGGGCGATCCCCTTTACCAAATCGATGCGGCCTCTTACGAAGCTCAAAAAACTCTTGCAGAGGCGCAGCTTGCTCAGGCCAAGGCCTTGCTCGACTCGGCGCAGCGGGACTATGATCGACAGCAGGAATTGAAATCACGTAACGTCGTTTCACAACAAAACCTTGATAGTGCCATTTCCGCCCGTGACGCAGCACAAGCCGCCACCAAAGTCGCAGAAGCGCAGGTGCTCTCGACCGAGATTGATTTGGAACGCACCACAATTCTTGCGCCCATCGCAGGAGTTGCTGGGCTGAGTGAAGTCAGTCAGGGCGCACTCGTGACCTCTGGTCAGGCCACTCCCCTGACCACCATTCGCGCGCTGGATCCGGTCCATGTCGATGTAACGCAGGCTGCCGCAGACATGCTGCGCTGGCGTCGCGCTGGCCAAGGTACTGATTTTGCGGATCAACTTGGACAGATTGTTGAGCTTAAGCTTGCCGATGACACGATCTATGAATACCAAGGAGAACTTTCTGCCGCTGAACCCCATGTGAAGGAAGACACAGGCACCATTGTGCTGCGGTTGTCCTTTCCTAACCCTGACGGTTTTCTCTTGCCGGGTATGTATGTGCAGGTTGAGATGCCCCAAGGTGTGGTGAAAAACGCCGTTTTAGTGCCGCAACAGGCCGTGACCCGAAACCGCCGGGGGGAACCTATGGCGCTGATCGTTAATGCGGAAAATGTCGTCGAACAGCGGGCCCTGACGGTTCTGCGCGATCATGGCACGGACTGGGTTGTCACTGCTGGCGTCGCGGATGGGGATCGCGTTATTGTTGTCGGCCTACAAAAGGCCACTCCCGGTGCGACCGTGACCCCACAAGAACAGGGCGTCGCAGAAGCGCCCGCCGAAAACAACTGATCTCAGATCTGAAAGTATCTCATGGCACGCTTTTTTATTGACCGCCCGGTTTTTGCTTGGGTGATTTCGATCCTGATTATGGGTTTGGGCCTGCTGTCGATTTATTCGCTGCCCGTGGCACAATATCCGCAAATTGCACCACCTTCGGTGGCGATCAACGCGACTTATCCTGGTGCCTCTGCTGATACGGTGGCCAATACGGTCACCCAGATCATCGAACAGCAGATGACCGGACTCGACGGGATGCGCTATGTGTCGTCGTCCTCGACCTCGTCCGGGTCAGCCACGATCACACTGACATTTGAGACCGGCACTGATCCCGATATCGCGCAGGTTCAGGTGCAGAACAAACTGTCACAGGCGACCGCACTTTTGCCTGAAGCGGTGCAGCGTCAAGGTGTGACTGTTCAGAAATCCGCTGCTGGGTTCCTCATGGTGATCGGCGTGATCTCTGAGGACGGCAGCATGGATCAGGCTGATTTGTCGGATTATCTCAGCTCCAACCTCGTGGATGCCTTTAGCCGGGTTGAAGGAGTGGGCAGCACACAAGTGTTCGGGGCAAAATATGCGATGCGGATCTGGCTTGATCCGTCAAAGCTCGCTGCATTTGATATGACGCCATCTGACGTGGTCTCGGCTGTTTCCTCTCAGAACGCACAGATTTCGGCGGGCTCCTTTGGCTCGCTTCCGGCACCCGAAGGCCAAGGGTTTACCGCGACGATCACGGCGCAATCCCTGTTGGAGACGCCGGAAGATTTCCGCAATATTATTCTTCGGTCTGAAACTGATGGCGGTCTGGTTCTGTTGGATGACGTCGCGAGGGTCGAGATCGGCGCGGAAAACTATATGACCATCGCGCAATTTAACGGCAAACCCGCCTCTGGGATGGCAATCCAGCTTGCCCCGGGTGCCAACGCGCTCGACACGTCAAAACGCGTGCGCGAACTGATCGACGAATACGCAGAGTTTTTTCCCGCGGGCATGACGTATGTCGTTCCTTATGACACCACGCCATTCATCGAAATTTCCATCCATGAAGTGCAAAAGACGCTGATCGAGGCGATCATACTGGTGTTTTTCGTGATGCTCTTGTTCCTGCAAAACCTGCGGGCCACGCTTATCCCGACACTGGCTGTTCCGGTGGTTTTGTTGGGAACATTCGCAATTCTTTCGGTCTTTGGATATTCCATCAACGTGTTGACCATGCTGGCGATGGTGCTGGCCATTGGTCTGCTGGTCGATGATGCAATCGTCGTGGTGGAAAACGTCGAGCGGATCATGGAAGAAGAGGGACTGTCCCCGCGCGAAGCAACCCGCAAATCCATGGATCAGATCACCGGTGCGCTGATCGGGATTGCTCTTGTGCTGTCTGCTGTGTTCATTCCCATGGCGTTTTTCGGTGGCTCGACCGGCGTGATTTATCGCCAGTTCTCGGTGACGATCATCTCTGCCATGATGCTGTCCGTTCTGGTGGCGCTCACGCTTACACCCGCGCTATGCGCCACATTGTTAAAGAGCAAGGACGCCCACCATACCGCCCGCGGACCCTTTGGATTGTTCAACCGCATGTTTGAAAAGCTCACTGGCGGATATGCATGGACTGTCGGCTCTGTCATTCGTCGCCCACTGCGGATGTTGATGGTTTATGGGATGATGGGTGTCGGGATCGTCTGGCTGTTCATGCAAACGCCCACGGGCTTTTTGCCGGATGAGGATCAGGGCATCATGTTGGCGCTTGTGCAAGGCCCCTCCGGGACCACGGCCGAGAACACGCTAAAGGCCACGGATCAAATTCGGGATCATTTCCTTAACAATGAAAGCGAGAGCATTGAATCCGTGTTCAGTGTTGCAGGCTTCTCCTTTAGTGGTGCCGGTCAAAACAATGGCCTTGCTTTTATCCGGCTGAAAGACTGGGATGAGCGCCCAAGCCCGGCGCAATCGGTTCAGGCACTTGCTGGTCGTGCGTTCCCCGCGATGATGGGTATCAAAGAAGCGATGGCCTTTCCGATTGTGCCGCCGGCGGTGATTGAGCTCGGTAACGTTTCTGGCTTTGACTTCTACCTGCAAGCGCAGGCTGGGCAATCACATGAACAATTGCTGGAAGCCCGCAATACGGTGCTGGGAATGGCTGCGCAAAGCCCGTTGATCGCTTCTGCGCGCCCCTCTGGGCTTGAGGATGCAACACAGTTCAAGCTGGATATCGACTGGCGTGCCGCCGGAGCCATGGGTGTGTCCCCCACGATTGTTGGCAATACGCTCGCCATCGCGATGGCTGGGACCTATGTGAATGATTTCAACGACAATGGTCGCACCAAACGTGTCTTTGTCCAAGGCGATGCCGATTCTCGTGCGACGCCCTCTGATCTACAGAGATGGAGGGTGCGCAATACGTCAGGCAATCTGGTGCCGTTTTCGAACTTTTCAAGCGAACGCTGGATATATGGGCCACAAGGGCTCAACCGCTATAACGGTACGCCCGCGATGCAGATTCAGGGCGCTCCGGCGGCGGGTGTGGCCACGGGCGAAGCCATGGCAGAAATCGAAGGCTTTGTTGATCAAATGCCCGGCTTCTCTGTCGCCTGGACCGGGCTTTCTCTTGAAGAACGCGAGTCAGGCTCTCAGGCACCTATGCTATATGCTTTGTCGCTCGCTGCGGTCTTCTTTTGTCTTGCAGCCCTCTACGAAAGTTGGGCAATCCCATTCTCGGTTATGCTGGCCATGCCTATTGGGATCTTGGGCACGCTATTTACCGCGTGGAACTTTGGCTTTCAGAACGGCGTGTTCTTTCAGGTCGGCCTTCTCACAGTGATCGGTCTGACCGGAAAAAATGCCATTCTCATTGTCGAATTCGCCCGTGAGCAGGTTGAGAGTGGCAAAGACCTTTACGACGCCGTTCTGACGGCAGCCCGGCAACGCTTCCGCCCGATCATCATGACCTCGCTGGCCTTCTCCCTTGGGGTTGTCCCACTGGTGCTGTCGTCCGGCGCGGGGTCAGGTGGTCGCCGTTCCGTCGGGGCTGCGGTGCTTGGCGGAACAATCACCGGGACGGTTCTGGGCATTATCTTTGTACCGCTGTTCTTTGTTCTGGTCCGCAAGGTTTTTGGCAGCGGGAAAACAAAAGTCGACTGATCGATTATCACGTAAACCTCAATGAACGCGGCACCGAAAAGCCGCGTAAGTCGGGTAATCAGGATTCGGGTTTAGGCCCTAATTCTTTGCGTGCGCTTGCAAAGTATTTCTCGAACAATCGCGCGAATTCAGCGATTTCTGTTTCCTCCCAATCCGCTAGAATTGAGAGGAACTTCGTCCATTTTAGCGCGCGGAATTTTGCGAACACCTCTATCGCATGGTCAGTCAGCACGACGATGGATTTGCGCCCGTCTTCTTGCGCGGCTCTTCGCCGCAAATACCCCCGACTGATGAGGTCTGCTGCCAAACGGCTGGCGCGTGATGGATCAACATTAAGCTCCTCGGCGACCAGTCCAATAGTTGCGGCCTGGGGTTCTTCGCGCCCTACCCCATCTTGAATGCGCGTGATCGCGGTCAAGAATCGAAATTGCGTCAGATCAAGATCAATTCCTAATTCGGCAATCATTCGCGCGGAGACATCGCCCTTCATCATCGCGCTTTTCCATTGAAATATTGCGGAATCCAGATCGAGCAGCGCTTGAGATGCACTGGCCGAATATCCGGCACCTTCCAAAAGCTCTGGTATTTTGGCTTGGAAGTTCCGGGGCAGGTTAGGGTTTGGATTTTGGTTGCTCATTCTGATTGCTGTGTTGCAAAGGAAATTGAAAATGTCAATTAGATGACATCATCATTTACATGACATTGACATATAAAATTGTGCGAGATACCAAACTCTTACCCGAATGCGCCCGGGTCACATTTTGGAGTTTCTATGTCGCGCCCTGAACCCGAGAACCAAGAAGACGCCCCCGCCCATTCGATCCCTTTGATCGTCGTCTCTATTGGCTTGCTGCTTTTGCTTGCGTCGCTTGATCAAACAATTGTGTCTACTGCGTTGCCGACCATTGTGGCGGATCTTGGAGGGCTTGATCACCTGTCCTGGGTTGTGACGGCATATATCCTTGCTTCGACTGTTGTCGCGCCACTCTACGGCAAGATTGGGGATCTCTACGGGCGGCGGAATACTGTCTTTGTCTCGGTTGGCCTCTTCCTTTTTGGCTCGGCACTGTGTGGCTTGGCGGACTCCATGACCATGCTGATCTTATCGCGGGCCTTGCAGGGGTTCGGCGGTGGCGGGTTGTTCGTGCTGGCCCTATCGGTCATCGGTGACGTGATCCCTCCTCGCGACCGAGGCAAGGTTCAGGGCGTATTCGCGGCAGTGTTTTCGATTTCCTCGGTAATAGGGCCGCTTCTTGGGGGGTGGTTTGTCGACGTGTTCACATGGCACTGGATCTTTTTCATCAACATTCCCATCGGGTTTCTTGCGGTGATCGGGTTTGCCTCTGGGTTCCGCCCGACCGGCAAACGCGTTTCGCGCAAAATTGATTGGCTGGGCGCGGCATCCCTTTCTGTTGCTTTGGCCTCGCTGACACTTTTCTCAAGCCTAGGGGGTCGCAGTTTCGCGTGGGACTCTCCCGAAATCATTGGCCTTGGTATTTTGGCCGTGGCCGCGACACTCTTATTTTTGCGCACAGAGACTCGCGCGGCCGAGCCTATTTTGCCCCTAAGCCTGTTTCGCCTAAATGTATTTTGGGTGACATCCATCATAGGTTTTGTCGCCGGTGCCGCGATGTTCGGATCGTTGACGTTTCTGCCCGTCTATTTGCAAATTGCCAAAGGCACGTCACCAACGGTTTCCGGCCTCATGCTTATCCCAATGACCTTTGGAATTTTGGCAACGTCAACGTTAGCGGGCCGATACATGGGCAGGACCGGTCGATACAGAATTCTTCCGATCTTTGGCACCGGCTTTCTTATCCTTGGTATGCTGTTGCTAAGCCGTTTGGCACCGGACACATCTGGAGTTGTATTTGGTGTTTCGCTGGCTTGCGTCGGTGCTGGCATGGGATTTATCTTTCCGGTTGTCACGACCGCTGTTCAAAACGCCGTCCCACGCGAACAGCTCGGCACTGCGACCGCGTCTGGTCTCATGTTCCGACAGGTTGGTGGGTCTTTGGCAGTAGCTGTCTTTGGTGCAGTATTTGCATCACGCTTGACCAGCAGACTAGGGGGCGTGATTGACGGTGTCGGCGAATCCATGCAGGTCAGCCCCAAGATGCTCGCCGAAATGCCCGACGCTGCGCGCATCGTACTGGCTGAAGGGGTCGTCGCGTCGTTGCAGCCCATTTATTTGATTGCGGCTGCCTTGGGCGTTATCGGGCTGCTCTTTGCTTTTGCACTAAGAGAGATTCCGCTGACCAATCGGATGGTCCCAAAGTCTGAATAAGGTGCCGGACATGGCGATCTTTGCCACCGCTCCACTTGGCTCCGTGAGCGTTTAATTCCTTGGGCCGGTTTTATGAACCCCAACATTGGTGCCGTCAATCATCACAACATCACCGTTGTGTATTCAGATGAAATGCCCTTCTTCTGTTTGTTTATGGATTTTAATATCAACTTTGCCTTGGAGGTCCGATGATCAACACAATGTTCTACGAGGAATCCGTTCCAGAACGCGCCAGCGGATTCCAGATTGCCAAGGGTATCACGCGCATTGTAGCGAATAATCCCAGCAAAATGACCTACCATGGTACAAATACCTATGTCGTAGAAACGCCCGACGGCACGTTCGTCATTGATCCTGGACCTTCCGAAGACGCCGCACACATGGCCGCGATAATCGCAAACCTAGGGAACAACCCAGCCGGCATTTTGATTACACACCACCATTCAGATCATTTTGGCGCAGCACCGGCCCTCCGAGAAGAGGCTGGCATGCCAATTTACGTCTCTGGCGTATTCCCAGATGATGCGTTCGAGCCGGACGGTTTATTGGAGGATGGTCAGGTAATCGCAGACCTGACGGTGTTGCACACCCCGGGTCACGCAAGTGATCATCTATGTTTTGCGCGGTCCGATGGCGTGTTGTTTACCGGCGATCACGTCATGAGTTGGAACAGCTCAATTGTGAGCCCACCTGATGGGAATATGAGCGATTTTTGTGAGCAACTTTCCAGACTTTTGGAACGCTCAGATAAGACCTATCTGCCCGGCCATGGCCCACGGCTCGATAACCCAAAAGCCTATGTCACGCGACTGTTGGACAATCGAAAACGGCGCGAAGCAGAAATTCTTGCCCATTTGTCAATGAACCCAGACACAGTCGTCAATATCGCAACCAGTGTTTACAAGAAAACCGATCCTCATATCGCAAGGGCAGCAGAACGGAATGTCGTAGCACATCTTGAAAAGCTTTTGCGTGAAGCACGCGTTGTTCAGGATCGAGACATTTGGCGTGCCAATACCTGTCTCTTATACACATCTCGAGCCCACGAGACGTAGAGGAATCTCGTAT
>OJBT01000393.1_pt1 | contig 9558 bp, 9 predicted proteins | sample 1591101 | NCBI WGS metagenome assembly OJBT01 (sample SAMN05416773, study PRJEB24817) | seawater metagenome | isolation source: Sea water | place: Canada:Atlantic | collected 2013-11
ACGGACTGTGGCATGATACTTCAAGGCAAAACCCGACAGATGATCCTCATCTGTTAGAGTGAGAAAATCACCGCGCTTTGTATTCCCAGCATTGTTGACAAGAATATCAAGAGATCCAAATGCCTCAACCGTTTCAGCGACCGCGCGCGCGGGTTCGCCCACAGAACTAAGGTCCGCGACTATTGTTAGAACACCCTGCGCCCCGGCTGATGTGGCCAATTTAGCGACTTTTGCGAGCTCTGCTTCATCGCGTGCAACCAAGCATATGCTGGCACCAGCTTCGGCCAAAGACAATGATATTTCGCGCCCCAATCCACGGCTTGCACCTGTTACAATCGCGACCTTTCCACGTAGTTTCATTCAATCCTCCATTCGTACCTACACTATTCTGAATTAGGTGATATATTGTATTATCATACGACACAAGAACCCAAACGGTACAAGGTTCAGAGACGACATTAGCAGGCCACAGATTCAAAAGGATTAAGCCCTTAGGTGAAACCTGATGCACCATAATCATACTGCGAAATAGACGAGCATGCCGAAACACCTCACATAAGGGAAGGTGTTGACAATGTCGCGACATTTTGTAGTATTGTACTACATTATAACGCTGGACCTTTGCCTGCGGCTCTGCGTAATCCAAGTCCAACTTAAAGGCGCATGAGTTTGACCAAATGAACGCAAAGCCCCGCACATTGTTTGACAAAATCTGGGAAAGCAGAGTTATCAGCGAGAGACAGGACGGGCTATATCTGGTCCACGTCGATCGTCACTTCCTTATTGAGGTTACAAGTCCACAGGCCTTTGAGGGATTACGCCTTGCAAACAGGGCTGTATTCAGGCCCGCTCAAACCCTTGCCGTAATTGATCACAACATTTCCACCAAGCTTGGTGAAATTGTTGCAGCGGATTCAGAGTTGCAGATGAACACGCTCAGAGAGAATTGCGCGCGTACTGGGATTGAACTTCTGGATACTGGGGACAAGCGAAACGGCATTGCGCACGTGATCGGGCCGGAACAGGGCCTTTCACTACCGGGAACAGTGATTGCATGTGGTGATAGTCACACCGCTACACACGGAGCGTTTGGATCGCTGGCACTTGGTGTTGGAACGTCGGAGGTCGAACACATACTTGCGACCCAGGCCATTCTGCGGCCTCGCGCCAAAAGCATGCGTGTTTATGTCAGCGGGCAACTGCCACGGGGGTGCACGGCAAAAGATTTGATCCTCGCCGTCATCGGAAAGATTGGGACAGCAGGTGGTACCGGCCATGTGATAGAATATGCAGGTCCCGCCATTGAGAACCTGTCTATGGAAGGTCGATTGTCCGTCTGCAACATGTCCATCGAAGCTGGCGCACAGGCCGGTTTGATTGCGCCGGATGAGGTGACATTTCAACATATCAAAGGACGACCGCGAGCACCAAAAGGCGACGCATGGAACCGTGCCGTTGCGCATTGGCGGACGCTTCCATCAGATCCAGGTGCAACCTACGATATTGAGGTGATGTTCGACGTTTCCGAAATAGAGCCGCAGGTGACATGGGGAACGAGCCCCGAAGACGTTGCACCAATATCTGGCTTCGTTCCTAACCCCAAGACCGCCAAAACCCAAGAGGGCCGAGATTCTATGCAACGCTCGCTCGATTATATGGGCTTGACCGCTGGTACGCGGCTACAAGACATTAAAGTTGACACCGTTTTTATCGGCTCGTGCACAAATGGTCGCATCGAGGATCTCCGTGCCGCTGCAGAGGTTGCTAAGGGTCGTAAAGTGGCTCCGGGTGTCCGAGCGCTTGTGGTACCGGGTTCGGGACTGGTTCGCGAGATGGCAGATGCTGAAGGACTAGGTGATATATTTGTCGAGGCGGGTTTCGAATGGCGCACCCCCGGATGTTCCATGTGTGTCGCCTTGAACTCGGACCGCTTATCCCCAGGAGAGCGCTGCATTTCCACCTCAAATCGAAACTTCGAGGGTCGGCAGGGCCGCGGTGGCCGAACCCATCTTTCCAGCCCAGCGATGGCGGCCGCGGCGGCGGTAACCGGGCGGTTGACCGATGTACGCGCGCTGCTTGACCAAAAATAATCTCACAGAGCCGGGAAACCAAATATGGAAAAATTCACGACTTTGACTGGCGTCGCGGCGCCTCTTAATATGTCCAATATCGACACAGATAGGATCTTGCCCAAGCTTCACATGCGGACCATTACGCGTATCGGTTTAGGGAAGGCGCTGTTTGAAGACATGCGATTCAAAACGGATGGGTCGGAGCTTGCGGATTTCGTTCTCAACAGAGAGCCGTTCAGGTCGGCGCGGATTATCGTGGCTGGCGAAAATTTTGGTTGTGGTTCAAGTCGTGAACACGCGCCGTGGGCGTTACTCGATTTTGGTATCCGATGCGTGATTTCGACCAGCTTTGCAGACATCTTTTACAACAATTGCTTTAAGAACGGCATACTGCCGGTGAGGGTCCCGGTAAATGTATTGAAAGACTTGATGTCCTATGCAGAAACCGCCTCTTCGCCGATCCTTACTGTCGATCTGGAATCGCAAGAGATTCGGCTTCCACACGGAGTGAACTATCCGTTTGAGGTTGAGCCGTTCCGCCGAGAAAACCTATTGAAGGGATTAGACGAAATTAGCATTACCCTTCAGGAGATTGATGCGTTGAACCATTTCGAAAGAGAATTGGCAAAAAGAGAGGATTGGTTGTTTGAGTGTCCAATCACATGAATAAATTTGCGATACGTTCAACTGAAAACCATGCTCAGCAAGAGTAAACTCATCCCTCCCAAAACGTCATATTTCTCACGTTTGTCGCGACCAGCTGATACATAAATTCTCTTTGCAAGACACGCCTCGGCGAGGAGGCACTACCCGGAAAAATTCGCCCTTTATTATCTACCTGGGCGCGCAGCGACAGCATCTCGCGACGCGCCGCCGCCGCACCTGATCGTCCGCCCGTCGAGAATTGGATGATCACGCCCGGACAGTGCTTCTCTAAACCCTCTTATTTCTCGGGATCACTGGGCAGCGTTTCGTTGTCATTTCGCTGGTGCCAGAACAAAATCATGGACGACCTCGTAAAATGGGCCTTCGACACCTTCGGCCGCAATCCGGTTGGCATCTTCGACCTTCTCAAACTTTGCCATGAGGGCTTCCTTAACTCCAAAAACTGCATCGGAATGAATGTAGTCATCATCCGGGTCGAAAATGTGCGTCACTAGCGGCTCGAAGCCGCTGGCTTCTACGATATAATGCAAGTGCGCGGGCCGGAACGGATGCCTGCCAAGCTGGCCTAGAAGTTTGCCGACTGGACCATCGTCCGGGATCGGATAGAAACGCGGTTTAGCGCCCCAGAACCAATAGGACCCGTCCTCGCCCGTTCTGAACACGCCCCGCAGATTAAAGTCGGGCTGAATACCCTTTTGCTGAACGTCGTAGAAACCATCGTCGTTGGTTTGCCAGACATCGATCTTGGCACCCGCGATCGGATTGCCATCAATCCCAAGGATCCGGCCCTTGACCAGCATCTTATCGCCCTTGCCGTCAAGGCAGATGTTCGACCCCATGGGTCTTTCAGGCGCATCGGGCACATGGAACGGGCCCAGCACGGTGCTTTCTGACGCACCACTGGGCTTGCGATTGTTGATGGCATCCACCAACATCGACACCCCTAGAACGTCCGACAACAGAATAAATTCTTGGCGCCAATCATCACACTTGTGGCCCGTTTCTGTGAGGAACATGATCGCTTTGAACCATTCTTCTTGTGTCGGCTCCACCTCTTTGACAACCGCATGCAAGTGCGTGACGATAGAGGCCAATACTTCTGCTAGCCTCTCGTTCTTTGCGTTCGCGTTACGGCTGATGACGACTTCGGCCGAATTTTCTTCGGTGAAATAGCCCTGTTCGGTTGGCTTGGTCATGCGGCACCTTTCATTTTCTGGGCACTGCCCGGTTTAAGGATTGAGGTAAGTACGCGGCGCAGGTCAGCGACCGGATCGTCGACCACCTCCTCGGCGCGCCAGGCGACATGGTGGTCAGGACGCACAAGGACGCACCCACTATCACGGATCTCGCTGGCGCGGGCCCAATCGCCCGTATGATCCTGAATGGCGCGACGCGGCCCAATCAGATGGACATTCACAGTACAACCAAGCTCTTTGCTAATTGTACGCGCCGCGTCTTCCCAAGCCTCACCGCCAATTCCCGTGAGCAGCGAGAACGCCCCATGCCCGCTCAGATCAAGCGTCGAGACCTTCTTGCCTTCGGGCGAAAACACCCAGACATGCGGCAACCGCGCACCCGGCCAGGTCGTTGGGTGATAGTGCAGTTCCTCATCCATCGAAAACGCGGGCTCTAGTTGCCCGTCTGTGACGACCGCATCCGACGTGTAACGCTGGTTCATCTCGACGCCGTGGCAATCAAACTCATACTTCTTGAACGCGATAGCCTCACGCAGCACTTCTCGCTTTTTTTCTGCGGCGGCATTCCCTTCGGTCCGGGCGTCCATGTTCTCCTGCATCTTCACGGGATCGACCGAACCAGTCAGACCGAGCACGTCAAAGATCGGGCCGAATTCATCGATCGACTTGTTCGCACGGGTCACGATCTGCTTTGCGACAGGAGCGCGTTCAACCGTATAGCTGTCGAGCAGCCCTTCACCAGCCTGCCCTTTCAACACCGCGGCCAGCTTCCAACACAAATTGAAGGCGTCCTGAATAGAGGTGTTCGACCCCAGGCCGTTGGAGGGCGGATGCCGATGCGCCGCGTCACCCATGATGAATACAGCGCCTTTTTGCATCTGCGGCGCGTAGGCGTTGTTCACCGTCCACGTATTTGCGCTGAGCAAATCAATATCGAGATTGGGATCCCCAACCAGTTGGCGCGCGACCTCGGTGGCGTAATCCTGTGTTACCTCGGGGGCGGGTTTGTTGATGTCATATCCCCAGACGATCAACCACTCGTTCCATGGCCGGATCATGCGCACCAACCCCATGCCGATCCCACCGACATTCGCACCCGGCTGCATCACCCAATACAGCACCGATGGGCGGTGAGCGACGTAGCGCGACAGATCCGCTTTGAACAGGATGTTCATCGAACCACCGACACCCATCTGCCCTTCGATAGGCAGGTTTTCATTCTGGGCGACCAGAGAATTTCCGCCGTCTGCACCGATCAGATACTTTGCCCGGATCGTCAATTCCTGCCCGGTCAGCTTGTCGCGCACCGTCGCGGTCACGCCACCGGCGTCCTGGACATGGCTCAGGTATTCGGTGCTCATGCGGGTCTGGCTGCCACGCTTCGCCGCCGTCGTGAACAACAGCGGTTCCATGTAGGTCTGCGGCAGATCGTTCATGAAGGTGGGTGACGAAAGCAGATGTTCCGCCTTGGACATCGGATGCGTGCCCCAGCTTTTCATTCGCCCGATCTCTTCTCCGGCAAGGCTTTCGCAGAACACATTCTCCCCCATCAGCTCTTGCTCGGTTGCGTGCAGATAGGCTTCGTCTTCGACATCCCGCCCAAGGTCGCGCAGAACCTCCATTGTCCGCTGGTTGGTGATATGCGCCCGCGGTGTGCTCGCCAGCCAGCTATACTGGTTGATCACGATATTCTGGACGCCGTAGGTCGAAAGCAACGCAGCACTTGCCGACCCCGCCGGTCCGGTTCCGATGATCAGAACATCTGTTTTCATATCGGCCATTTGCCACCTCGCCATTTAGCTTTTCAGGTTCAGTCGTCGACGGATCGGGAACAGTTGATGCCCGGTCTTGTCGGAAAACAGCCCCCACAATCCACGGGGTGCGAACAGCATGATCACGATCCCCAATGCACCAAGGATCATCAGATACCAGCTCCCGAAATCCGCCAGCACGGATTGCAGCGCAAAAAAGACCAGTACGCCAAGGATCGGACCTTCGATCGTTCCGATGCCGCCGATAACCACAATAAAGATGACATAGGCCGTCCAATCCGTAACGCTGAAGGCGGCGTCAGGGCTGATCCGCGCCTTTTGCAGATAGATCAGGCCGCCCGCGACCCCGGTGCCAAAGGCAGAAACAATAAACACCTGCCATTTCATGCGCACCGCATCGACGCCAACGGACTTGGCAGCCTCAATATTGTCGCGCACCGCCGCAAGCGCCAGCCCGCGTTTTGTGCGCAAAAGCCAGTAGATGCCGCCGATGGTCAGGATCGCCAGCACAAGCGCCAGCCAATATGTCACGATATCGCGTGCCGCGCTGGCCTTTACGTCAAAGAACACCTCGGCCCATTCGACCCCGATGAAATCGCGCGCTTCACGCGGAAGCGACGTTCCCGTTCCGCCGCCCACCGCCTTCCACTGGGCGACCAACAGGCGCACGACCTCTGCCACCACCCATGTGCCGATCGCAAAATAGGCTCCTTGCAGCCGAAACGCAAAGAACGCCGTTGGCACCGCGACGACCGCCGCCGCAACACCACACAGCAACAAGGACACAACCGGGTCCAGCCCCCATAAGATGGCCGATCCGAACAGCGCATATGCCCCCAAGCCCACGAACGCCTGCTGGCCAACGCTGACCAAACCACCATATCCTGCAAGCAGGTTCCAGAATTGCGCAAGCGTCAGCATCGTAAAGATAAAGAACAGATCCTGAATAACGCTGCGGCTGGCAAAGAACGGGACAGCAAAGGCGATGATCAGCAACACCAACCCCACGACACCGGCAATCCGCGAAGCCGGCGTCTGGGTTTGAACGCTGTAATGTGTTTGTTCACTCATGGTGCCGCCCCTCAATCAAATGCACGCGGAAACAGACCGCGCGGCCGGATCAGCAACACGACAAGAAAGGCGATGTGACCCGCAAGGATCTGCCATTCGGGATTAATCGCCGCGCCCACCGTCTGGGACACACCGATGATAATCCCCCCAACAAGCGTGCCCCAAAGCGACCCAAGGCCTCCGATAATGACGGCTTCGAAGGCATAAATCAGACGGGCAGGCCCGATGGTCGGGTCAAAGTTCGCCCGCATTCCTAGGTAAAGCGCCGCAATCGTCACAACGACCATCGCGATTCCTGTTGCCATTGCAAAAACATTGGCCGGTTTGATCCCCATCAGGCTTGCCGTGACCGGATCGTCAGAGGTAGCGCGAAACGCACGTCCCAATGCGGTGCGATAAAACAGTTGGTTCAGGGCAATGATCACGATGATGGCCGACGCAAAGGTCAACATCGGCATCACGCCCAGCGTCACCGGCCCTAAATCGACAGACGCAGTTTCCAATGCGCCCGCGCCGACCCGTTGACTGTCTGCGGAAAACCCTTCCAACAATACGTTCTGCAACACGATCGACAGACCGAACGTCACCAGAAGCGGTGGCAGGATGTCTTCGCCCAGCACGCGATTCAGTATCACCTTTTGCAGCACCCAACCGATGGCAAACATGAACGGAATGGCGATTGCGGCTGCCAAAAACGGATTGACCCCAAGTACCGACACGACCAGAAGGATGATATACGCACCGAGAACGATCAGATCACCGTGGGCCAGATTAACAAGCCGCATGATCCCGAACACAAGACTAAGCCCCGCTGCGAAAAGCGCATAAAGCCCGCCCAGCAGGATGCCCTGCATGATTGTATCAAGCCAGATCATGTTGCTGTTCCAAAATAAGCATCGTGAATGGCATCACGGCTCAGCGTGTTGGGCGTACCTGACAGCGTCACGCGGCCCTCCATCATGCAATACACACGATCCGCGACTTTCATCGCCTGCCCGATATCTTGTTCCACAACGACGACCGACGCCCCGGCCTCCTGAATTTGCGGTAGCGCTGCGTATATGTCGCGGATCACCACTGGTGCCAGCCCAAGGCTGATTTCATCACACAACAACACACGCGGGTTGCTCATCAATGCGCGCCCGATGGCGACCATCTGCTGCTGACCACCCGACAAGGACGTACCGGGCACATTGCGCTTTTCGCGCAGGATCGGAAACAGCCCATAGACCGTCTCAAGCGTCCAATATCCTGTGGTCTTTCGCGAATGCGCGCCGATTTGCAGGTTTTCCTCAACGCTTAGCGAGGGAAACAATTTGCGGCCTTCGGGCACCATCGCAATCCCCAGCCCGAGGATTTCGTCAGCTGGCCGCGCGCCGATGTTGCTGGCCTCGAACGACACCATGTCCGCCCTGTTGCACAGAACACCCGCGATGGATCGCATCAGCGTGGTCTTGCCCGCGCCGTTCGCCCCGATGATGGCAATCGTCTCGCCTTCCTCAAGGTGCACATCAACCCCGAAAAGAGCCTGAAAGTCACCGTAATGCGCGGTCAAACCGTTGGTCTGCAACAGGGTCATATGTCGATCCCCAAATAGATCTCCTTGACCTCACGGCTGTCCATGATCGCGCCAGGTTCGCCAAGGCCGATGATCTTTCCAAAATCAAGAACAAGTAGACGCTCAACCACGGAATTAAGCGCGTGCAGCACGTGTTCGATCCAGATGATCGTCACGCCGCCCGCATGGATTGATTTGATGGTCTGGATCAGGGCGTGGCACTCGCCCTCGGTCAGCCCGCCAGCAATCTCGTCTAGCAACAGCAATTTTGGCTGCGTGGCCATGGCGCGGGCCAGTTCCAACCGTTTGCGCTGCAACAGACTCAGCGATCCAGCCGTGTTATTGGCCAGCGGCAACAGCTCTGTCTTCTCAAGGATCGCGGCACACAGATCGGTTACTTCGCGTTCGGGTTTCGCCTGCCCGTGCGTCGCCGACACCAGCAGATTTTCAAAGACCGTGAGGTTCGTAAACGGCTGCGGAATTTGAAACGACCGCCCGACGCCTGATAGGCAACGTTGCATTGGTGAAACCTTGGTTACATTGACCCCATCAAAATGGATGGTGCCCTGATCGGAGGGGATATTCCCAGTGATGAGGTTGAACAGCGTGGATTTGCCTGCGCCATTGGGGCCGATAATACCCAATGCCTCACCTTGCGGCACGTCAAAGCTGACGTCATCGGTCACCGTCAAGGCACCGAACGACTTAGAGACATTCTTTAAGCTCAGGATCGACATCGGCTTCCTTCAAAAGCGCAGGCCCCGCGGGAGAAGACGGGGCCTGCTGGGTCGTGTGTCAGCTCAAGGCTTCCATCACGCCACCCGTTGGAATGTTGGGCGCGGTCGCGTTGTCGACGACGACCAGTTCAAAGGATCCATCGTCCTGACGTCGCCACTGCCCCCCCACAAGCGGGGTTTTGCAGATGTTCTGCGCCGCAAATGGGGGCACACCTTCGCCATTCCATGCGATCTTGCCGACCATTGTATCCAGATCCGTGGACCGGATCGTTTCGACGACGCCCTCGGGGTCCGTCGGATCATCCGCCCGCTTGATCACATCCGCCGCGATCTCGAACAGCGAGTGGATAAAGCCAATGGGCTGTGTCCATGGACGGCCCGTCGCCTCGGTGAACCCGGCTGCCAGATCGGCACAGCTTTCGCCGGTCAGCGATGACGCTGTCTCTTATACACATCTCCGAGCCCACGAGACGTAGAGGAATCTCG
>OJBT01000395.1_pt1 | contig 9548 bp, 8 predicted proteins | sample 1591101 | NCBI WGS metagenome assembly OJBT01 (sample SAMN05416773, study PRJEB24817) | seawater metagenome | isolation source: Sea water | place: Canada:Atlantic | collected 2013-11
TACGAGATTCCTCTACGTCTCGTGGGCTCGGAGATGTGTATAAGAGACAGGTTGCGTCCTTGGGTCGCCAGATCCCGCAGGGCGGTATATTGTTCCTCAAACCATGCACGGTCTGCTGTGGCAGCGCTTGCGCCTTGCCGTGACGCCGCCAATGTCGCCCCGACCGACAGGATCGACAGCACCGAGATCACCACCAGCAATTCAATCAGCGTAAAGCCCGCATCGGACTGGCGGATTGGGGTTAGTTCTGGTTCCATGACCCAATGTCGGCATCCGGACCTGTCCCGCCTGCCGTCCCATCCGCGCCGTAGGAAAAGACATCGAAATCCCCGTGCACGCCCGGTTGCAGGTATTGGTAGGGTTGCCCCCATGGATCAATCGGAAGACGTTCCATATAGCCGTTGGTCGCCCAGTTGGCGGGCTGGGGATCGGTTGAGGGTCTGTTTACGAGGGCGGCAAGGCCCTGTTCCGTGTTTGGATAGCGGAAATTATCCAGCCGATAGAGGTTCACGGCACCTGCAATGGCCGCGATGTCCGATTGCGCGCGCGCGGCGCGGGCCTGATCGGGGCGATCAATCACGCGCGGCACGATCACCAGCGCGAGGATCGACAGGATCACCACCACAACCATAAGTTCCAGCAGGGAAAATCCTGCGTCCCGAGGCGCCGAAGATGGTCTGCCGTCTGTCAATGTGCGAGAGGGTGCACGTGTCATCAAATATGTCCTTTTCAATTGGGTGCATGATATGAGGGGGGCAGCATGAATGTCTATCCGGTGTTTCAAGAATTGATCGTCCCCCTTCCTCCTTTTGGCTGGTCTGATGCCTGGTGAAGCCACAGTCCTTTTGTTGTTGATCCTGCTGGGCCCTGCGGTGGGGTCGTTTCTGGCCGTTCTGCTGGACCGTTTGCCGCGTGATGAAGATATCGTGGCACGCCCTTCGTCCTGTCGCAGTTGTGGTGCGGCGCTGTCGCCGTTTCAGATGATCCCGATTGTGTCCTTTGCGGTGCAACGGGGGCGGTGTGGAAAATGTGGGGCGGGCATACCGCCTTGGTTGCTTTATACCGAACTGCTTTGTCTGGGGGCAGGCGGTCTGGCTGTGTTGCAAGGGGGGGATCTGCTGACGATCATTCTGTCGGCGTTGTTCTTGTGGCTGCTGGTGGCCTTGTCGATGGCTGACCTGTTGTGGTTTCGGTTGTTCGATCTGCTGACCGCCTGTTTGGCGGTGGTGACCTTTAGCATGGCGTTAACACCCGATGGCATGGGTCTGATGTTTGCATTTTGGGGTGCTGTGATCGGCGCGGGCAGTTTTGCGGCCCTGCGTATGGCATATCAAATGCTGCGCGGGCGCGAGGGATTGGGGCTTGGCGATGTAAAGCTTATGGTGGGATTGGGGGCCTTTGCGGGGCCTTATGACCTGCCGCTGCTTGTCTTAATGGCCGCGCTTGCCGCCCTTGGTGTGGCGTTGATCCAGCGTGTCGGTGCTCCGGGATCACTGGCGGCGGATCGCCCTTTGCCGTTTGGCACGGCCCTTTGTGCGGCGGCAGCGGTGATGTGGCTGATCGGGCCGCAGTTGTACCCGGTGACATGGTGAATTGACTTCGTTCCGGGGCGGGGTATGGTCTGCGCTCATTTAAAGCAGACCCGTGCGCGTAACCATTGCAGCGCTGTATGACCCAATTATTGAGTGAGCCTATGACCCGCTTTACAGCATACCTGACCATCGTTTTTGCCTTTGTCCTTACCTTGGGATCACCCGTGATCGGGCAGCAGACCCCTGCGCCTGACAGCACGCCCAACACCGCAGCAGAAACTGTTGTACCCGCGACAATGGCAGAGGTCGAACAGGCGTGGCAGCGCGGCGATTTCGTTTTTGTCCGCAAGGAGTTGGAGCGTCTGGCAAACGAGGACGGCACGGCGCTTGCGCAATATCGCTATGGGCGCGTTTTGCTGGAAGGGACAGGCGGACCGCGTGATCCGCAACAGGCAATCGCGTGGCTGGAAAAGGCCGTCGCACAGAACAGCGCCCCGGCGGCCACATTGCTGGCGCGCGTTTTTCTGAGCCAGGGACCGCTACGGGATGCTGAACGCGCCGCTTCGCTGTTGTCGAGCGCCGCAGCCCGCGGTGAGGCTGAGGCGCAGTATTATCTGGGCCTGTTGCTGCAATCGGGCACCGGGATCGAACAGGATGCGGCCCGTGCATTTGACTGGTTTCTCGCAGCCAGCGAAGAAGGCAATGCGCTGTCGCAATATGAGTTGAGCAAAGCCTATTCGCGCGGGTTGGGCACCGAGAAAAATAACGAAGAGGCGCTGCGTTGGCTCAAAGAGGCGGCAGCGAACGGGATGTCGGATGCCCAATATTTTCTGGCGAATGCGCTGGATAACGGGGCGGGGGTCCAAAAGGACACCGCGCAGGCGCTGGACTGGTTTCGCCGGGCGGCAGAGGCCGGACAGGCGCAGGCACAACGTGATCTGGGAACCAAGTATCTGATGGGCGCTGATGGCGTTGAGCCGAACGGCGCAGAGGCACTGCGCTGGCTTGAGGCGTCTGCCAAGGCGGGTGACCGATCTGCTATGCACAACCTCGGCATTGCCTATACGGCGGGCGATGTCATTGCGCAGGACTATGCCTTGGCGCTTTATTGGTATGAACGCGCCTCTAGCGAGCAATTGGGCCGCTCTACGCTGGCGCTGGGTCAGCTTTATGCAACCGGGAAGGGCACCGCGCAGGATTTGGTCAAGGCGGTGGCACTGTTTGACCTTGCCGCCCAGCAGGGCGAGGTGCGCGGCGCGCTGGCGATCTCATCGATGGCCAAATCCGGTCAGCTGACCGGACTGATGTCGCCGCATCAGGCCGTCCCATGGGTGATGGTTGATTTGACCCAAAACGAAGATGCGCAGGCCGAAGCATGGCTGGTCCAGCAGGCACAGGCGGGGGTGCGCCCCGCGCAGTTAAATCTGGGTGAATGGTATCTGACACGCGATGGCAAGACCGAGGCAGGGGTTGAACTGATCCAGCAGGCGGCGCTGGCGGGCAGTGTCGCCGCGCAGTTCCGTCTGGGCCGTCTTTACACAACCGGTGATGGGGTCGCGTTGGATTATGTAGCGGCGCACAAATGGCTCAACATCGCGGCGGCCAGCGGATCCAAAGAAGCGGCAGAGACACGTGCGGTTATCGGTGACCTGATGACGCCGGAACAGATTGCCGAGGCTCAGACCGCCGCACGCGTGTTTTTTGAGACCGCCCGCGCAAGGGCCCCTCAGACGGATCAGGTGGTCACAACCTCTGATGTCGACGCCGCGAATGCGACGGCACGCGACTGATGCTGACATCAGGCATACTTCGCGCTGCGGTATGTGCCGCCTGTCTGGTCCTGTCCTCTCCGGTTTGGGCGCAGCAACAAGATGCGGCACCGCTAGCCACGCTTGAGGTAGAGGCCGAAAAGGGGGATGCAGCAGCGCAGTTCGCGCTGGGCCAACGGCATCATGAGGGCGCGGATGTCCCTCAGGATTTTGCCGAAGCGGCGCGCTGGTATGCGCTGGCGGCGGCGCAGGGTCATCCGGGCGCTCAGAACCAACTGGCACAGTACAGATACGAAGGCTTTGGCGGCCCGCAGGACATCGCCGAAGCGCTGCGCCTGTTTGAGGCGGCAGCGTCCTCGGGCGAGGCGCAGTATCTCTTGGATCTGGGAACGGTGCTGGAACAGAACCCAGATACACTACAGCGTGCCGCGTCGCTTTATGCGCAAGCCGCTGAGGCCGGGAACCTGGATGCCGCTGTCAATCTTGGGGTGCTGTATCAAGAAGGGCGCGGCGTGGCACAGGATTACGCCCGTGCCCGCGCGCTTTACGAGGGACCCGCCGCACAAGGTAATGCGCGGGCCCTGAACAATCTTGGGCTTTTCTATGTGCGGGGGACCGGGGTGCCACAGGACTATGCCCGCGCCGCAGAATATTTCTCAGCTGCCGTAGAGCTTGGCCTACCGACCGCGATGACCAATTTGGGCGTGCTTTATGAAAACGGCTATGGGGTGCCGCTGGACGAAGCGCGCGCAAAAGAGCTTTACCGCGCGGGTGGGCGACAAGAGCTAGCAGATGCGGCGTCTGAAACCACTTTGATTTACGATGACCGTTTACACCCGGTTGAGATGACCAAAGACGCATTTGAGGCGCTGCAAAGTCGGGCGCAGGCGTCTGACCCTATTGCGCTGTTCCAGCTTGGCTGGGTCCTGCTTCAATCCCCGGATGCACCGTTTCAGAACCAGTTTCAGGCCGCTGCACTGTTTCAGGCCGCTGCTAAATCGGGGTATGGCCCGGCCATGGCCAACCTGGGTATGCTATATTTTGACGGCAAAGGGGTCCCGCAAGATTATGTGCTGGGGCAGATGTGGCTGTTAAGGGCCAGCAACGCGGGCGTTGCCCAAGCGCATGACCTACGCGATAGATTCATGCAAAAAATGACGTCAGAACAGATCAACCAAGCACAGGCGATGATCAAGGTAACCCCATAAGTTAAATCAATTTTCTACCTATGGTAGCGCGGCTGATAGCGATTGTTGCATGTTTAGCGACAGCTCAACTTAAAACCGTAACAATGCATTAAAATATGACCCTAATTTGTTAATTTGTTTGCGTGAACGCCCCCTTTTTTGGTAAGTAAAAACCCTAGACAGGCGACCTTCGGACTATTCTTTATTCCGGGGCTTTTACATTTGATCGGTGGCTGCTTTGGCGGGCATGAGACATTGAAATGCAGATCAGTGAAGTGGCCTTTTTTATAATTGTGGATTGCTCCGCGATCCTTTGAAGGAAAAACGAAATGACAAATTATATTTCTCGACTAAAGAGCCAGACCGCTCTTGCGGCAAGCGCTCTGATGTTGACATCCGGCATCGCGATGGCAGATCAGGTTATCCTAGACGACCTGATTGTTACGTTCTCGGCCTGTATTGGCAACGACTGCGCCAACGGAGAGGCTTTTGGTTTTGATACGCTCCGTCTGAAAGAAAACAACGTGCGGATCGGCGTGAATGACACCTCTGCTTCCGCAAGCTTTCCAAACAACGACTGGCAGCTTACGTTCAACGATTCCGATAACGGTGGCGCAAACAAGTTTTCGGTCGATGATATTACAAACGGTAAGACGCCATTCACCATCGAAGCGTCTGCACCGTCCAATTCACTCTTTGTAGAAGATACTGGTCAAATCGGGGTCGGCACAAACAACCCGGTGGTCGAAGTGCACGTGGTGGACGGTAACACGCCAACACTTCGGTTGGAGCAGAATGGCTCAGACGGCTTTACTGCTCAAACATGGGATGTGGCCGGTAACGAAACCAACTTCTTTGTCCGCGATGCCACCAACAGCAGCAAATTGCCCTTCCGGATCAGAGCAAATTCGCCCGGAGATTCGATTTTTGTCCAGAACAATGGCAATGTGGGATTTGGCACCGACAACCCGACAGGATCGTTGCATGTCTTTAAGTCTGGTGCGGGTAATGACTCGTCCCTGATCTTGAATACTGGCGGCTCCGGTGGTCTGAAGTGGGAAGTTCGCGCGCAGGAGAGTTCTGGCCGTTTGAATTTAGGCATCGCTGGTGGAAATACACCGCTAAAGATCGACGAAAATGCCAACAACAACCTGCTGAAACTGGGTGACAACGCAAACTCAGACGCCGTGATCGTGACCGGCCAGTTGATCGTGAACGGTCAAACGATGAACGTACCTGACTATGTCTTTGAGGCCGATTACAATCTGCGCCCCTTGGCCGAAGTTGCAGCGTTTATTGATGCGAATGGTCACCTGCCGGGCGTGCCATCTGCCAAGACGATCAACACTGAAAAGCGTTTCAACATCGTCGATATGCAGCTGAAGCTGCTGGAAAAGGTCGAAGAACTGACCCTCTACACGCTTGAGCAGGAGGCCACGATTGCCGAGCTTAAGTCAGAGGTCCAGACGCTGAAAATCGCCAACTGATCCGCGTATCTCTTTGATGGTCAACATGCCGCCGTGCCCTCATTGGGCGCGGCGGTTTACATTTCGCGGTATCCCGGATTGAGATTGAAATTCCCCTGGGGTACATATTTGGTCGCTCAGAACGACCCGCACGCCTCGGGTGGCACATGACCATGATGTGCCTCACGAGTATTATCCAAAGAGTTGCCGCGCAGAGATGAAGCTATCCATCGTCATCATCACCCACAACATGCGCAGGGAAGCGGCCCGTACGCTGTACTCGCTCAGCCCGGATCATCAGATCGGGGTCAGGGCGGAAGATTACGAAGTTATCGTGATCGACAACGGGTCAAGCGCGCCGCTCGACCCTGAATCGGTAAAGCAGTTCGGCCCCCATTTTCGCTATCATTATCATGAGACCCACAGCGCTTCGCCTGTGGATGCTGTCAATCTGGGCGCGCATATGGCGCGGGGCGAGTCGCTGGCCATTATCGTGGATGGTGCCCGCATGGCCACGCCGGGTATCGTTCGGTACACGCTCTCCGCTTTGCGGGCAGAACCCGACGCGCTTGTTTGCGCCCTGTCGTGGCATCTGGGTCCGGATGTACAGCCCAAGTCCACTCAAGAAGGCTATGATCAGGCCTTTGAAGACGCGATGTTGAAAAAGGCCGGCTGGCGCGAAGATGGCTATCAGTTGTTTGCGATTTCGACCCTCGCGCCGTCATCGGGCACCGGTTTTTTCGGGGATTTCCCCCTAGAATGCAGTTGGGTCGCCCTTGAGCGTAACAGGTTCCATGCGATGGGCGGGTTTGATCCGAGGTTTCAGACGGCGGGCGGTGGTCTGTGCAACCATGACTTTCGCAACCGCGCATTACAGCAGCCCGGCATTGTCCCTGTGAAACTTCTGGGCGAAGGAGTTTTTCATCAGGCGCATGGTGGCATCGCGACCAACGCGCCCCCCGCGCAACGGCCCTTGCAGGCCTTTCACGATGAATACACCCGTATTCACGGCGCACGCTTTGTCCCGGTTGATGTGGCTGATCCGGTTTACGTTGGGGTGATGCCCGCCGCCGCAAGGCGGTTCATACAATGACCGCGCGCCCTGAACGCATCACCGCCATCGGCGGTCTGGGCGGCAGTGGCACGCGGGTTTTTGCCGCGATGCTGCGCCATGCCGGGGTGCACATTGGCGGGGATCTGAACGGACCGCTGGATAACTTGTGGTTTACCGTGTTGTTCAAACGGCCCGCCTGGACTCGGTCACAACCCGCAAATTCGCAGGTTGTCACCGCGGTCCGGCTGTTCCGTCAAGCAATGACGATGGGGCTGTCGGGTGTGTTGTCTGCGGCGGATCAAGCGCTGATTGAGGGCTTGAAGCAGGAGCTGCTGCCGCAGGGGACATGGAATTCCGGGGCCCAAGGCCCTCAGGCGATGCGCCTGATGCAAAGTGGACCTTCCCGCGTTGCCACCGGCGGGCCATGGGGTTGGAAAGAGCCGAACACCCATGTTTTTTTGCCCTACCTGAACCGCCTGCTGCCCGATTTTCGTTACATCCATATCGTTCGTGACGGTCTGGACATGGCTTTCAGTGACAACACATGGCAGGCGCGCCATTGGGAACACATGTTTGGTATCACCCCCGATGTCGCGATGCCGATGGAACTGCGCCAGCTGCGGTATTGGCTGGCTGCCAATCAGGCCGCAGTTGCCTATGGCCGCGCGCAGATGCCCGGTCGCTTTATGGTCATCCGCTACGAAGATTTCTGCGCGGATCCTGAGCCCTATTGGCATCAAATTCGCAGGCTCGCGGGGGGGGGCGAGGATACAGAGCTACCACAGGATCTGGTCCAACCTACCACAATTGGGCGTGCCGACACTCGAGACCTGTCGATTTTTCCGGTTGATCTGCTGGAAAGAGTCGACGCCTTTCAATTGGGTTTGGAAAAATCGCGAGATTTGGGTTAGACGTTAATTATTCCGTTTTCATATTTTGAGATCAATCATGACAGATACTGCTGTACCCGCCGCCACCTATAAGCTGCGACTAATTCTTAGTGTGCTGATCGTCGCTGTGCTGGCTTATCTTTTCTGGACCGGGTCGCGGTATCCTGCGCTGGATGAAAAGGCGATGATGTCTGGTGCGATCCAGTTAGAGGACTCGCTGAGCTTTGAGGCAAAGTTCCCGATCACCGCCGATATGACGCTGGCCCAGCGCATCTTCTGGTCAACGCTGAACTGGATCAACACCAACAAAAAGGGCATGACATTCGGCATATTGTTCGCCGCCGCCTTTCTGACCATGATCCCTTATCTTCGACGGCGCAGCTTCAAGGGCGGATTTGCAAATTCATTCCTTGGTATGGTGATCGGCGCGCCCTTGGGGGTGTGCGTCAACTGTGCGGCACCCATCGCCAAAGGCATGTATTCGGCGGGCCTGAGGGCCGAAACGACGCTGTCAGCCATGATCGCCTCGCCGACGCTGAACATCGTTGTGCTGACCATGGCGTTTTCGATTTTGCCGTTTTACATCGCAGTGACAAAGGTGGTGTTGAGCCTGCTGGTGATCCTTGTGATCGTTCCGCTGATCTGCCGCCTGCTGCCGCAGACCGAATTGCCCGAGGACGAGATTGTCTGTGCCATGACATCCGGCGGCGGCCTTATGGCAGGCAAGCGGATCGGTGACAGCCCCGTTGGCGCAGTGCTGAACGTGGGCAAGGAGTATCTGCAAAACCTGTGGTACATCATCAAGCTGACGGTGCCTCTGATGCTGTTGGCAGGGTTTCTTGGGACGGTTGCAGCGGTGTTTTTGCCGCAGGACATGATCACGGGGCTGTCCTTTTCGTTTCTCGCGTTGATCGTGATTGCAGTGGTGGGCCTGTTCCTGCCGGTGCCCATCGCCTTTGACGTGGTGGTGACCGGTGCGCTGCTGAGCGCGGGTCTGTCGCATGGGTATGTCATGGGGCTGCTGTTCACGCTTGGCACCTTTTCGGTCTATTCGTTTTTCATCGTCTGGCAGGCCATTGGGCTACGGGCCGCTGCGCTGATCGCCGCCGCGGTGGGTGTGTTGGGGATCATGGCGGGTCTTGGCGCGCAGATATATTATGACCGGCAATCAGACCGCGCGCTGGACATTCTGTTGCAGGGCGATGCCACCCCTGTTTCCGCCCCGCTGTTTATGGCGGCCGAGGCGGCGGGCACGGACGCTTGGCAGGTCACCAGCGAGGACGCGGACCGCATCACCATCAGCGCCAAGCCGCTTGCGCCGCTGTCAGCCCCTGCCGAGATTGGATTTACGCGGGTTGAGGCTAGCAGTCTTGGCATCGACAAACCGGTTGAGTTTTCATTTCGTGACATGTGGCCGCCGTTTTGGGAGGGGCGCGCGATTTCGTCTGGTGATATCGACCGCGACGGCGATCTTGATATCGCCATCGCCTCGACCGAGGTGGGGTTGTATCTGTACGCCAATGACGGGCAAGGCGGGTTTTCCCGGCAGATGATCGACCTTGGGCCACTCGCCGAAATGTCTGTGTTTCAATCTGTCCTTGCTGTCTCTTATACACATCTGACGCTGCCGACGAGCGATCTAGTGTAGAT
>OJBT01000396.1_pt1 | contig 9542 bp, 9 predicted proteins | sample 1591101 | NCBI WGS metagenome assembly OJBT01 (sample SAMN05416773, study PRJEB24817) | seawater metagenome | isolation source: Sea water | place: Canada:Atlantic | collected 2013-11
GCTCAATGCCATCTGCACTATTATCAGGGGCCGCTTCTTCAGCAACAAACAGGTGAACCCCATTCCCTTTTTCATGACCTTGGTCATTACGAACGGCATCAGCAGCTTGATGAGCACGCTGTAATATTTCACCCGGTTCACTGCAGCTATCGTTAATTAATGCAACGCCAATGCTGGCAGTGATGGTGACTGTTTGAGAGTGAGCATCGATGACTAAGTGCTCGATGCCATCGCGAAATTCTTCTGCTGTTGCGAGTGCTTGCTCAGCATTAATGTCAGGTCTGATCCAAGCAAATACATCTTCACCTACGCGCGCTAATGTATCTTCTTTGTTTATTGCTGATTTTAAGTAATTGGCGACACTGCAAAGTACGCTATCGGAGTTGTTTATGCCGACTTTTGATTTTATTTTGCCGTAATTATCTATGTTGATGTATATAGCAGCACTGGTATTGCCTTTTAAAACCGCGCGATCAACCGCTGTTTCTAGTTGTTCAATGTAATACGGTTTGTTGTGAAGGCTGGTTAATAGATCACGACTGCTGACTTCTTTTAGTTTGGCTTCTAGGTCGGCATTGCCCGAGAGGGCACGGATAACAATTTGAGTGCAAGGCTCGTCGGCATAAGTACCCGCAGACAGAGACATGGTTAGCGGAAATTGAGTGTCATCGGTTTTTAAACCGCTGTAATTCAGGTCAACATTACCGCCGGTCGTTAAGAAACTTTTTAATGATTGCTTTAGATTCTCTTGGTCGCTACTGGCAACCATATCCATAACAGGCATTCCTTCAAGGTCATCCACAGTATGGTAACCAAATAGGTCTAAGTAAGCTTGGTTGGCATAAATATGCATACCGTCATGAATGTAGGTGATGGCATCTTTAGAGCTTTCTAATAAAGATTGGCAGCGCTTTTCTGCATCACGCAATTTAACCTGAGTCGTTCGTAGGGCTCTGCGGCTATTGAGATTAGATAGTTCACGTTGAATCACTAATGAAAGTAAATTACTTTCATCTTCGGGCACCACATCGCAAGCTCCAAGTTTCAGATAAAACTCGAGCTGCATTGGGTCAACATCTTCAGCAAGGATGATCACAGGCAGGTCTTTATCGAGACGTTTTATTTGTTTGAATAACTCTTTCGGCTCTATGTTTTGAGCTTTAGGTTCCGCTAATACCAAATCCCAAGATTTTTCTTGAATTTGAGCATTAAAATCATCCAGTGAGGAAACCATGTGAGCGCGAGTCGCACGACCTGAGTTGCGCAATAGGCTAACTAAGTCTTCAGCGTCGCTTTGTTTGTGAGTCAATAGCAATAAATGGAGCGTATCTCGACTACTAGCAAAATGCATGTAATGAAACTCTTTTACAGTGAATGCTGATTATAAGGTGGGTGGACTTAAATGACAGATAAAAAGTGTAAAATAAGTCACATTTTGACACTGTGTGTCACAACTTATTCCACAAGGAGTCAAAGTCATCATCCTTTAGCTCGTTATCCTGATGCAGAGTTTGAGCACTAGGTTTAATACCACTGTCTCTGAACTGGAATTGACTGAAGCTATTGGTAGAAATAATGCGTTTAACCAATTGATATCGACCGTGATTATCTAGGTGCATAAGGTGCACTTTATTACCGGTACGAAAAGGCATGCGCGGTAAAATAAGTGTCGCCGGCTGGGCAATTGCTTTAATCCCAGGCAAAAGCAGAGAGCGCATATAATCGCCGTTACTGCCTGTCTTTTGTAAAAGCTGTGCAGCACCTGCTTCGGCTTTAGGTGCTAATAATTCGATACCTAGCTGGGTTCCTGATTTTCCTAAATGACGTATCCATCGAATAGCGGCAATAGCCCAGTGTTGAACGCCTGCCTCTTGGATACCAAGGATTTCCCCTGCTTGAATGCTCGCGGGTAATTCACCTAACCACTGCAGACAATAGCCGCCTGGGCTGGTATTAATTAAGCTCACTTCATGAGCGGGGTACTTAGTCGTGGTATCCAGTTCATCTTCTTGTTTATGCTTATTGATGAAATCGATCGTATCAAGATTCATACTGCTGTTTTCAGGTATAGCAGAACCGCCTGCATCAAAAGCGCCATCCCAAACATCGCCGCTAGAGCGCTTTCCAGTATCTATATCGGCCCCAGGGCGTTTTTCAGTTTCTAAAGGACGCAGCTCTGCTTTGACTTTTTCGAAATCTTTTTTGCCCGCCACATAATAATGAGTGGCACTTAGACCAATACACAGGCGTAAGTTGCCGTCTGTCGGCATCCTGCGGAACGAGCGCTGCCAATGAATCCCCCAGGCTTGAATGGCATGGGTTAGTAAATTGTCCGTCATTTTGCCAGGAACGGTGATGTTAGAAGCGCCTTGAGGATTGGCCGCATAAGAGGTCAAATCTTCAACTAAGCCTGAAGTATTCAAGCTGCAAAAGAGGGGCTTTTGCTCATCGCGTAAATGTTGACGATATTGAGCTACACGGTCTCGGTGCAGATTAATAATGAACAATGCAGATTCATCATCGCTGTCGGTTATGTAGACCCTATGAGCCCAAAGCTCTGTTGCATCGTACAGCTGAATAAGATCCTGTTGACGCAAGTTGTTGGGTTTAGCGGTGCCTAATAAATGTGCACGAATAAAGGCTGCGCTGATATCGCTGGTACTGAGGTAACGGTTTTGGGTGTCGTTAACTTTAAAATTTTCTAAATCGCGAAGTTTCGCCAAGAAAAATAGCTGATTAATTTCAGACCATGCATGTTCTGGAGGGTGGCAATATAGTTGGAACGCTCTCAAGATCGTGCTGGTGGTATCCGTGATCGCTCTATGAATAGAGGTTGTCACTATTTTTGAGGGTTTATCGCTAGGGGACAATGCAGCGATGCTATCAACCACGACGAGCTTATAGCCCGTGGCGAGGTGAGCTTGTAACGACTGACTCAGGTTAGCAATTTTTAATTGTCGTTCGTTTAGCGATACTGAGGTTTGTAAAAAATGTTTTGCGAGCAATGTGCCTATTGAGTAAATATAAGGGCGCATGACCTCGAGTAATTTGAAGCGTAGTAAAGGTTGAGCGTGTAATTGATTCAACTCACGAATGGCTTGATACAACTGCCTTGCTGCTTCCCCAGTATTTGCCATGGGAAGATTCTTCGCCCAATTCGTAATCCCATCGACATTTGCCTGGCAAAAAGACAACTGCTGCTGGGTCGGGCTAGGTACGTGTAGTTTTATCGGTGTTCTATTGCTTTCCATGCCTTTTTTATTACCACTAATGCAAATTAACCATGTCTATAGTCTTAATTATAGCGGATGTTTTATTATCCATACTAAAACCACCACAGACTAACCTGTTTGTTTCTGTCTCGCCACTATTTGCTTACTCTAGGATATCAATACTAGTGGGGTTTTGCTCCCTTTGCCAGATTCTTCCTTAACGAGCTTTGGCACTAAGTAGCCCGACAGTTTTAATAATAGTTGTTGATGTAATACCAGAGCGTCTTTTTCACTAACGTTAAAGTGATGGGCGCCCGTCACTTTATCCAGTAAATGCAAATAATAGGGCAGAATGCCCGCCGCAAATAACGCTTTACTTAAGTCTATTAGAGTCTCTAGATTATCGTTTATGTCGCGCAGTAAGACCGCCTGATTTAATAAGGTAATACCAGCACGCCTTAACGAGTCTAACCCTTTGATTAATATAGGATCTAGCTCTTGGCTGTGGTTAATGTGCAGCACTATCGCACAACTGAAACGGCATGAATGTAAAATATTGATTAATTTAGTGGTAATGCGTTGTGGAATGACCACAGGTAGGCGTGTATGAATGCGCAGACGTTGCAAGTGAGGGATTGCCTCAGCCTGCTGAATGAACTTTTTGAGTTGCTGATCGCTTAACATCAGCGGATCACCACCGCTTAGAATAAGCTCTTCAATGGTTGGGTCTTGGCTGACGTAATCGAGAATGCCTTGCCAGTCATTTTTGCCAATTCGGTTTTCACTGTAAGCAAAGTGACGTCGAAAACAGTAACGGCAATTAATAGCACAGCCCGTGCTGAGCAATACTAGGACGCGGCCATGATATTTGTGAATAATCCCTTTTTGCAAATTGCTGTGTTTTTCCGCAAGTGGATCATTAATAAAGCCTTCGGCTGCTTCCAGCTCTTCTCGCTGAGGAAGTACCTGTAATAACAGAGGATCTTGGGCATTGCCTTTTTCCATTTTGTCGATAAAAGGCTGGGGCACCAATAACGGAAAGTCGAGACATGCCTGCTGGCGTAGCGTTAGTTCAGTGACAGGAATGTTGAGTTGTTTGAGTAATGCCTCAACCTTTTTGGTTGCCCCCGCGAGCACCTGATTCCAGCTATCTGGGTCTGGAGACTGACTAATATCGGTTAAAGATTCGATCACTAACGGGGTTTCGGTTATCATAGCTCTTTTTTCTGGGGCAGGTTTGCTGAACCCCATCAATATTCTGTCGAGGTCACATGGCTAATTATTCTACCAGCGAATTCAAATCAGGTCTTAAAGTAATGCTGGATGGCGATCCTTGTGCCATCGTAGAAAACGAATATGTTAAACCGGGTAAGGGCCAAGCCTTTAGCCGTGTTAAATTGAAAAACCTGAAGAACGGTCGCACATGGGAACGTACTTTCAAATCTGGCGAGAAGCTAGAAGGTGCAGACGTAATGGACGTCGAAATGGAATACCTATACACCGATGGTGAGTTCTGGCATTTCATGATGACTGACGGTTCTTTTGAACAGTTGGGCGCATCCGAAGAAGCAATCAGTGAAAATAAAAACTGGCTGAAAGAGCAGTTGGTTTATGAAGTAACGCTATTTAACGGTGAAATTTTAAGTATCACTGCCCCTAACTTCATCGATCTTGAAGTGACAGAGACCGATCCAGGCCTGAAAGGCGATACGGCTCAAGGTGGTTCAAAGCCAGCAACGCTAGAAACGGGCGCAGTAGTCAGCGTTCCTTTATTCATCGTGATTGGTGAGCTGCTACGCATCGATACGCGCGTAGGTGAATACGTGAGTCGCGCTAAGTAAATCGTATACGCTGCCATTTGATGGTAGCGATGAGTTGGCTACGAAAAAAGGAAGCTTTATGAAGTGACCCCCAATAGTTAGACAAATAACTTTGGGGGACTTTATGTCCAAATATAGTAGAAAACTTAAAACAATCATCGCCAAAAGATACTTAAGTGATAAATCCTCTTGCGAGTTAAGTCGAGAATACAATATACCCTCCAACCAAATTCAGTATTGGGGAGCTGTTTACTCCTTCAATTCTGAACAATCATTTCTGCCTCCCGCTTCACCATACTCGGCTAAAGACAAGTTCAAAATACTTACCAAAATGCAGACAGAAGATTGGTCATTGAGGCATACTAGCGCCTTTTTTAACCTTTCATCACCTGGCACACTATTCGTTTGGCTACGCAATTACGAATCTTTTGGTATGGAGGGACTAAAGCCTAAAAGGCGCGGTATCCCATTGAAAAAGCCCCCTATTGCAAAGCCAAAAGCTGCTAATGAAATGACTAAGGACGAGCTAAAAGATGAGCTTGAATACCTAAGAGCGGAGAATGCCGTGCTAAAAAAGCTCGATGCCTTGCTCCAGGAGAAGAGGTTAAGAGCAAAGAAAAAACAAAAATAATCCTGGAACTTAAGGCAAACCATACTCTAAATAAGTTATTACAAGCATCCGATTTAGCTCGGAGTGTCTTTTACTATCACTGCAAAGCGCTGGTGAAGCCTGACGCTTATGCAGAAATAAAAGCAAAAATTAGAGAGATATTTCACCTACATAAAGGGCGCTATGGTTATCGACGCATTACGCTAGCGCTACGTAATTTAGGCATGTTGATCAACCGTAAAAAAGTGCAGCGATTGATGCAGGAATTGAATTTGAAATCAAAGGTGCGGCCTAAGCGATATAATTCTTACAAAGGACAAGAGGGAAAATCCGTTGATAATTTATTGCAACGTAACTTTATGGCGAATAAGCCTAATCAGAAGTGGGTTACCGATGTAACTGAGTTTAATATAAAGGGCCAGAAGGTGTATCTTTCACCCTTGATAGATCTTTTAGCGGGGATGTAGTTGCGTATCGTATCACTAAATCAGCGCATCTTTCTTTAGTTAAAGACATGTTTGAAGATGCTATCTCAAAATTAAAAGATGGTGAACAGCCAATACTGCATAGCGACCAAGGATGGCAATATCGACTGCCGCAGATACAAAAAATGCTGAAGAACGCAGGTTTAAATCAAAGTATGTCAAGGAAGGGAAATTGCTTGGATAATGCAGCCGCTGAGAGTTTCTTTGCGGTATTAAAAACAGAGATGTTCCATCATCATGATTTTGAGAATGCAGACGATCTAATCATGAAAATAGATGAATATATTGAGTATTACAATACAATGAGAATCAAGGTCAAACTAAAAGGCCTGACTCCGATAGAGCATCGAAATCAGGCCTTATTGGCCGCTTAATAAAAGTGTCCAACTTTATGGGGTCACTTCATTAGGCTTCCTTTTTTTATGTTCAAAATAGATGAAAACCCGTCATTAGACATCAGTAAAAAGAGAAGTTTTATGTCTCAGTCCCTTCACTGGCAGCCGAGTGCCTCGATCAAAGCCTTGCATGCGCGGGCCGCATTGAATCGAACGGTACGTGAATTTTTTATAGAAATTGATGTACTCGAAGTTGAGTTACCCATTCTAAATAGGGCGCCTGTGGCTGATATGAACATCGTGCCGATAGAGGTTCAAGCAACTAATGCGATGCCAAAACTGTATTTACATACATCCCCAGAATATTCGATGAAACGATTATTGTGTGCGGGCAGTGGTGATATTTATGCATTGGGCAAAGTGTTTCGGGCAGGGGAGGCAGGTGGGCGTCATAATCCAGAATTCACCATGCTTGAATGGTATCGCATTGATATGGACCATCAGGCATTGATGCATGAAGTGGCTGATTTATTAACCGAGCTCTTTCAGGATACCTGCATTACATTGGAGAATGCTCCACAGTTTATCAGCTATCAGCAAGCGGTTATTCAATACGCGGGTCTCGATCCGATGGCCGCGAGTGATGAGCAAATTAAACAGCTCGGCATTGAATTGGCAGGGGCTGACTTAGACTTAAATCGAGATGGATGGCTCGATATGATTATGAGTCATAAAGTCGAAAAAGAATTACCCAAGAATCAATTAGTCTTTATTTATAACTATCCTGCGAGCCAAGCGGCGTTATCTAAGTTAAATCATGATGACAATGACCAGTTAATTTCAGAGCGCTTTGAAGTCTATTTGAATGGATTAGAGCTTGCTAATGGCTATCACGAACTGACTGATGGTGAAGAGCAAAGAGCTCGCTTTGAAAAGGAATTAGTCGCAACTGGGCGGTCAATTGATGAGAAATTATTAGCTGCGATGACGGATACGAAAGCAGGCTTACCCGATTGCGCTGGTGTGGCGATGGGGCTTGATCGTATTTTAATGTTGCAGCTGGGGGCTCAGGAAATCTCAGACGTCATAAGTTTTTCAACGCAGTATTGCTAACCGTCGTTAAGGGTTAGTGCTTTTTAACGTACTCGCGTGATGATTGACTATCCGCGTAGAGAAGCAACAGCTGAAGCCAAGCAGGCTTTTAGTTATAATATGACGAATATTATAGGCGAGCAGGAAAGTCCTGTAGCGCATCAGAATTAGACACTTTCTTTTAATGGGAAACGATACACCATAATGAGCCTTTCTAAAGTTACTATCGGCCTTACGAACCCCAAAAGCCCAACCAATGTTGGCGCTATTTTTAGAGCGGCTGGTTGCTTTCAAGCAGACAGCATTCTCTATACTGGCAGTCGTTATGATCGTGGCGCCGCTTATTGTACCGATACCCAAAACTTGAGCAAAAGTATTCCTTTAACCGGAGTTGAATGCCTATTAGAAAGTGCGCCTGAAAACGCTAAAATTGTCGTGATTGAGCTGGCTGAGGATGCCATTTCGCTAGCGGACTTTGAGCACCCTGAGAATGCTTTTTATGTGTTTGGGCCAGAAGATGGCTCGGTAAAACAAAAGGTTGTGAATAAAGCCGATAGTGTTGTGTACATTCCAACCGTAGGCAGTTTGAATCTTGCCGCGACAGTGAATGTCGTTTTGTATGATCGTCTTGCAAAATCAACCCGCGGCACTGGGGGCAACGAGTTGATTCGTGAAAGCCGAGATATGAATAATCGGCTGAAAGTTAAGGTTAACGCTAAAAGCGAATAATCAAAACGGAGTGAGTTACTCTAACTCACTCGCCTGAATACCTTTCAATAGTTTTCCTAAAATATCCGCACCGGTAATAATACGTGGCTCTTCGCCCCAAATTAAGACTGCGTCATAATCAATAGCGGCATCATCTTCTGCGGTTGATGTCGGTAGCGACTTCAAATGTTTGATGACTTCACTAATCGTTTTATCGGTATCGCGAATCACTAATGGGCGGCGGCAGAACTTATAAATGTCGTATGGCGTCTCTTTATTGAGTAATGCGGCTCGTAATGCGGCATCGGCATCAAGTAATAATAACGGATTGCCTTCTTCATCTGCGAGCACAACCCAGTGGTGGCCGCTGGCATTAACTTTCTGTAAAAACGGATCATCGACATCACGAGAGACTTCTGGAATCAGAGGTAAATCGACCTTAGTCGGTAAGCGAATAATAGAGTCGGCATCAACCAGTTCGCCTTCTTCCGTCACCTTAATTTTATCGATCATTAAGAAGTTAAGTGCGCCACGACCTTCGATGGCATCAATCTCAGATTCTTCTGCATCCATATGCGCATGAATCATTGAAATTAATTCTTTTTCACGTAGGTAGTCGATGCCTTCTTTTCCTAACCACTTATCCAATACGATGGCACAAGGGCGAGCCACAGGCGCCAATACAAATTGATAAAACTTAAGCACAGGTGTTAATAGCGACGCCATACGTAACGCATTACGAGAGAAGTACGCCTGCGGTAAAATCTCACCAAAAATGGTGATGAATATCGTGGAAAAAGCAAACGCTGCAATACCTGCTAATGCCGAGTCGGATAACAGAGTGAGCAGAACGTTAATACTCACATTCCCCCAAAGGATGGTGGTTAATAAGTAGTTCGAATCTTTGCGCGCTTCTAGTACTTTACCCGCAGCTTCATTGCCATGTTTCATCTCTACTTCAAGTTGAAGTTGACTTAGTGAGAAAAAGGCTAAGTTCAAACCAGAAAACATTGCGGACTGTGAGATGCAAAAAAAGATGCCAATCCACAGTAAGGTATCGACGGTGAAGAAATCCATTACAGATAATTCCTAGTGCATAATAAGAAGCGCACATCGTACACGTATTTATAATTCTGAGCGCTATAAAATATAAGATTGGGTCCCTTGTTTTTTTGGTTATCTGTGTATACTAAATACACAACTAATAAAAAAGTAATTGCTTATGCATATTCTGTCTCTTATACACATCTCCGAGCCCACGAGACGTAGAGGAATCTCGT
>OJBT01000397.1_pt1 | contig 9541 bp, 9 predicted proteins | sample 1591101 | NCBI WGS metagenome assembly OJBT01 (sample SAMN05416773, study PRJEB24817) | seawater metagenome | isolation source: Sea water | place: Canada:Atlantic | collected 2013-11
TGGGCTAGGAGATGTGGATAAGGGACAGACACAACACATCAAACTTCTCATCACCAGCCACCATAAAGAACTTCTGGTCGATGTTATCAGTCGCAACGGTTTCTGGCTCAATCGTTACTTCAACAGGCTCATGAGTCCACTGGTCGATTAAGCGACGAATTTGTTCAGTAAAGGTCGCAGAGAAAAATAACGTCTGACGATCGCCCTTAGTAGGAGTTGCGCGCTCAATGCGACGAACATCAGGAATAAAGCCCATATCCAGCATGCGATCCGCTTCATCCAATACCAAGATATCCACTTCATCTAGGTAAACATCTTGGCTACCCATAAAGTCGATTAAACGACCTGGGGTTGCTACCAAAATATCAACCACATGATCACGTACAGCACGACGCTGCTCTTCATAATCCATGCCGCCAACAATCGTCACAACGTTTAGACCAGTGTGAGCAGCCAGACCACGCGCATCTTTACCAATCTGCATCACAAGCTCACGAGTCGGTGCAACAATCAGCGCACGGGGCTCACTGGCAAAACGCTCTTCTAGAGGCTCGGGTAACAAACGATTAATAACCGCTGTCAAAAACGCCGCAGATTTACCGGTACCCGTTTGCGCTTGGCCTAAAATATCACGCCCTTGTAGCGCCGATGGTAAGGACTGTGCTTGAATCGGTGTGCAATATTCAAAACCTGATTCTTGAATGCCACGCATCAACGACTCAGGTAGCTGCATATCATGAAAACGTGCCTTGCCTTCAACCGCTTCCACCACAAAGTCTTCTATCTTCCATGGCTTAGCCGGTGGCTTCTTCTGCTCTTGATGCTTTTGATTACCTTTCGCAGAAGGCTTGAAATTTTCTTTTTGAGCGGCTTTATGAGGCTTATGTGTTTGCTTACTGCGCTCATTAGGTTTGTTCTTTGCTGCGGGAGCGTCTTTTTTGCTGTTACTTTTCTGGCTCGCATCACTGGGCGAGCCAGTAATGGCTGATATTATTTTTTTAAACAAAGTGTAACCTTCAAAATCTAACTTTATAGTTATAACAACTCACCCAGACATCCGCGACAACGCTTAATCCGAATCGAGTGCTGTGGTCGCCATAGCGGGCAACTCATACGCTCCGATCAATTCACTAATCTGAAACTGATCGCTATCTAATTTTTTGGTACGTTGATAATAATCCAATAAAGCCTGCTTTAATACGCCTGCGCGCTCAGGAAGACCATTTAACAGATATATTTTCACTTGTTTAACGACATTTTCAGCAAACAGTGCTCGCCCTGCCGCAATCGCCTGCGCATCACCCTCTAAATTATCGGTACTGATATTAAACGCCAGCCCACAGGCTTTTGATAAGATCCACTCAATCGCCTGTGGTTTTATCTCAACCTGCTCAAATTCACGCTGTTTGTCAGCACTGCGGCCATCAGGTTCGTACCAATAACCATAATCAACCAATAACCGACGCTGCTCACCGGCAATACACCAATGACTGATTTCGTGCAGCGCACTGGCAAAAAAACCATGGGCAAACAAAACTCGATGATGCTTAAAATCATCACCCGCAGGCAAATAAATCGGCTCGTAATGGCCGTGATCATCACACCGCGCAAGGCAAGTATTATGAAGGTTAATGAACAGCCGATTAAAAATCTGAATTAATTGGTCAGGATTATGCTCAATCATGAAGTCGCTTCTATACTCTCGCGCTATTAACGGGCAAAATGCGCAGCTTACTGATAATTGATGATTATGACAAATACCAAATCCCCAGCCAGTGCTTTCTTAACTAAGCAGCACCTAATACAGCTCTACGCCCTAACGGCTCCCATTCTGATCACTCAGCTTGCGCAAATCGGCATGGCGACCATCGATACCATTATGTCTGGGCACGTCGGCACCGAAGATCTTGCCGCCATCGCCATTGGCTCGAGTCTCTGGACACCCATCTTATTATTTGTTGCAGGGGTCATGGTTGCGTTTACACCTCAAGTTGCAAAACTGGTCGGGGCTAATAAAACCGATCAAGTCGGCGACATTCTAGGTTCAGCCGTCATAGTGGGCATTATACTGGGCTGCCTATTAGGTTTAGTGCTCTATCATTTTGGCCCTATGCTCAGCTTTTTACTGCCCGACCCGCTCAGCGCACAATTAATGCGTACCTATATACAGGACGTCGCCTTGGGCTTGCCTGCAGCAGGCGGCTTCTTGGCATTGCGCTTCCATGCCGAAGCACTGAATCAACCGGGTGCAGTAACTCGCATTATGCTGACGGGTTTACTACTCAACATTCCCGCCAACGGCCTATTTGTATACGGCTGGCTAGGCATCGAACCGATGGGTGGCGCAGGTTGCGGTTATGGCACCGCGATCGTTTTTCACTTCTTATTCATTGCCATGCTGATTAACTGCTACAAGCATCGATTGCCCCAGCACCAGCGCAAGCTATCAACCTTCTTCCGCATGAAGCGCCAACCAATGATCGATCTAATTGCCTTAGGCATTCCTATTGGCAGCGCCATATTTTTTGAAGTCAGTTTCTTCTCGGTGATTGCACTCTTTTTAACCCCGCTTGGCACTGAAGTCGTTGCCGGACACCAGGTTGCAATTAACCTATCTTCACTCACTTTCATGGTGCCATTAAGCGTTGGCATGGCCATAACGGTTATGGTGAGCCAGCAACTAGGGCGAGAAAAACCAGAACAGGCCGCCAACATTTCTTGGTTAGGCATTCGTGTAAACCTAGCACTGGCCATTATCAACGCCAGCACCATTATTTTGTTAGCCCCCTATATTTCGCAACTGTACTCCTCCGACCCCGTAGTGGTAGAAATTGGTGCGACACTACTTATGTACGCTGCCATCTATCAATTCAGTGACGCCATTCAAATTGCCGCCGCTGGCGCATTGCGTGGCTACCAAGATACGATTATAGTCATGGTCATTACGTTCTTGTCATATTGGTTATGCGGACTAGGCTTGGGATATTATTTAACCTTCGAAGCCCCCGAGCCTCTAGGTGCGAAAGGTTTTTGGTTAGGAATTACCGTCGGATTAACGGCATCTGCGATCATGTTAAGCTATCGTTTATACAAGGTAAGCAAAAAGCATCAGATATAAAGCAGATGATTCGGCATAAATAGCAAATGGATGAGACAAAGCATTGATCGCAATTAAGGCAACAAAATTTTGGCAACGATTGCGAACACTAAAGCGTTTAATTCATCGCTTTGTTTTTTTGTTTGGACTCATCACACTGGTAGGTTTAACCGCACTGGGGATCACAACCTACCAGTTAATTGATTCCATACCGTCTAAAGACTCTCTCTCATTCAATAAGGTACGTGGCCTCGCCCAAGCCCTCAGCATAGCCAACGCTATTAATTCCAAGCAAAGCAAGCCAGGCAGCTGGACCGAACTAAAAGACGTCAGCACCGAACTGCTCTACGCACTGGTCATCAGCGAAGACGAAACGTTTTTTAATCACCGCGGCATCGACTACAACGCCCTGGTCGCTGCACTCGTGCATAATGTCAAAACCCGAAAATGGCGTTTCGAAGCCAGTACGATTACCCAACAAACCGCCAAAAGCTTATTCCTAAGTAACAATACCAACTTCACCCATAAAGTGCAGGAAGGATTAATCACCTACCGCCTAGAGCATACGATCTCAAAAAATGAGATTCTAGAGCTGTACTTCAACATTATTGAATTTGGCCCAGAAATTTACGGCATCGCCAACGCCTGCGCGTACTTTTTCAACAAGCCCCCTAGTGAGATCAATGCGGTCGAAGGGGCATACCTTGCTCAGCTCATGCATTCACCTGGCAATAACCATCACGCCACCTATAAAAACAGCACGGGCTCACCGGCGGTAATGAAAAAGCTCCACCGCACCTTGCGAGAAATGCGTTTTAAAGGACTGATTAAAGAAGACCAATATAAACGGTATTTAAATTGGGAATATAAAGATCACAAATAACCGTCATATCCGTTATCATATCGACCACACTTTATCGATTCAATCACCATGCACAATACTAAAAAGTCTCTACCCAACTGGCTAATCATTTCGCTATTTAGCATCTGGATTACAGCCACATTATTTGGCCTTTGGTGGTTTCAGCAAGCCAATCTCAAAAGCTTTATTACTCCGCAAGACGATACAATGTTCTACCAACCGATGGCGATAGAATCTCTGTTCACACCTTATCTTAAAGAACTACCTGCACCATTAGAAAACCAGCAAACATTAATACACTTCTGGAAACCCGACTGCCTATGCAATCGCGTAAGCCAGCGTCACTTTAGTCGTTTACTGGCTAACTTCAGCGCACAAGAATTACGCATCGTCATCATCGCCCACCCTGATAGCCGCGACGAAGAAATTGAACAACTGCAAGCCTTAAACGGCGACCGACTATCGATCACTAAAGCCAATAATACCCTGCGCAGTTTGCCATCTAGCCCAGCGTTAGCATTAATCAATGAAGAGAATAAACTGGGCTACTTTGGCCCCTATGGATTTGGTGCTTTTTGCACCAGTAACGAAGAAGGATTTTTAAGCAGTATCGTTAACCAAATGGCCAGCGACGCACCGCTTAATACCTTTACCAATGTGATTGGCAAAGGTTGTTTTTGCAGCTGGCAATAGCACTAAAATTAGCAGCGCTAAAACTAACAGCGCTAGCTTTTGCCAAGCCGACGTGCCAACTGCATTAAATTTTTAGCCAGCAGTCGTTCGTTTTTTTCTGCGGTCTTTTCTGCGTTCTTCTCACGGGATTTTTTATTAGCTCCGCTATTAACACCCGAAAAATAATGATACTGCAGTTGATCAAATAAACGTCGAATAGAATCTGCATGCCCAGGGTACAATTGTTGCAATCGCAAACTGTAATCGGCCAACCCCTCATTTTCACGTCGAGGCTCAACTACCGCCGAGATTTGCTTATCAAATAAACGCAAGGTTTTTACCAAATCCGATTCTTTACGATTGGGCTTACGCCACAAAACTACCAGCGCAATAAAAAAGAATAACGAACAAAAAATGGCCGCTAACGCGTACAAGCTCTTCTTCAAAAAACCACTACCAAACCAGTCTTTTAATAAACTACCTTGTTTGTCTTTATTAAAATTCAACACTGTTTTGTGCCAATAATAATTCAACTGATCCAACTGGAAGCGCAAATCGTTTAACCAAGGCAAGTGCGACATTTTGATGAGGGAAAAATTATTATTCGATAAAAACTCATCACTGCCACCCAACGCTTCACGTAATCCCAAACTAATACGTTCAGGGGCTACCTGCGCCGTCGGATCAACCGATACCCAACCTTGGCCTTCTAACCACACTTCGACCCAAGCATGCGCATCGTATTGGCGAACTGTAATGTGGCCACTATCAGGATTCAGTTCGCCGCCTTGATACCCTGCAACTACGCGCGCAGGAATATTCATTGAACGCATCAAAAAGACAAAACTACTGGAATAATGCGCACAAAACCCCGAACGTTTTTCAAATAAGAAATCATCAATATCATTCCCCGTCATCACCTCGGGCTTTAATGTATAGCTAAAATCATTATCAGGATAATACGACAACGCATGCTTCATGCGTTCAACATCGGAATCGAAGTTCAAAAATATTTGCTGGGCTAATGATCGCGTCTTTGGGTTGACCGAGCCACGCGGCAACTGTAAATTTTGCTGACGCATAAACGGTCGCAAGCCTTGCGCAGCAATCGGTAACTTAGGCACAGACCGCACTGCATATTCTTTTCGTTGCAGCAGTTTTTTATTACTAACAATACGATCGTCTTCGGTCATACCGATGCCGCTTTCCATAGCGGCAATGCCTCGCAAACCAAACAACCACTTTTTATTACTGGCTTCTTGAATAATGCGATAATTAAAAACACCTTCGCCATCGTCAGGCAGCCAGCTATTAGGATACCAATCCACTTTATTAAGAATACCGCTCATAGACCAGTTAGCTTTACCATTAATTTCTTCGTAAAAATCTAATACCAATCCGCGCCAATACCATTGATCAGGGGCGGGGGTTTCGCCCTCAAACTTCACCCGAAAAACCAACTCATCAGAATTAGACAGTTCGGCAATATCCCCCGGACTCATATTTTCTGATAGCCCTGTTTTTGCTTTACCCGACTGTAAATTTAAAGACCACAGTGGCCCTAAGCGCGGAAACAATAAAAATAAAACCAACATGATCGGCAGCGACAATAATAAAACCTGGCCGCTTATTTTTCCTGCGCGCTTAAAATTGTTCTGCAATTGCTCGCTCTGATGCAAGCCGACCAACGCCGCTAATAATAACCAAATCGCCAGCACACTATAAATCGCAGTAAACAATCCTTGCTCGAATAAAAAACTTACCGCTAATAAAAACATTGAGATAAAAACAACGATATAGCCATCGCGTTGATTTTTAATTTCTAATACTTTTAATAAACTCGACACCAAAATAAACGTCGTAGCACTTTCTAGATGAAAACGCCCCTTGGCAGAAATCACCACGGCGGCAATAGCAAATACCACCACCACAACTTTCACCACCGTATTGGGATAGGGCCAATGCCCTAAGTGCATCATCCAGCGCCAAGCGATCACACTGACAAAAACCAAACCCGTCCATAACGGCAAATGCATTTGCAACGGCAGATACACACTGGCAATGGCCAACATCAACCAGATCAACGCACTGCGAGGAAAATTAATTGCGCTCATTGAATATTCCCTCCGGCTGTCTCATCAGAAGGCAAGTCATCAGAAGTCAGGCCATCAGAAGACAGGCCATCAGAAGACAGGCCATACAAGGCCAACTGCGTTAAGCAATAATCGCGATGCACATCACCCATGCTGGGTTTTATTTCTATATTCGGTAACTTAATGCCATACGCTCGGCCTTCTTGCTCAGCTTGCAATACCCAACCGGTTAAATGCGATAACCGCTCTTCTGTGCCCATCCCTTGTAAACTAAACCAATCTAACCATTGCATACTCAACTGCTGATTATCGTATTCTTTACTCAACAAACCTTTGCCTTTGGCCAAATATTTCCACGCAACGTGTTTTAACGAATCCCCCGCACGATAATTTCGTAGACCGATAAACTCATCATTACCAACCGACAAATTTGCATCCGTTGGTACATCATCACCCTCGCCCAAGCTGGCAATAAAAGGCGTCATAATCGGCTTAGGATAAACAATGCCTGGTGTATTCAGGCGTAGCCAAGTCCAGCTTTTATAAAAACCAAAAGGGAAACGCGTTTCAAGACGCAAACGCGGCGTAGATAAATAACCTCGCTGTTCTAATTGAAACGGAATACGCACATCATGCGTCTTCTCTGCAATAACATCCGCAATAACATCCGCAATAACATCAGTGCTCACCACGCGCAGAGAGTCTTCCTTTTTATTAATACCCGCCCAGTGCATCATCAAAGCAGTATGGTCTCGCTTGTCGTCACTTAAGCGCAGCGGAATTTCAACATACTGACCACTAAAACCATTGACCCCCTGACTGGTTTTAATAGTCAGCCCCGATAAATTTCGATAAGTGAATAACAGCGCACTCATCGCCACCGAAAATAACCAAAAGGTCAGGCCATAAATCAAACTGTTCTGATAGTTAATCGCCGTCACCAATAATAAAATCAGCAACAAAACAAACGACCAGCCCACTTTAGAAGGCACAATAAAAATAGACCGCTGAGTCAGCGTAATAGAATTCGCAGCAGGAATACGACGATCAAGCCAGCGCTGCCACCGCGCCTGCCACTTGTTAGGAGTAGGTGTCTTGGAATCCGATGTGTTAGAACTAGAGACGTTAGAACCCGACATAAATTAAGTAAGCACCGCAATGCGCTGTAATATCTGGGCAGATACCCCATGCTCGCCTTGCTGAGCCGCATCCGCTAATCGATGATCAATCACCGCAGGTAAAACCGCCTGCACATCCTCAGGAATCAAATGTTCACGGCCATGCAATAGCGCCCACGCCTTAGACGCACGCAACAACCCCAAGCCACCGCGGGGCGACAAACCATAGCTAAAGCCACCCTCATAACGGGTGTAATGAATAATCCGCTGAATGTACTCAAGCACCGAAGAAGACGCATGAACATCCTCAACTTTCTGCTGCAAAGCCGTAAGCTCCTCCAGCGCAATCACCTGTTGCAAGCCATCGGCTAATTTACGACGATCAACACCCGTCAACAGCTCCATCTCAGACTTAGCATCCGGATAACCAATACTAATGCGCATCAAAAAACGGTCTAACTGAGACTCAGGCAACGGAAACGTACCCGACTGAGAAATAGGATTTTGAGTAGCTATCACAAAAAACGGTGAAGGCAGCGGGCGCGTCTCCCCCTCAATCGTCACCTGCCCCTCTTCCATAGCCTCAAGCAAAGCACTTTGCGCCTTAGGCGTCGCACGGTTAATCTCATCAGCCAAAACCAACTGACTAAAAATAGGCCCAGGATGAAAACGAAACGTCCCATGCTGGCCACCATCACCACTAGAATCTTTCTCAAAAATACTCACCCCTAAAATATCAGCAGGCAAAATATCACTGGTAAACTGAACGCGGTTATAACTCAACCCCAAAGCCTTGGCCAAAGCATGAGACAGAGTCGTCTTACCCATACCCGGCAGATCTTCAATTAGCAAATGCCCCCGAGCCAACAGGCAAGCAAGTGCAAGCTTGATCTGGGGTTCCTTACCTAGGATAACGTTATTTAAAAGGTCTAATAAGGCTTGGATGCTTTTGGTGGAATGTGCAGAGGGAGATGTCATTAAGTGGACCTGAGATAGCGTGTAGAATTAAGTATAGATGCTGCAACGGTATCAAGGTTCCTTCTTGGAAACAAATGGGTTGTTGGGGGCTAAAACTCAAGCCCGCCCATATTTATCCTCAAACCGCACAATATCATCCTCCCCCAAATAAGAGCCACTCTGCACCTCGATCATTTCCAAAGGCAGCACCCCAGGATTCTCAAGCGCATGCACCTGCCCAATCGGAATATAAGTCGACTCATTCTCAGTCACCAAAAACGTCTTATCGCCGTTGGTTACTTTTGCCGTGCCCGATACCACAATCCAGTGCTCCGCGCGGTGGTGATGCATTTGTACCGACAATTTAGCCCCCGGCTTCACAGTAATGCGCTTCACCTGATAACGCTCTCCGCTATCAATTGAATCGTATATCCCCCACGGGCGATATACTTGTCTGTGCTGATGATGCAACCCACTGCCCGATTTCTTAATCTTGGCAACGATGGTTTTAATGTCTTGAACCTTATCTTTATTGGCCACCAATAACGCATCGGGCGTATCAACAATCACCAGATTCTCAACACCTAAGGTCGTAATCAGCTTACCAGAACCTTCTTTACTAGAGCCATAAGCATAACAATTAGACGAACCTTGCAAAATAAAATGCTCTTTATCTTGCCCGGCAACCACATCTGTCTCTTATACACATCTGACGCTGCCGACGAGCGATCTAGTGTAGATC
>OJBT01000401.1_pt1 | contig 9494 bp, 8 predicted proteins | sample 1591101 | NCBI WGS metagenome assembly OJBT01 (sample SAMN05416773, study PRJEB24817) | seawater metagenome | isolation source: Sea water | place: Canada:Atlantic | collected 2013-11
ACCTTGCGCTTACCGCAACAAGCTCGACTATTTCCTCATGCTCGATTAATTATTTATCGTGCTTTCATTCGTTGGTTAAAAGGCGATATAGAAGGCGCTCGCCAAGATGCTTACATTGGCATTAACGAAGCCAATCGTTGTCGCGATGTGATTGTACTATATGGCTATAGCTTATTGGCCTTGATTCATCTGATGAAGCAAGAAGGTAAGGCGGCGTTGGCCACAATTGCTGAGGCAGAACGGCTGATGCAGCGCTGGCAAGTGTCTGAACAGGTCTATCAGGGCTGGATTGCCATCGTTAAAGCGAATATCTGGATGGCTCTCGATAAGCAGGAGCGAGCAGAGGAATGCTTAAGCAGAGTTAATGATATCGATGGCCCTACGGGAATAAATCATGCTGAGCTGTTTCCTATGCAGTCTGGTCTATACCGATTAACGTGTGTGCGCTTATTATTGCAGAAAAAAGATTATACAAAAGTTATTCAACTACTCGATAGTATTGATTTAAAAGCGCAGGCAGGAATCATTCAGCTGTTAGCAACGTTGTTTAAAGCAGCAGCCTTTGCCTTAAAGCATGAAAGTGCCAAAGCCAAGCAAATCTGGCAACAAGGGCTTGAGTTGGCGCAGCGGGAAAAAATTCAACTGGATATTGGTAAGTTCATTTCGCTTAATATTCAAGATCTTGAGTCAATAATTGATTCGACATGGAGGGCTACCGAGATAACGCAAGTAGTCAGTTGTCACGAAGATAAGGGGCATAAAGTAGATGAGGCATCAGCCCCAGCAATGGCCCCAGCTTTTATAGAAGCTTCTAATCTAAGTGCACGAGAGCATGAGGTTCTCGGCTTAATCGCGAAAGGCTATTCCAACCAAAGTATCGCGGATCAGCTTTTTATCTCGCTGCATACAGTGAAAACACATGCTCGTAAAATTAATGCCAAATTAGGCGCTAAAAGTCGCACTCAAGCAATTGTTAAAGCTCAAGAGCAAATGATTATTTAAAATAACGCACATTGATAACTTGCTTTGTATTGTCTATACCTAATGAATAACTAATAATTTTATTAATCGGTATGAGGTCAGCATGGACGCGCGTTATTCAATAATACTTCTTGGTTGCGATAGTCATCTCGGCCTCAAAAATCAGCTAGATGAATCTTTTGAATCACACTTAATTAAGGATGAAGCTAGCTGTTTACAGGCATTAAGTGCGAGTAGTTATCAGCTGGTTTTGGCTGATATGTCTTGTCCTTCGGTATTTGATATCTGTCGGAGCATAAAATTATCGTTTGAAATCCCTGTTATTTTTGTCAGTTCTATTGATAGCAATGAAGAGCGATTAGCCGCTTATGATTGCGGCGCAGATGACTATCTCTCGATAGAAGATCTTAAAACCGAATTACATGGTCGTCTAGAACGATTAATTATCAATAAGATTGCTAATGATCAGCTAAAAATGCAACTCGCTCAAGCAACCGAAATGGCCTACATTGCGATGTCAGGCACGAGTGATCTTGGGGTCAATATTCAATTTTTATTAGATGTTAATAAATGTGGAAACCTTGATGAACTAGGCATGAGGGTCTTTCAAGCATTAAAATCTTATGGCATCAGCTGTAGTTTGCAAATGCGCAGTCAATTTGTGGTAAAAAACATGGAGGCTAATGGCATGTCAAAGTCATTAGAATCTAAATTACTGTCTGAAATGAAAGATCAGGGTCGTTATGTCGATTTTGGCCATCGTTCGGTGATGAATTATGAATCGGTTTCTTTGTTGGTTAAAAATATGCCGATTGATGATGAGAATAAATATGGGGCGATTAAAGACAATGTTTTTTCATTATTGCAGGGTATTGATGCAAGGGTAAAAGCTTTAGATACGCTCGATAGCTTAGCCTTAGAGAAAAACTTGGTTCGTAGCTTAACGATTAAAATGAAAGATCTTATGTCGTCTGTTGATGAGAGTTATCAGGTCGTCATGAAGGATATCGCGGCGGTTGTTGAAGATATGGCCGATAGCATTGAAGGCTCAATGCAATACCTTGGAATGAGTGAAGAGCAAGAAACTAGTTTACAAACGACCATTGAGTTGGCTATTGTCCGGACGAGCAAAGTATTCAATGAGGGCTTGAACTTAGATAAAGATCTTCATCAGTTTTTAGTCCATATTGATGGCCTGTTTAAAACCGATAAGATTAATCCAGCCCAAATGACAAAAATTATTGAAAGCTTAGAAAAGCTTGCTTAATTAAACCTTTAGCCACTCATTTAAATACGTATTTAACTATTTATCTAGGGAAAGCTCTTCCATTTCACATTTATCGTGACCTTCCATATCGACTAACCATGGAGGGTTGGGTCTAACTTGCTCAATTACAAAATCAACAAAGCTTCTGACTTTTGCGGATAAATGTCGATTGCTTGCATACAAGGTATGAATTGGGTGCGCTTCAAATGGCCAATCACATAGTATTGGAATCAAGTTTTTACTCTTGATCGCTGAAGCCGCAATCAATACCGGCAGTGCTGTGATGCCGGCACCCGATAAAGCTAGTGTGTAAAGACTTGAAAGATCGTTCACTTTTAAGCGGGGCTTAATGTTGACGTTAATTTCTTGTGCGTTAGGACCCTTTAAAGACCACTGCGTCCAGCCTGTCGCAGAGATCACCTGGTGATTCTGAATTTCATTTGGGTGCATGGGCTTACCAAAGCGTTCGATATACTCTGAGCTTGCACAAAGAATGGCTTTAACGTCGCCAAGATAGCGACCAATAAGAGATGAATCCTCTAAATGCCCCACACGAAAAGCAACATCGATTCCGTCTTGTACTAAGTCCAGTAGTTGATCGGTTAAAATTAAATCGATATTAACCTGTGGGTGCAGCTCCATATATTCGGCAATTAACCCTGATAAAACGGTTGAACCAAACAACACTGGGGCAGTAATGCGAAGTGTGCCGCTAGGCGTACTCTGCATTTGGGTAACGGCTGTATTGGCTTCTTCAATATCACCGAGAATGCGAGCGCAGTGTTCGTGATAGGCGCTACCGGTATCGGTAAGACTGAGGCTACGGGTTGTGCGTTGAATTAGTCTTACACCTAAGCGCTCTTCTAGCTGAGTGATTTTACGGCTAACGGTCGACTTAGGTAAGCCTAAGGCTTTAGCGGCACCTGTGAAGCTACCGGATTCGACCACACGAACAAATATGGCCATTTCATTTAAATCGAATTCTTCTCGTTTACCGATCAGCATGTATTCCGCCCTAGGCTAGATTGCACTGGTGAGTAGCTAATGTAGGGTTGAATTAGAATAAAACAACCCTAAGTCGGGATTATATCGATCAGGTTGCTACCTTTCTCGATTGATGTTCAGTGCTATAAACAGCCCTTTATCTGTTTATAGGTTTGCTTTTATACCGAACGAGACAATGGTCGGTAAGCCTGTGATGTCTTCTTTATCAGTGTAGTCTTCATTGTATTTATAGCCTGATACATTTGCTTGGTTATAAACATTTAATACTTCGACGTACAAATCCATGTTCCATTTTTTATACTGATAATTTCTGTCTAAGCGGATATCCAGTTTATGGATATCGGGTAAGCGCCTAGAGTTTAGGTCACCATAGACTGGAACATATTTATCCGGGTTATCTACGTTTGTTTGTGCAGCCGAAACCACAGGGGTAATCAATTGTCCGCTTTGATAGCGCCATTTAAAACCGAGCGTCCAGTCTTGGTTAAGCTCATGGTTTGATACCAAATTAACAATCCAGGGCTGGTCGTAGTTATATTTAAAGTCTTCCCCTGTTAGTTTGTTGCGACGACGAGTTTCGGAGTAAGCCGCAGAGACCCAGCCGTACCAACCTTCACTGAAGGATTTATTTAAAAAGAGCTCGAAGCCATAAGCATCTCCGTCGGCATCATTGGTATAGCGAGGGGTCGTAGGGTCAATATTGGCGACCACGAGATCATCGAAGGTTTTGTAATAGCTATCAAATTTTATCAGTAGAGTTTCATTTAATTGATGCTCAATCCCCAGCGTATAGTGATCGGAGGTCGATTGTTTTAGGTCTGGATTACCAAATCCTTTTGCGACTTCAGCAAAATTATCAGTGAACTTATGGTATTGCCCCCATCCACCATTGAGCCACCAATAGTCGATGAATTCCCAGCGAAATTTAAACTTTCCTTGTAAGAACGTTTGCTCAGAGTAGTCGTCATAAGATCCGGTAACTCCAGGCGTTAATGACAATCTAGGGGTTACAAACCAGTCATCGGCTATAAAAACATCGTAGTTATAAATTTTACGATTGTCGCTTTCGGCGATGCGGGAAGTGTTTTCAGATAAAGAACAATCGGCCTGAAGTTCTGTGCAGGGCTGCGCAGTAAAATCACCGTCAAAGTCGATATGGTTTTCTACAATATCAATACCCGTTCTCAGGGTGTGGTATAAATTTAAATTGGTTGTTAGGTGAGACCTAAGGGAGTAATCCTCGCTTCTAGCGTTAAGGTCATTCTCTAAGCCGATTCCTAAGTCGATATTTCTCAGCATGTGAGAAAAACCGGTTTTAAGTCGTGTTGAGTCTGATAAGGTATTTTCTAATAAAATGCCTTGCGAGTGAAAGTAAGAGTTAACACTAATTCCACCGCTTAACCCCGGGTCTCTTTTTACTGTATCCGAATCTTCAGAAAACAATAATCCTGCTTTATCTCTTGAACCAAGCGCTTGAACACTGATGCTATCGTCATCTGAAAGCTGAAGTTGATACTTGGCTTGGTAGTCGTAATATTCTGGTACGGTGGTAAATTCAAAATCCTCATCATCTAATAGGTTTTCGATGTAAAAATGAATCAAGCTTTGTCTTACCGATAAGTACGCTGCTGAGTTTTCGGTAATCGGAGTTTCTAGCAGAATACCTGCTTTTAAAAAGCTGAAGTCGATAACAGCCTGCTTGCGGTCTGTATAAGGTGCACGAGAGTTAGCTTCTATGACGGCTCCGGTCGCATTGTTGTATTGAGCGTCAAAAGCGGCGGCTTCAAGCTTAAAATCCTGGATAACATTATCATTTAAGAGACTGGATCCATCGAAATGAAAGATGTTAGCGACGGGCATGAAATCGATGATGTACAAATTATCATCAGGAGAGGAGCCTCTTACTGCTGGCTCTGCGTTTCTCCCGGTAGAAAAAGTGACCCCAGGTAATGCCTCTATTGCACGTAATGGGTCATTCCCTGCGCCTGGAATTCGCAGCAACTTTTTGGTTGAAATTTCTGTTAAAGAGTCGTCTTTAGCGGTAATTCTAATGTCATCTAATTCCGCTTCATTATTGGCATTAACCAACGTCGACGTGAGGCAAGTAACCGCAAATATTGTGCTATGCAGTGATCTATAAATGTTTTTATTTTTAAGCAAGCGAGACATGTGCAGTCCTTAGCGAGACATTCTTTTATTACACCCAGTAAATATCGCTTTAGCTAATAAAGCAATATCAACAAAAGCAATTATGAAAGCCACTGTATCAAGGGCTCATCCTTATTAAGGACTCATCATTGCCGAGTCGGCTTTGAACGGCATTAGAGTCTTTGCATGATCACTTCTGTAATGGCGTTTTGAACCGAGATTTCTTGGCCAACGGGTGGATGTAGTTGAGTGCGTAAGCCGAGTTCTGATTCGATTGCCTTTAGTTGCTTAGGAACATCAATACGAAGGTGTGTGCCAGCCGCGAAAAAGACGGGATAAATATTGATCAGGTTAAAGCCTTGCTTGGCGAGCTGCTCACAAACATTCTCTAAGGTCGGTTCGCAAAGCTCCATATAAGCCAGCTCAACCACGATCTCTGGTGAAGTCCCAGAAGATGAGGCTTTGGCTTGCTGTTTAATCGCATCAGCCATATCAATGAAGGGGCGCTGCCACTTTGGGTCGCGGCTACCATGAGCTAATAAAATGTTGGCAGTTTTATCTTTCATAACGAAATATCGGGCCTATATAATGGTGCTGTATGTCGTATCAGCAGTGCTGTTATTGATGTGATTAACCTATATACGCACGCAGTCGTCAAATTGGATTAGTCTATTTTTGTATTTAAGCGAAATAGTCGGCCTGGTTGGGTGCTGTTGAGAGAAAATCATAGGAAATCATGTGTTTAATACTGAATATATTTGAGTCGAATTTTAGATGCCTGTTTTTACAAAAGCTCGAAATAGTAACAATGCGCCAATGCAGTGACTATAAACGATGCCATTTTCTTGATAAAACCAACTGAAAAATGACGCGTTAAAATGGTCTGTAGTTTTCTGTTATTTTGATTTGAAAAGCAGGAGTATCCTAACTAATACTTATAGTGAGACATCAGTTTATTTATATAGGTAGTTCAGGCATATGAGCATAAGTCGTCAGCAAGTTGGTCGTTATTTATACGAGTTTGAAGAAGAGTATCAGGTTACTTATGTTAATTTTTTTCGTGCTAATGAATTAGCAGATGCTCAATTAATTATGACTATTGAACGAGGGTGTGAAAGGCAGACATTTGCTTTTTCTCAGCCTCATTTTAATGACATTGAAAAGAATTTAATTACTGCAAAAGGTGTGTATGTCGCGAGTTTAAAAAACTCACCGTTATCGCCTCATCGCGTTGAGGTAGGAGATATTGAGGGTGGCTTTGCGTACTTCACCGCTAAGAATGTTAAAAACATAACTCCCACAGCTTGATCTAAAAGGATCTATGCCTGCAAAAAAGCAATACTTCTAAGTATTGCTTTTTTTTTGCTCAAATATTACTCGCCTTTGGAATACCAGCCCTAAAAACGAATCAAAATCGTTTGTTTATTGATATTTACCTAGCGAATACCTAACTAAGAAGAACGATAGTACCTAGCGGTTTGTATTGATGGCTTGGGGCACTGAACAAATTATTAAATCAGTGCTATCAACATGAGTATTCGAGCAAGGTAAAGGCTAGTAATGGCGATTAAATACTGTATTATCTCAAGCCAAAATAACAAAAAATTACATTAACGGAGATAGCAATGTACTTCAGCATTCGCTCTGCCATTGCGGCACTTTTATTAGTAACCCTCACGGGTTGTAGCTCAATCTATAGAACCACCGGGTGGTTTGCATACGACTTTGCCGAAGACTATGCCATGCCGTATGTAATGAAAACCGATGATACCGAAATGGGCTGTGCCATGAGTGAAAGCATGACTCCGATGCTTTTATCTTTCAGTGAATTAACTTGGTACCCAGATCGTTTAGCAACGTCTATGTACATGCAAGCAGGTGCGTGTGCTGAAGCACAGGCAAGTGAAGAAGGACTTACCTATCTTCGTGCTTACAAAGCACAAAACATCGGCGAAGCTAAAGATGCTCGTATCCGCCAAAAACGCTTATTTTCATTAGCAGCCAATCGTCAATATAAAGCCTATAAGCACTTAGTTGCTGAGTTCGGCGAGCCTGGTGAGGAATGCCCTGATCTTGATGAAGATGAAGAATTCTTTTGGATGCTCGGTCTAGTGAGTGGTATGCAGGCCGTAATGAGTGATGTTCGTGGCCAAGGTGAAGTTGGCGTACCAAAAGACATCGCAATGAAATCTGTTCGTGGTAGCCAGTGTATCGATGCTAAACGCTGGTGGGGTGTTCCAAAAGCAATGCAAGCGGCAGTATGGACAATGATGCCTGATAATGCACCAGATGGTGTGGATCCTTGGCAGGAACTGGCTGATGCAAGTGAACTAGCGGGTGAGTCTGGTGTTCGCTTAGCACAAGCCGTTGAAGTCGTTATCGCTGACGGATCAGGTAATGAAGAACGTTTACGTGATGCCATTCGTCGTCATGCTCAATCGGTTAAAACGACGCCTTCAAACAAAAATTATCGCATGCTTGATATTGTAGCGACTCAGCAAGTTTTAGCGGTATCAGATCGTTTGTGGACAGAAGCAACAGGCAGCCGTACTCCAATTGGTGGCTTAGGTACTTTCTGGGATGATGCGTCTCCAGCAGAAGAAGCTTTAGATATTAATGATTTGTTAGAGGATTAATCAAATGCGCTCGGTGTTACTTTTTGTTCTTTTATTACCAACCTTGGTATTAGCACAAGCTACTCAAACTCAGGTATTACCTAAATTGAGTATCTGTGTGTTTGATCCGCTCGGTGCTAACGGTTCATTGTTTAATACAATGAAAGACTATCGCAACGTTGCTTTTGATTGGGGGGTCGATTTAGAACCTCGTGCCTATACGGATGAGAAAATTGCTATTGATGATTTTAAAGCCGGCCAATGTGATGCCGCTTTAGTCACCGGTGCGCGAGTGCGACCTTTCAACAACTTTACGGCGACTATCGCTGCTATTGGTGCGATTAGTGATGAAGCGATGTTGCGAAAGTTGTTAGCCACTATTTCTAGTCCTAAAGCAGCTAAGTTCATGCGTGAAGGTCAATACGAGGTTGCAGGCATTATGCCAGCAGGCCCTATTTACCTCTTCACCCGTGATAAAACGATTGATACCTTAGAAGAGCTGTCGGGTAAGCGTATTGCAACGATTGATTATGATCAGCCATCAATCTTTTTGGTTAATCATGTGGGGGCCTCAATGGTGCCTTCTAATTCAGCCAATTTCTCTGGCAAGTTTAATAATGGCAGTGTTGATGTTGCTTACGCGCCAGCCGTAGCCTACAAACCATTAGAGCTTTACAAAGGTCTGGAAGACAACGGTGGTATCTTACGATTCTTATTAGCTTACATGGATTTCCAGATATTGATCCGTGCGGATAAATTTCCTGAAGGTTTTGCTCAGAAGTCGAGAACCAAAGTGGCTAGCTACTTCGATCGAGTTAACGAGTTTGTTAAAAAAGAAACCGATGAAATTGATCCTAAGTATTGGATTGATTTGTCAGAAGATGTCAAAGCACAGTATGGAAGCATGCTGCGTGATGTACGTATCCAGTTACGTGATCAGGGTGTCTATAATGGCACAATGTTGAAGTTGATGCGTAAGTTACGCTGTAAAACAAACCCAGCCGCTGCGGAATGTGCTGAAAAACTAGAATAGAAAACACGTACAATTTCTATAATAAATATAAAAAAAGTAATACTCGAATACGGTAATACTCGAACATAGGTATATCTACCATGAACCAGACTCTTCGCGTGGCGAATCGAACTGGCATTGAATGGCTGGCAGCCATGCCTGCCTTTTTGGTTTTAATTTTTGTCATACTGTTAAATACCAGCCATGCAACGCACGCTCAGCTTTTAAAGTTGGGCGAGAACGTATGGGATGGCTATTTTCAGTTACGCTCTGATCCTATTCAGCCAAGCTGTGAGATAAATGGCGATATAGATTCTTTGCTGGCTAGCTTAGTTGCCGAAAATGCAGCGCCTGCTATTGCTGACGAGGAGTGGGATTTCTTTGACGAAGAACCAGAGCCCATTGATGAGTCGGTATCTGTCTCTTATACACATCTGACGCTGCCGACGAGCGATCTAGTGTAGAT
>OJBT01000402.1_pt1 | contig 9487 bp, 8 predicted proteins | sample 1591101 | NCBI WGS metagenome assembly OJBT01 (sample SAMN05416773, study PRJEB24817) | seawater metagenome | isolation source: Sea water | place: Canada:Atlantic | collected 2013-11
CACTAGATCGCTCGTCGGCAGCGTCAGATGTGTATAAGAGACAGTGAACATATGCTTTGCGTCTTCGTAGCTGACCAGCAACGCGAGGCTTTCGGGCGTCGTCAGGAAGATATGTGGCGGATCGGCGCGCTGGCGTTTGCGGCGCGTGGCAGAGGTGTCGCCGGTGCGTTCATCAATAGTGATCGGCAGGTTCATTTCCTGCACCGGCGTGGTCAGGTTGCGCTTGATGTCAGCGGCCAGCGCCTTGAGCGGCGAGATATAGAGCGTGTGCATGCCGTCATGCGTGCCGTCCGCCAGATCAATCAGGGTGGGCAGGAAACCCGACAGGGTTTTGCCGCCGCCGGTGGGGGCGATCAGCAGAAGGGCGGGCGCATCGGCGCGCTCCAGCATCTGTTGCTGGTGCGGGTGGATGGACCAGCCTTTGCTGGCGAACCAAGTGTCGAAGGTGGGGGGCAGGGCGCGCATGAGGCTTAAGGTAGCATGGGACGGACCGGGGGCCAGCCCCCGGACCCCCGGGAATATTTGTGGCCAAAAAGAGGGGGCGGGGGGGCAACTGGCGGCTGACTTATTTCACGATCACTTCGTCCTTGACGAACATGTTGGCCCAGGCGCGGTCGACCAGTTCTGGTGACATCTTGTAGGGCATCCCTTCGAATTCGCAGATGGCAATCATCTGATCAATCAAAAAAATCGGCTGATAGTTCGCATAGATGTTGTCGATGGTCGGGTATTTCACCTTGAGCAGATGCACGAGGGTGGCTTCGTCCAGTGGCATGCCGCGTTTCTTGGCGACCATGGCAAAGATTTTCAGAAAGTTCTGCTGGTTCGGGCCGTCGATCTTGATCTTGAAGAAGATACGACGCAGGGCCGCTTGGTCAAAAATCTCGTTCGGGTGGAAGTTGGTCGAGAAAATCACCAGCGTGTCGAAGGGCACCTCGAATTTTTCACCCGATTGCAGGGAGAGAATATCCTTGGATTCTTCCAGCGGGACGATCCAACGGTTGACGATGGCCTGAGGCGGTTCTTTTTGGCGGCCAAGGTCATCAACGATAAAGATGCCGCCGGTTGATTTCAGCTGCAAAGGGGCCTGATAGGTCCGCGCGGTGGGGTTATAGACCAGATCAAGCATATCGAGGCTGAGTTCACCGCCTGTCACCACAGTTGGCCGTTCGCAGCAGACATACCGCGTGTCAAAACGCGTTACCCGGCGCAGGGCTGTGGGGTCTTGTTTTTCGTCTTCGGCCAGCGAATGGACGATCGGATCATAGACGGTAATTACCTGCGACGCATATTCGATGGCGCGCGGCACATAGACTTTGTCACCCAACGCATCCCGGATGCCGTTGGAGATCGAGGATTTGCCGTTGCCGGGGGGGCCATACATCAGGATGGACCGGCCCGCTGAAACGGCAGGCCCAAGATGATCCAGCAAGCTGTCGGGCAGGACCAGATGGCCCATCGCCCCGACCAGCTGTTCGCGGGTGATTTGCAGATTTCGCACCGACTGGCGTTTGACCTGCTCGCGGTAAACGTCGAGTGGCACGGGCATGGGGCCAAAATATTCGGATTGCGCCAGCGCATCCAGCGCGCGCGCCTTGCCAGCGTCGGTCAGTTGATAGCCCATTTCGTTGCCGTTCTGGGCGTTCAATGTGCCTGTCGCCTCAACCAGACGCTGGGTGCGGGCCATATCCATCAGTTCCTGGGTCACCTGCACTGGCAGGCAGACGGCGGCGGCAAGTTCACTGACCAGTTCTACGTTTTTGCGAAAAATCGTCTTGATCAGGATGTCGCGCATCATGACGATGGGCAACTTCATGTCTTCCAGCCGCTTGGGCGGCGGGGGGGCCATGACGGCAGAGGTTTGCATATTCATGGTAAGGCTCCTCTCAGGCGAAGCGTTGTCTGGTCAATCTGCATTCTAGGGGCTGAATATGGCGTTTATCAGGCACCATAGAGGGCACCGAGGATCAGATAGATGGCCAAAGCGGGGCCAAGCGCGAGGCCCATTGGAAATTTCTTGGTCTGCTCCCAACTGGTCCAGTCGGGGGCAAGGCGGCGCAGGGGCGTGTATTTGGCCCCTTTATGCGCAATGATCGCTGCCACCATAATGACCATGAACAGCGCCATCAGCAGGCGCAGATCGCCCAATGCGATATAGGGCGCTGCGGCTGCGGCGAATTTTGCGTCACCCGCCCCCAGCGCACCAGCGGCGTTCAGGATGATGCCCACCACCAACACGATCAGCAGCGCGGCAAGACGCCATAGATACAGCTCGAACGGCAGCAGGAAAAAGCCAAGCACCAGAAAGACACCGGTCAACAAAAGCACGGCGTTATTGGTGATCTTCATCCGTGCCATGTCGGTATAGGCGACATAGAAACAGATCGGCAGCACAAAGGGCAAAAACCATAGGGCAACTGTGGCGCTGATCGCCAAGGTTCTAGCCTTCCAAGGCCCGCAGCGAACGCACGGCGGCCTCGAAATGCTGCGGATGGGTATCGATGGCTTCGCGCAAAAGACCTTTGCCGGTCTCGACATCGCCCTTCTTGATCGCGGACAGGGCCATTGTGTGCAAAAGCTGCGCGCGCTCTGTCTGGTCCATGGGGATCACCGGCAGCGTATAGTCGCGCTGCGCTGCGCGGGCCAAAATCAGGTTGTTCTTGGCGGTGAACAGCGTGGTGTCCTGACGCACAGCTTCGGAAAACAGCCGCTCGGCTTCTTTGTAATCGCCGCGTGTCAGCTTGGAATAGCCCCAGTTGTTCATCACAGAACCGGGCGTCGAGGTCAGACCGACAGCGATCTCGTAAAAGCTGTCGGCTTTTTTCCATTCTTGCTTGCTGTCGGCGACCAGCGCCTCGAGCCGATAGCGTTTGAATGTTTCATGGGTGGGCGGCACGCTGTCCAGTACCGTTTCGGCCTTGGCCCAATCGCCGCCCCGGATCAGCGCATCGGCATATTCGATGCTGTCATCGCTGGTGGCGTCTTTCATTTTGGTGACTTTGGACCATTCGGTCATGCCTTCGGTGATCCGTTTCGCCCGGATCAGGGAAAACGCGAGACCGCGCTGGTGTTCGATTTTATCGGGTTTTTCCGCAGCAGAGCGGGCAAAGTAGGTGACCGCCTCGTTTGGGTCGGCAACCGTCAGCATGACATCTGAAAGGTTGGTTTCATCCACCACGTTCACGTCCTTGAAGGCCCGTTCAACTGTGGCGTTTGCGTCTTTTTCACCACAGCCTGCAACAGCGGTGACGCCTGCAATGCAGACGGCCAAAAGAATAGGGTGGCGCATGTTTGCGTCCTTTTCTGCTCTACCTCGATGTCGGTGTCTTTAGAGGGGCGCGGTGATCAGAAAATCACCTCGTCCTCGGCGCACCAACTTAAAATCGTTCTCGTCAAGGTCCAGGTTATCAGAATTTTCTGATTTTGCGAGTGCCAAGCGAAGATTGTCACGGATTGCGTCACTTTCGCCATTGTCCAGCGCGTAGGCCCTTTTGAAAATCTGTTCCGCCTCGACGGTTTTGCCACGCTCCATCAACACGACGCCCAGATTGTTCCAGACTTCGGGCAGGCTGGCATCTTCTTTGACGGCGCGGCGCAGGAGCGTTTCGGCCTGTCCCAGACGGCCCAGCCCAAGGTTGGCGGACCCCAGACCCGACAGAACCTCAATGTTCAGGCCCTGCTCTAGCGCCGCGCGATTAAACGATTTGATCGCCAACTCATACTGACCCGCCGCAATCAACCGGTGACCCACTTCGACACCATCAACAGCCGCGGCCCGCCGGTTCACGCCGGGGGCATAGACCTGATCAGGCTTCGTTGCGGAAAAGCCGCCCGGTGAACAGGCGGCCAATCCAAGTGTTGATGTCAGAACCAGAGCGTGGCAAATCCCACGCCCGCGTGGTGGTGTCATTATTCGGCCAGTCCGCCCATGTTTCCAAGTTGCGTGATGCCATGCACCGAAGGACCTACAAGAATGATCAGCAGCGGCGGCACCGTGAGACCCATAGTGGCAAGGGTCATCTTGGTTGGCAACTTGTTTGCGGCCTCTTCGGCGCGCATAACGCGTTTATCCCGCATCTCGGCAGCATAGACCCGAAGCGCGTCAGAGATCGACGTACCAAAGGCGGCAGACTGAACCAGAACGGTCACAAATGACGACACATCCTGCACACCGCAGCGTTCGCCCATGTCGTTCAGGACGGTGATCTTGTCCTTGCCCGCCTTCATCTCATAGGCCACAACCTGAAATTCCTCAGACAATGCCCGATAAGAGGCGCGCAGTTCCGAACTGACGCGGACGATACATTGGTCCAGCGACTGGCCCGCCTCAACGCAGACCAGCATCATGTCGAGCGCGTCGGGAAAGCCGCGCGTGATCTCTTCCTTGCGGGCTTCGACGCGGCGGGTCACCCAGTATTTCGGCAAGAAGTATCCCATGGCACCGGGAAGCAGGGCATAGATCATCGTCTTTTGGGTGCTCATGCCTTCGGCACCCCCCAGCACGCCGGTATAAAGAATACCCGCAGCCATGCCGAGCAGCCCCAGCGTCATCTGTGCAAAGTAAAAGATCCGAACGGCGTCGCGAGACTGATAGCCCGCCTGGCGCAACATCAGTTGCTTGGCGGACAATTCGGCGACATCTTCGGGCTCCAGAAATTTGGCAAATTTCTGCAACTGTACGTTCTGATCGGCCTGACGCAATTTTGCGTTCTGATCGGATTTGCCGGGATTTGCGGCATTGCGTTTGAGCTTGGTCAGAGGGTCCTCGGGCTGGCGCATGTACATGACACCAACAAAGATGACCAGTACGACACCCAATACACCCGCGATGATAATCAGACCCATAGGCCCAATTACCTGAGAAATCTGATCGTTGATCTGCAGCAGAAAGTTCATGTCAGCCCCTTAAACTTTGATATCGGTCAGAACGCGCATCACCAGCAAGTTGCAGCCAAGAAAGATGCCGACAAGGAAACACGCAGGGATAAAGTACGGATGATCGCGCACCGCGTCGTAGTAATGTGGGTCCGATACGTTGATCACGACCAGCGCCACGATGGGGAAAGCGGACAGGAATTTGCCTGACCATTTCGCCTCGGCTGTGATCGCCTTGACCCGGCGGAACAGACGGAACCGCGCGCGGATCACCTTGGCCAGACCGGCCAGGATTTCCGCAAGGTTACCACCCGATTGCTGCTGGATCGTCACGGCAACAGCCAGAAATCGCAAATCCTGCATGTCGAGACGTTCGGCCATGTCCTTGAGCGCTTCGCCCACATCGCGCCCATAGGCGGCCTCGTCCGAGATGATGCCAAATTCTGATGCCAGTGGGTCCTGAATTTCCTTGGATACGATGGAAATCGCGTTGGTAAACGGATGGCCCACGCGCAAGGATCGCACCATAAGTTCGACCGCATCGGGCAGTTGTTCTTCGATCATGCCCATGCGTTTGTTAGCCTTGGCCGAGATCCAGAAATAGACACCACCAACCCCGATGCCGACCGACAACAGCGCACGTACAGGCGCATCCGTTTCGGTGCCCACCGTCAGCGCCATAAACGCCGCAGCCGAGACACCCGCCATGATCATCAAGAGCTGCTTGGGGGTAAATGCAATCGCCGCCTTTTGCGCCTTGATCGACAACAGCGAATACAGCGGGATGGTCTTGGCATCCATATGCTGCTGCATTTCCTTGCGCAGCTTGTCCAAAACTTCTTCGCGGCGCGTGCCCTTTTCCAGCATCTCAAGGCGTCGGTTGACGCGACTGTTGAGGCTGATGGATTTACCAAAAGCCACCAGATAAAGGCCTTCGACCAGCACAAGCACGCCGATAAAGATCAGCCCGTAGATAATAGGTTCTGCACTCATTGGATTGATCCTTTTTGCGCCTCAGGCGGATGGTTGAATTACTGTGCCGCGATGGGTTCGTAGATAGAAGCAGGCAGGTCATAGCCCCACATGCGGAACCGTTCCGCAAAGTGACTGCGCACACCCGTGGCCGTGAAATGGCCGATGATCTTGTTGTCCGGCGTCAGGCCAACCCGCTGGTAGCGAAAGATTTCCTGCATAGAAATCACATCGCCTTCCATGCCGGTAATTTCGGTGATCGACGTCATGCGGCGCGACCCGTCCTGCAGACGCGAGGCCTGCACGATCAGGTTCACAGCCGACGAAATCTGCGAGCGCACCGCTTTGAGTGGCATTTCAATACCGGCCATGGCGATCATGTTTTCCAGACGCGACACGCCGTCCCGAGCAGAGTTGGCGTGGATCGTGGTCATTGAACCGTCATGGCCGGTGTTCATGGCCTGCAGCATGTCGATGACTTCTTCGCCGCGGGTTTCACCCACGATGATCCGGTCAGGTCGCATACGCAGGGCGTTTTTGAGACAGTCGCGCGGCGACACTTCGCCTTTGCCTTCGACGTTGGGCGGGCGGCTTTCCATCCGACCCACGTGGGTCTGTTGCAGTTGAAGTTCTGCCGTGTCTTCGATGGTCAGAATACGTTCGGCGTTGTCGATGAACGAGGACAGCGCGTTCAGGGTTGTTGTTTTACCAGAACCCGTACCACCTGACACGATGATGTTCAGGCGGGTTGCCACGGCGGCCTGCAGATAGGCGGCCATTTCTTCGGTAAAGGCGCCAAAGTTCACCAGATCATCAATGCCCAGTTTGTCCTTTTTGAACTTACGAATGGACACAAGGCTGCCGTCCACAGCCACCGGGGGCACCATGGCGTTGAAACGCGAACCATCCTGCAAGCGGGCATCCACATAAGGGTTGGATTCGTCCACCCGGCGGCCCACCGCGCTCACGATCTTGTCGATGATCCGCAACAGGTGCTTTTCATCTTTGAAGGTAACGTCGGTCAGCTCCAGTTTGCCTTCGCGTTCAACGAAAATCTGCTGTGGGCCGTTGACCAGAATATCGTTGACCGTTTCGTCCTTTAGCAGGGTTTCCAGCGGGCCAAGGCCCGTCACCTCGTCAAAGAGTTCCGAGTTCAGCGTCATCCGGTCTTCGCGGTTCAGTACGATGCTTTTTTCCGCAAGGATTTCGGCCGAGATATCGTTGATTTCCTGACGCAAATCAGATTCGGTTGCGTGTTCAAGAGCCGCAAGGTTCAGGTTGTCCAAAAGCGCACGGTGCAGTTCGAGCTTGATGTCGCTCATGCGCTGCTTGCGCTTGACGTCTTTGTCAATTGGCGCAGCGGCAGCGGGTTGCAGGGCTTTGCGGACCACTGAATTGGATCCTTTGGCCTCTGGGGGCGGGGCCAGATCAACAACAGGTGCAGATTTATGGGCCGGTGCCTTGTCAGACGTCTTCTTGTATTTTGAAAACATGCGCGTGCTCTTTCAGTTCGGGATCAGGCCGCCTTGGCCTGATCACCTTTCAAATGATGGATAGAGGCCGCCAGTTTGGCGATCTCGCGGCGCAAGGGGCTCTTGGGTGCCGAGTTCGCCAGCGGCTGACCATGGTCATTGGCCTGCGTGATCGGCTTGCCGCCGTCGGGCAATTGGACATCAATCGAGATGCTGAGCGATTCTGCCATCCGCTTGACGCGGCCCTTGCCGCTGAGGTCGGTGAATTTGGGTGCGCGGTTTAGCACATAGCGCAGCTTTTCCACCGGTAGGTCCTCGGATTGCAGCGCGCGTTTGAACCGCAGCGCATTCTGGGCCGACCGCATGTCGAGTTCCAGCATCGCAAAATAGACATGCGCCTTGTTCAGAACTGTTTCTGACCACTGCACCAGCGTCGACGGCATGTCGATAACCACATAGTCAAACTGATTGCGCGCAATATCCAGTACCCGGTCGACATCTTCAGAACTGAGAATATCCAGCGGCAGCATATCTGTGGGAGCTGTCAGGACATTCAGCTTGTCCTCGTAGGTCAACATGGCCTGTCCGAAGATTTCTTCGTCCATGGTTTCGGTCTCTGACAACATCTCATAGACCGCTTCGCGGCGCGGCAAATCAAGGAAGGTCGCAACCGACCCATATTGAAAATCAAAATCCAGCAAACACACAGAGGGCGGATCGGTCTTGTCAGCGGTGGCCAGTTCCCATGCAAGGTTAACGGCCAAGGTCGTGCTGCCCGTACCGCCGGCCAAACCATGCACCACGATCATCGCACCGTTCTTTTGCGCACCGGCGCGCAGTTGCGGGCCATTGCTTTCCACAACCAACGTGGGTTCCTCTAACGCGCGCACCCGATTGATGGCCTGGGCCAGTTCACCTTCGGGCAGGGGGTAGGGCACGAATTCATCGGCACCCTGGCGCAACAGTGAATGCAATGCTGCCGGGGTCACGTCTTCGGCGATCAGGATCACCTTGATGTCGTGGGACTTGGCCTGCGAGATGATTTCAGTCATCAAGACAAGGTTTTCCTCGTCGTCCTGATCCATGGCGAGGGCAATAAACTCCATCGCCTCGGCCTCGGGCTGGGCAAAGAAGGCAAGCGCTTCGGCAAAACCCAAGTCTCCCCAGCTTTCGCCAAGGGCGTCTTCCATGTCTTCGATCAACAAATCGAAATTCTGCACGTCACGGCTGACGGTACAGGCGACAATCGGCGCTGTTTCGGGTTGTGGCATTACACTACTCATGGCCTTTTCCTCTTTTCACAAGGGCTTGGCGCATGGGTATGTTGCTTTTCAACACAACTTTGGCCCCGCGCGGTTACCCATGTCTGGCATTTTGCACAGACACATTTGTCCTAATGAGGAGATATCGCCGCTAACTGGGGCGAGAATGGGGCCAAAAAGGTTTGATTGTTGGGTTTTTTGAAACGATCAACGGTCAATGGTGCGATTGATCAAAGCATCTGTGTTGCCCTTGGGGCGTCGCTGGTCGCGGATAGGGGGCCACACAGGCCCCCCCTTGGCTGTCGATTAGTTGCCGCCCGCCGTCAGCGCACCACTGAGCTGGGTTCCCGGGACGGCACTGGCCACATAGTCACGATAGATAATTTGGGCATACTTGCCGTCCAACACAGTGGGATGGCGCTGCACGAAGCCGCTGACTTCGGTCACGGTACGGCGATTCTTGCGCTCGCGGCCTTGCGTCACAATCAGAGGCTGTGTTTCGCCAAACGAAACGACGGCTTCCAAACGGCTGCGGCTGATGCCTAGCGTCGACAGATAGCTGACCACCGCGTTCGCGCGGCGCATGCCAAGTGATTTGTTGTAGCGGTTTGATCCGACAGCGTCTGTGTGGCCAAAAACCCGGAACCGGATTTCCGGGAACTGGCGTATCCAACCGGCCTGCTGACGCAGGATCGCTTGGGCATTTCCGTCTAACTGCGCGGAATTAAACTCAAAATTCACCACGGATGTCACTTCTGACGCAAACCGGTTGGCAAGATCAAAGGTGTATTGCCGCTCGCCGGTCATCACCAGCCGGTTGTTCAGATTTGCGTTCCCGAAATTACCGGTATCCACCAGCGATCCCGCTTCGCGGTAAAACTGAGTATAAACCGGATCAGAGCTGGG
>OJBT01000403.1_pt1 | contig 9468 bp, 8 predicted proteins | sample 1591101 | NCBI WGS metagenome assembly OJBT01 (sample SAMN05416773, study PRJEB24817) | seawater metagenome | isolation source: Sea water | place: Canada:Atlantic | collected 2013-11
CTACACTAGATCGCTCGTCGGCAGCGTCAGATGTGTATAAGAGACAGATTTAATTACGCTGCTTTAAAAAGTTATCACAAGACTAAATTCTGTGTTAAAGTAGCAACTCATATATTAAAGTATTGGCAATACATGATATGATGAAAAAGAAAAAACTCTTGTACCCATAAATTACAAAACGTTTTATTTACCAAAAGAGCGATAAAAGAGACTATAGAACTGCACCAAACTTGCAATTGCAATTACAGTTTAACTTTTTTACAAAGAAAAAACCCTTTCGAAGTTCGATAGAGTTTTAATTGATGTGGACAAAAAGGGATTGCAGATCCGCTATTTGAGACCGCTACTGCAAATACAATCCTTACGAGCTGCGCTTGTAGCGTATTTTTTGTTTTAAAAAAATGATAAAGCGAGCTTCTTATTTTCTTTAAAACAAAAAATCCTGATGAAAAATTCATCAGGATTGTGATTGATGTGGGCAATGAGGGATTCGAACCCCCGACCCTCTCGGTGTAAACGAGATGCTCTGAACCAACTGAGCTAATTGCCCTTAGCGGTTGCAAATATAATACGGATTTTCAATTAACCAAACAAAAATCGAACTTTTATTTAAATAATTTCTGCAACCACAAATGTACTGCCACCCACATAAATTATATCTTCCTGATTTGCATTTAGTAACGCAGTTTTTAAGGCTAATTTTACAGAAGAATATTTTTTACCAACCAAGTCAAATTTCTTTGCATTTGCTTCTAAAACAGCCTCCGAAAGCCCTCTTGATATTGCAGGCTTGCAAAAATAGTAGTCTGCACTGCCTGGAAAGAGAGGTAGAATAGTTTCCAACTTCTTATCTGCAACAACACCCAATACAATGTGTAACTTTTTAAATGGTTGTTTTTTAAGTTGATTTAAAACAATTGCCAATCCTTCTTTGTTATGAGCCGTATCACAAATTACTTTTGGATGTTCTTGTAAAACCTGCCAGCGTCCTTTTAAATTTGTATTTTTCACGACGTTCAGCAATCCATTTTTAATATTTTCTTTAGATACTTGATATCCTTTCAATATTTTAATTGCAGCTACTGCAGTTTTCGAGTTTTGTATTTGATAATCGCCAACCAAGTCAGATATATAAGTTTCTGACGCGTCTGAAGCAAAATAAATTGGCGCACTTTCTTTTGCTGCCTTTGCAATAAAAACACTCTTTACAGTAGCTTGCTCTTCTCCTATGACAACGGGAATATTCTTTTTGATAATCCCTGCTTTCTCAAACGCTATTTCTGGCAAAGTTTCTCCTAAAAACTGTGTATGGTCTAATCCTATATTCGTAATGACAGCAACTTCTGGTGTAATACTATTTGTAGAATCTAATCGTCCACCTAAACCAACTTCAACAATTGCAATATCTACTTTTTCTGAAGCAAAATAATCAAAGGCCAAACCAACGGTCATTTCAAAAAAAGACATCTTTTGTTGTTCTAAAAAATCTTTATTACCATTTATAAATTCCGTTACTTTTTCCTCTGAAATCTCTACACCATTTATTCTAATTCTTTCTGTAAAATTTTTTAAATGTGGAGATGTATACAAACCAACCTTATACCCTGCTTCCTGCAAAATGGAAGCCAATATGTGACTGGTAGATCCTTTTCCGTTGGTACCCGCAACATGAATAGACTTGAACTTCTGCTCCGGGAAATCCAACTCCTTAGACAAAGCTAAAATATTGGTTAAATCTTTTTTAAAAGCACTGCTTCCGTCATTTTGGTACATTGGCAATTGCACAAACATCCAATCTAAGATTTCTTTATAGGTCATAAAATATTAAATAAATGTTGTTTGTAGCTCCTTAAAGAGAACAATAATAGAAGTGTAAAAATACAAGATTATTTAGACAAAGAAAACTTATAGATAATAGTTCCTGTTTGAATTTCAGGTGCTGCTCCATCTGAATTCCAAATGGTACTTAATGCAGCTTCTTTTGCAGGTTTTAACAAACAAGGTGCAGTGTTTGTGCTTCCTTTTACTCCTGGGATAGCACGCACTACTTTTCCATTCTTTGCTACAGTAATACGAACTACTACAACACCTTCTTCTTGGCAATCTGGTTGCTTTTTAGGGGTAGATAGTACTTTTCTTCCTGCTAGATTGTAATTTCCACCAGTACCACTTCCTGTATTTCCATAATATTTAGATGAAATTGGTTCGCCATCTTTATCTCCTTTTACACCATCAACAGCAGCATCTCCTTCTCCTTTTGGTTTTCCATCAGATGAGTTTCCATTTAAAAGCTTATTTAAAGCAGCTAAGCTTTCTTTGGATGGTTTTGGTTTTGTTACTACTTTAGGAGTTTCCTTCTTAACAACATCTTCCACTAATGTTGGCTTTTCTTCGGCCACTTTTCCTACTATTGGAACTTCTTTCGTAGTTTCTTCTGTAATAATTTTTTCTACTAGTGTTTCTTTTGTGACTTCTTTTAACGGCGAAGTAACTGCTGGTGTTTTTACCTCTTCTTTGGGTGTAGTTTTTTGGGACTTTAAGACCGATACTCCAGAACCCACATTCATATCTCCAAAATTAATAGCCACACCATACTCTTCTGGCGGATCTAAATATTGCATTCCAAAATTAAAAATTCCAAGAATAAATAAGATCAAAATCACAGCAGTTATTGTAGCTGACTTGCGTTTATGTTGGGTATCTAAAACAGGCATATTATTTACCTTTTACGGCTAAAATCATTTTTAATTTGTTTCTATTTGCAATATCAATAACCTTCATTATATTTCGATAAGGCACCTCTTTATCTCCACGAATTATAATTGTTTTTTGCTTATCTGTACCTATTTTTTTTAAAATCTCACTTTCTAAATCTATAGCACTTACCTTCGTTTTATCAATATAAAAAAGTGACTTATCTGTAATTGAAACTGCAATAGAGCTACTATTTTCTGTCTTTCCACCAGCTTTTGGCAGCAGAACATCAATCGCACTTACGGTTACTAAAGTAGATGTAAGCATAAAAAATATTAATAATAAGAAAACAATATCTGTCATTGAAGACATATTGAAGGTAGGGTTTATTTTATTTCTTCCGCGTAAATTCATACTAAGCTGGTTCGTTTAACAAGTCTAAAAAATCTACAGACGTTGCTTCCATTTGATAGACTACTTTATCTGTTCTTACCACCAAATGATTATAGGTTATATAAGCAATAATACCAACAATTAGACCGGCTACGGTAGTGGTCATAGCTGTATACAAACCATCTGAAAGCATCTTAATATCTATTTGCCCCCCTGCATTTGCAATCTCATGTATAGCAATGATCATTCCAATAACAGTTCCTAAAAAACCAATCATTGGCGCTGCACCCGCAATAGTGGCTAAAACACTTACATTTTTTTCTAATTGATACACTTCTAATTTCCCTGCAGTTTCTATGGCTGTATTTATATCTTCTAAAGGCTTCCCTATTCTAGAGATTCCTTTTCCAATTAAACGTGCCGTTGGTGTATTCTTGTTCTCACAAAGTGCACGTGCTGCCTCTAACTTTCCGTTAGATACATAATCTCTAATTTGATCCATAAAATGCTCATCTACCTTAGATGCAGCTTTTATAGCAAAAAAACGTTCAAAATAAATATACAAACCGACTGCTAATAGTGTAAAAAGAATGGCTATTATTATTTGCCCCCCTAAACCACCATCCATAATTAATTTATAAATAGATAGTGTTTTTTCTTCGGAAACTGTTTCCGCTAAAAACGCTTTATTTTCTTGAAAAAATGACAACATTTACTATTTTTTTTAAGTTCTTACTAATTAACGACAATTCCTCTTTAAAATTGCTTCTAAATATAGAGAATGCATTTCTGTTCTAACAAAAAAATGCCATTCTGTACTTTTACAAAATGACATTTTTATATTTTTTTTTATATTTTCATTACACAAATATCCGAATCACTACAAATGCTGCAGAACCCACTAAGAAACCAATTAATGCTAACCAAGAGATCTTTTTAAAATACCAAAAGAAATCTATTTTTTCCATTCCCATTGCAACCACACCTGCTGCAGAACCAATAATTAACATACTTCCACCTGTACCTGCAGAAAACGCTATAAAATGCCATAAAGGATCATCTAACCCTTCAGAAAACATTCCTAAACTGGCAGCTACTAAAGGCACATTGTCAATTATAGCAGAACCAATTCCTAATAAAATAACTACTAAATCTGAAACACCTGCTCCTGCCAATTCAGAGCCCATTAGAGGGATACCTTGCTTTAAGCTGTCTGCAAAATTGAATAAAATTCCTAAAGACTCTAAAGCAGCAACTGCCATTAAAATTCCTAAGAAAAATAAAATACTTGGCATTTCTATTTTTGACAAAGATGCATGCACTGGACTGTGATGTGCGCCAGAAGAATGCTCATCTATTTCATCTCCTGCCACCGTAGAAATAGAAAATTTAGCCTTACTATATATCTCTGCAAAAGTTGCAACCACAGCTAAAGACAACATCATACCTACATAAGGTGGTAAATGTGTTACTGTCTTAAATACCGGTACAAATAAAATAGATCCCAATCCTAAATATAACATTCTAGCACTGTGTTGACTTTTTGGTTTTTCCACTTCGTTTTCATCAAACTCAATATCTCCTTTAAAAGCTGGTAAAAATGTTGCTATAAAAGAAGGTACAAGCATACATAACAAAGAAGGTATAAACAAGTAGGTAAATAACATACTAGTACTTACTTTATCACCAATCCACAACATAGTGGTCGTTACATCTCCAATAGGAGAAAAAGCACCTCCTGCATTTGCAGCAATGATTGTTAAACCTGCGAACCAAATTCTATCTTCTCTCTTTTTAACAATTTTCTGTAAAATTGAAATTAATACGATTGTCGCCGTAAGATTATCAATAATGGCAGATAAAATAAAAGCTAATATAGAAAACATCCAAAGTAATTTCTTTTTACTTTTAAAATTCACATATCCTTTAATCGTAGAAAATCCGTCGAAATAATCGATTATTTCAACAATAGTCATGGCTCCTAAAAGAAATACTAATATTTCTGCTGTTTTACCTAAATGATGCAACAGTGTTTCTTCTACTAAATGTAATTTATCATCATGCACCATCTCTGCAAAACCTTCTACTAGACTATGCTGACTAGAATCAAACCATTGTGTAAAATTATCTACCCCTAAAGCAACAAGTGCCCAGCAAACCGCCATCATGATTAAAGCTGGTATAAGTTTATCTAATTTCAAGTTGTGTTCTAAGGTAATTGCTAAATATCCTAATACAAATACTATAATAATTATTGATTCCATATTTTATTATTTAATTTACATCAATTGTTTTAGTGCTATTTCAAACGCAGTTGAACATATTTTAGTTTTCGAAGCACGCTGTTCAAATGTTTTTTGCAATGCTTTTTTGATAATATTAGACGTATCATCAAAAATGGCTTTATCTACCATTGGTAAAGTAACTCTTGCTTCCATTAAGTAAGCAAATACTCTGGCAATACCACAGTTTGAGATAAAGTCTGGCAATAAACTTAAATGATTATCTGTATACTCCATTATAGGTCCAAAGAAAATTTCTTTATCTGCAAAAGGAACATTTGCTCCTGGAGATATTACCTCCAAGCCCGAATCTATCATTTTTTGTACTTGATCCTTAGAAACCAATCTTGAGGCTGCAGCAGGAATAAAAATTTCTGCTGGTAAACTCCAAATTTTATTATTAATTTCCTCAAAAGAGACCATCTTTTCAGAAACCAATGTGTTACCATTTTTTCCTAAAAACAAAGCAGTCATTTCTTCCATAGAAAATCCTTCTTCATTGATAACTCCTCCATCTCTATCTATAATTCCTACAACTTTAGCACCTAATTGTGTTAGGTAGTATGCAGCTGCAGAGCCTACATTTCCAAATCCTTGTACGATTGCTCTTTTTCCTTCAATATTACCACCATAAATAGCGTAATAATGTTTTACTGCCTCTGCAACACCATAACCAGTTAACATGTCTGCAACGGTATATTTTCTTGACAGATCCGGCGAAAATTGCTTATCTTCTATCACTTTAATAACGCCTAAACGCAATTGTCCAATTCTATTTATTTTATCTGCTACTGTTGGTTTAAAATGACCATTAAAAATACCTTCTTGCGGATGCCACACGCCACAATCTTCTGTAATTGGAATTACATCTTTATCAGCGTCTACATTTAAATCTCCCCCAGTTCCGTAATAATGTTTTAACAATGGTGTAACGGCCTTATACCAGCGCTCTAGAACTCCTCTTTTTCTTGGGTCGTTCGGATTGAAATTAATTCCAGATTTTGCACCACCAATTGCGGGTCCTGAAACAGTAAACTTCACTTCCATTGTTTTAGCTAGAGATAACACTTCATTCATATCTAAGCCTTCTCTCATTCTTGTACCACCACCAGCAGCACCGCCTCGTAAAGAATTTATTACCACCCAACCTTCTGCAACTGTTTCTTGATCTTTCCAATGAAAAACAATTTCTGGCTGTTTATTCTCGTACTTTTTTAATAATTCTTTCATCTTATTTGTTTAAAATATTTCAACTTAATTTCTATTTTATTTTGTTCGATTTTTACGACATTTTCGTTTTTAGAAAAGTTAAAGTTGATTCATTTTTTTAAATAGTTAGAAATTAATAATAGAGATACTTATATCCACAAACTTAATATAAAAAACACAGTTTTTGTTACTTTTTAAATTAAAAACTAGGGCAAACAAACTACACCAGATGAATGGTTTTTATGAGCACCAGTTACACTTTTTAGACAATTAATCTGATTATCAATCTTTAACACTCCTAATAAAGCAAAAATCAAGGCTTCTTTGTAGTTAATTAGGGTATCTGACGCCTGCACAATCTTAATATTTGAGTAGTTTTCAATTTCCTGCATCAAAAAAGAATTAAAAACACCACCTCCGGTTATTAAGACAGAATCTGAATCTTTTATGATTTTTGATATCTGAATTGCAATATGCGCTACAAAAGTCCTTAATACTGAAGCAACATCCTCTTCAATTGCATCTATTAAGGGAAATATTTCTTGTTGCACCCATTCTAAGCCCAAAGACTTTGGTGCTTCTTTATTATAAAAAGCTAGTGTGTTTAATTTTTCCAAAAGAGATCTATTCACCTCTCCTTCTGAAGCAATAATGCCATCTACGTCATATTCTAAACCTATTTTATTTGCATAATGATTTAAAACAATATTTACCGGACAAATATCAAAAGCAATTCTCTTACTTTCTTTCTTAAACGACACATTAGAAAAACCGCCCAAATTAAGACAAAAATCATATTTAGAAAACAACAATTCATCACCAATAGGAACTAAAGGAGCTCCTTGGCCACCTAGTTTCACATCTTGTGTTCTAAAATCAGACACCACTTTTTGTTGTGTTATTTTTGCGATTTCTACCCCTGAACCAATCTGTAAAGTAATTCCTTCTTCTGGTTGATGCAGCACTGTATGACCATGAGATGCTATAAAATCTATTTCTGTGATCTTATAGTTCGAAATAAAATCAGCAAGCACACTACCTAGGTGTTTGCCATAAACGACATCTAAATCTAATAATGCATCTGAAGAGAGATGAATTGCCTGCTGCAATACTTGTTTCCATTCTGTTGTATAAGAAACTGTTTCTGCATGTATAATCTCAAAAAATGAATACTCATTTTTTAAGAACTTTACATAGACTAAATCAATACCATCTAGAGAAGTTCCAGACATTAGCCCGATCGCAAAAATCTCTTTTTTACTCATAATTGTAAAATTAACAAATGTCTCTTGAAAATAGGTTACGAAATCGATATCTTTGTCGCAGAATATTATAATTATCATAAAAATATAGCATGAATTTTAGTTTAACAGAAGAACACATCATGATTCGGGATGCTGCAAGAGGTTTTGCACAAACAGAATTATTACCAGGAGTTATAGAAAGAGACAATAAACAAGAATTTCCGAAAGAATTAGTAAAAAAAATGGGAGATCTTGGTTTTATGGGAATTATGGTAGACCCAAAATACGGAGGGAGCGGAATGGATGCGATCTCATATGTATTAATCATGGAAGAACTTTCTAAAATTGATGCTTCTGCCTCTGTTATTGTTTCTGTAAACAACTCTTTAGTTTGTTACGGCCTTGAAAGCTACGGTTCTGAAACTCAAAAACAAAAATATTTAACAAAGTTAGCAACAGGCGAATTTGTTGGTGCCTTCTGCTTAAGTGAACCAGAAGCAGGTTCAGACGCTACCTCACAAGCAACAACAGCAGAAGACAAAGGAGACCATTATCTTATTAATGGAACAAAAAACTGGATTACTAGTGGTGGGCGTGCAGACGTTTATTTAGTAATTGCACAAACAGATAGAGAAAAAGGTCATAAAGGGATTAATGCTTTTATTGTAGAAAAAGGAGCAGAAGGTTTTGATGTGGGGCCAAAAGAAGACAAATTAGGAATTCGTGGTTCAGACACACATACTCTGCAATTTAACGATGTAAAGGTGCCAAAAGAAAACAGAATTGGTGAAGATGGATTCGGATTTAAATTCGCTATGAAAACACTTTCTGGAGGTAGAATTGGTATTGCTGCCCAAGCTTTAGGAATTGCAGCTGGGGCGTATGAATTGGCTTTAAAATACTCTAAAGAACGAAAAGCATTTGGTACAGAAATTTGCAATCATCAAGCAATTGCGTTTAAATTAGCAGACATGCATACAGAAATTGAAGCTGCAAGAATGTTGGTTATGAAAGCGGCCTGGGACAAAGACCAAGGTAATAATTACGATATGTCTTCTGCCATGGCAAAACTATATGCTTCTAAAGTAGCTATGGAGCATACTGTTGAAGCTGTTCAGATTCACGGAGGAAATGGTTTTGTAAAGGATTACCATGTAGAACGCTTAATGAGAGATGCCAAAATTACACAGATTTATGAAGGAACATCTGAAATTCAGAAAATTGTAATTTCTAGAGGAATCATAAAAGGATAATGTACTCCTTATATATACTATTTTAAAACCCATCTTATATAAGGTGGGTTTTTCTTTTCAATCTATTTTGAGAAAAACAGAAACCATGCTCATTATATCTCTTTAAATGAATCTTATTGAAGTTTACATTTTTTTAAAATGTAACAATCTCACAATTAAAACTACTACTTCGTCCTAGTTTCTCTATAATATGAAACACTATTCGCTTTAAATAAGGATATCGCTACCAGTGCACCAACAAGCGCTCAAAAAAACTATAAGTCTAGTTTAATGTGATACAATTGCAAACCAGAGGATGGCGCAATATTCCTTAAAAACATTCTGTCATTATCTTCTTTCAAAGAAGCTTCAACAAAATCTAGATCAAGATTACCTTTACCAACCTCGAATAAA
>OJBT01000408.1_pt1 | contig 9419 bp, 7 predicted proteins | sample 1591101 | NCBI WGS metagenome assembly OJBT01 (sample SAMN05416773, study PRJEB24817) | seawater metagenome | isolation source: Sea water | place: Canada:Atlantic | collected 2013-11
ATCGCTCGTCGGCAGCGTCAGATGTGTATAAGAGACAGAAATACAGGTATGCATGAATTGGCTGTAGAATTAGGAACTATTAAAAAAACAATTATATACCCTACAACCATCATCTTAAATACAGTATTTGAAATAGATGCGCAGTTAACTGGTCTTTATAATGCTCGGAAAATGATAGGTATTCTGACTGCGTATATTGATTAATCCTGCCAAATTCTTGGATTTAAGTTTCTAGCACTAAAACTATATACTAAACCTAGAGATGGATATAAATGAGATCTTTGAGATTGAATAATGTCTTTAGAATACTTATAGATTAATTGAAAATTCAATCCGTATTTTGATGAAAACCAAAAAGTATTCCCTACCCCTAGATTCATGGTACCTGTAATAACTTTTCCTTTTAAAGAACTGGCACCGATTAAGATATAAGGGACAACATTATAATTAGACTGTCCAAAATCAAACCTTAAAGACCCATCAAATGTGGTGTAAGTTTGTGTATCCCCTAATGCAGTGGCAAAACCAAAATCTAAACTTAGACCTTTAAAAATATATCTAGAAATATTAATCCTTGGGACTTGAAAAGCTACTTGACCTCCTACAATTTTACCTGCCTCCAAAGTGTACTTTGCACCCGCCAAACTAATTCCTGCAGTCCATTTTTGTTGTTTATTCTGTGATTTTACATGTATTGTAAAAACAAGTAAAAAAATAATTATAACTTTATTTCTCATGTTCTTGGGGTTAATAAACAATAATATTAACTAAAAATATGTAAATATATAGCAAACTACAAGAAAACAAAATAGATAATGGGATTTTATTAATTTACAACTTACATTTGCACAAAACTTAGCGCGTTGAGTATCCAGAACATTGTAAATCAATATCAAATATCTGCAAATGTTGCGCAGATAATTACACAGCTACAAAAAGAAAAAAACCATTTTCAAATATCGAATTTGGTCGGATCTTCATTGTCTTTTACTATTTCAGAAACTTTTAAAAAATCAGAAAAACCCTATCTCTTAGTATTTAATGACAAAGAAGAGGCTGCTTATTATTTAAATGATTTAGAGCAGTTGTTAGGAGAAAAAAATGTCCTTTTTTATCCAGGTTCTTACAGAAGACCTTATCAAATTGAAGAGACAGATAATGCAAATATCTTATTAAGATCGGAAGTTTTAAATAGAATAAATTCTAAACAAAAACCTGCAATTATTGTAACGTATCCGGCAGCTTTATTTGAAAAAGTTGTTACTAAAAAAGAACTCGAGAAAAACACTTTAAAAGTTACAGTTGGCGAAAACTTATCTTTAGATTTTGTAAATGAAATTTTGTTTGAATACAAGTTTAAACGGGTAGATTTTGTTACAGAACCAGGAGATTTTTCTGTTCGAGGAGGAATTATAGATGTTTTTTCTTTTTCTAATGATGAGCCTTACCGAATTGAGTTTTTTGGCGATGAAATTGATAGTATTAGAAGTTTTGACGTGGCTACTCAACTCTCGACAGAGAAGTTGAAAAAAGCAGCTATTATTCCTAACGTAGAAAATAAAAGCTTACAAGAGCATAGAGAAAGTTTCTTAAAGTATATATCATCTGAAACAATAATTTTTACAAAAAATACTAGTCTATTAACTGGTAATCTAGATAAATACTTCGAAAAAGCATCCGAAGCTTTTAAGGATCTTTCTAAAGAAATTAAACACGCAGCGCCAAGTGAATTATTTTGTAATGGAAATTTTATTAAAGAACAATTACAAGAATTCACTCTCGTGGAAATGTCTGCTAAAGTTGAGACTAAAGAAATACGAGAGATTAAATTCAATACCCTTCCACAACCTTCTTTTAACAAACAATTTAATTTACTAATTGAAAATTTAACAGAATATCATAAAGGTGGTTTTACAAACTATATTTTCTGTGCAAACGAACAACAAGCGCAACGTTTTCGTGATATTTTTGACGATTCTAAACAAGAAGTACATTATGAAACGGTAGTTTTTCCTTTATATCAAGGCTTTATAGATGTAGAAAACAGATTGGTTTGCTACACAGATCACCAAATATTTGAGCGCTATCATAAATTCCGCTTAAAAAATGGCTATGCAAAAAAGCAAGCGATTACTATTCAGGAACTAAATAAATTAGAGATTGGAGATTATGTGACCCACATGGATCATGGAATTGGAAAATTTGGAGGTTTACAGAAAATTGATGTTCAAGGTAAAAAGCAAGAAGCAATTAAGCTTGTCTATGGAGAAAGAGATATTTTGTATGTAAGTATTCACTCGCTTCACAAGATTTCTAAATTCAACGGAAAAGACGGAAAAACTCCAAAAATTTACAAATTAGGTTCTGGTGCTTGGAAAAAAATTAAGCAAAAAACAAAAGCAAGAGTTAAGCATGTTGCATTTAACTTAATTCAATTATATGCGAAAAGAAAGCTTCAAAAAGGCTTTGCTTTTGGACCAGATACACACATTCAACATGAACTAGAGGGAAGTTTTATATATGAAGATACGCCAGATCAATTTAAATCTACACAGGATGTAAAAAATGATATGGAAAAAGAGCAACCTATGGATCGCTTGGTTTGTGGTGATGTTGGTTTTGGTAAAACAGAAGTTGCAATTAGAGCCGCTTTTAAAGCAGTAGATAATGGCAAACAAGTAGCTATTTTGGTTCCTACAACTATCTTGGCTTTTCAGCATTATAAAACATTTACAGAGCGTTTAAAAGATTTTCCTGTAAGGATAGATTACTTGAATAGGTTTAGAACTGCGAAGCAAAAAACAGAAGCTATTAGTGGTGTAAATGATGGGTCTGTAGACATTATTATTGGCACCCATCAGTTAACAAATAAACGTTTAGAATTTAAAAACCTAGGGCTTTTAATTATTGATGAAGAACAAAAATTTGGGGTTGCTGTTAAAGATAAATTAAAAACCTTAAAAGAAAATGTAGACACTCTAACCCTAACTGCTACTCCTATTCCTAGAACGTTGCAATTTAGCTTAATGGCGGCAAGAGATTTATCAATTATAAAAACACCACCACCAAACAGACACCCTATAGAAAGTAATGTAATTCGTTTTTCTGAGGAAACTATTAGAGATGCAATTTCTTATGAAATTTCACGCGGTGGACAAGTTTTCTTTATTCATAATAGAATTGAAAACATTAAAGAGGTTGCTGGATTAATACAAAGATTAGTGCCCTACGCAAAAGTAGGGATTGGTCATGGACAAATGGAAGGTAAAAAACTCGAGGGGTTAATGCTCGGTTTTATGAACAACGATTTTGATGTTTTAGTTTCTACTACCATTGTAGAAAGTGGTTTAGATGTGCCAAATGCCAATACCATTTTCATTAACAATGCCAATAACTTCGGATTGTCTGACTTACATCAAATGCGAGGTAGAGTTGGTAGATCTAATAAGAAAGCATTCTGTTACTTTATTACGCCACCTTATCATATGATGACAGATGATGCCAGAAAACGTATTGAGGCATTGGTGTTGTTTTCTGACTTAGGGAGCGGAATTAATATTGCTATGAAAGATTTAGAAATTCGTGGTGCAGGAGATTTATTAGGTGGCGAACAAAGTGGATTTATAAATGATATTGGATTTGATACGTATCAAAAGATATTACAAGAAGCTATTGACGAATTAAAAGAAAACGAGTTTAAAGATTTATACCCAACAGATACTAACAAACCAAAAGAATTTGTTAAAGAAGTAACCATAGATACCGATTTTGAAATTCTATTTCCGGATGATTATATCAATTCTATTACAGAACGATTGGCTTTATATAACAAATTAGGAACGCTGCAAAAAGAAGAGGAATTACTAGTTTTTGAAACTGAAATTATTGACAGATTTGGAGAAATACCAACAGAAGTTTGCGATCTTTTAGATTCTGTGCGCATAAAGTGGTTGGCAAAAGAACTGGGTTTAGAAAAAATCATTCTAAAACAAAAAAGAATGCTTGGTTATTTTGTTGCTAACCAACAAAGCGATTTCTACCAAACACAAGCTTTTTCTAAGATGTTACAGTATGTAAAAAACAATGGTAAAAGCTGTGTAATGAAAGAGAAAGAAACTAAAAATGGTTTGCGTTTATTAATTACTTTTATAAGAATTGATTCTGTAAAAACAGCACTACATATTCTGAATAAAATTTGATGGAAAACGCGCACTTAAAAAATATTTCTGGATTACTTTTAGCTACATTATTTATAAGTACTTCTGGCGTTTTAGGTAGGTATATTGCCATGCCTACAGAAGTAATTATTTGGTTTAGAGCAGCCATTGCTATGGTTCTTCTATATTTTTATTGCAAATACAAAAAGATAGATTTAACAATAAAATCATCTAAAGATTATAAACCTTTTTTTATAAGCGGTCTCCTAATGGCACTGCATTGGGTTACTTATTTTTATGCCTTAAAACTATCAAATGTAGCTTTAGGTGTTTTATCTTTATATACCTTCCCTATTATTATAGCTTTATTAGAGCCGTTATTTTTAAAGGTAAAATTTGACCCTATATACATCCTATTAGGATTAATGGTTTTGACAGGTTTATTTATTTTAACACCAGAATTTAATATCGAAAGCACGCAAGTAAAAGGAATTCTTTTTGGGGTTTTTTCTGCATTTTGTTACGCAGTAAGAGTACTAATTTTAAAACAACATGTTGCAAAGTATAATGGTACAATGTTGATGTTTTATCAAACTGTAATTATTACAATTTTACTACTACCAACTTTGTTTTTTATGGACATATCTGGTTTTAAGAGTCAGTTTCCTTATCTTCTTTTATTGGCGTTTTTAACCACAGCAATTGGGCATAGTTTAATGCTGCATTCTTTGAAATTCTTTTCTGCATCTACCGCAAGTATCATCAGTAGTTTACAACCTATTTTCGGAATTATATTAGCCTTCTTTTTTCTTCAGGAAATACCTACAATGCGCACTTTTTGGGGAGGAAGTTTAATTCTATTGACCGTTGTTATTGAAAGTGTACGAAGTAGAAATAAATTTAAAGTGTAAATACTATTAGAGAACAATCTTATCACTTATTAAGCAGCCTGTTTCAGCTATTTTTCGAAAAAAAGCGAGTAGCGAAAGCAGGAAATAGCTTCTAAAAAATTAGAATAAATCTTTATTACTGATATCTAAGTAGTTCCGTTTTACAAACTCTAAAATAGTTTCTAAAACTTCGCCCATATTATTACAGTCTTTAAACTTTATATCACCCACATATTTAATAAGGTGTTTTTTTAATAATTCTACATTCTCTGGAAATGAAATAGTGTCTGCTTTCATGCATTTTATGAGACGCGTAGTTCTTCTTGGCGCAGTAATCATTCTTTTTGCCATAAAAGAGCGCTCTTCTATTTTATATTGGTTAATAGAATCATTTTGCAATTTTTTACCCACCATTTCTATCATCTTAAAGTTTTCTTTCATAAACTGTAAGTTGTATACTTTTAGGTTTCCTTCAAAAGATTGCTGATCGAAATCTATAGCCCTAATTTTATAAATAATTTGATCAAAATCATGCGTTGGTGTTACCACATAATTGTATGAACGCATATCTCCTAATAAACGCACTAAACAACGTTCTTTAAATTTTACAAACTCTTTAGCTATTTGAGATTTCTCTAATTCTGTGCAGTTTGGTAAATTCTCTCTAATAAAGTCATCTCCGGGTATTCCTGCAATATGCTCTTCTATTAAAGTGTCTTTAAAAACTAAAAAATTCATATTATGAGGTGACAAAATATGCTCTAATTCTAAACCATAAACACGAGAAGCATCTGCCTTTTTTACATAAAAATAGGTAAAATTATCGTTTAAAATGTTTCTAATTTTTATTCTGAAAGGTTTAGAGTTTCCAAACGTGCAGTAATCAATAGCATCTACATTTAAAAACGGAATATTGTCATCATTACCGTCTGAATGCAGCTTTGTATAAATTTTCTTTAAATTTCTATCAATTTCTTCTCTATCAAATTGAGAAAAATAAGTTCTTACCCACAGCGTGTCTTCATCATTTTTATCATAAACCGTAACAGACCCTTGAAAACGCAATAAATCGTCATAATAAAGCGAAATCTTTGTGTTTCTATTGTAGTTTTTTAAATAGGCATCTAACATTCCATTAATTGGAAATGTAGGCTTCTTTTTAGACATCAATTTTTTCCCTACCGCCATATTATCTATTGGTTTTTCTCAAAAATAGGCATATTATACCAATTCAAACATTTTTCCTGGCAAAGGTTTTGAGACACCTTTTAATTCCATCTGCAATAAAATTGCGGATAATTGGTAAATAGGAATGTTACATTCTAAAGAAATTACATCTAATAATTGCTTTCCTTTTTCATGCAGTAAGTCATAAATTTTCTGTTCATTTTCATTCAACTCTAAAAATAATTGTTGCTGTATTATTTTTGGTTTTTCACTCAAATCCCAATTTAGCATTTTTACAATTTCATCTGCAGAGTTTAGCAAAAATGCTCTATTATTTTTAATAAGATTATTACAGCCTTTGCTATATATATCTGAAGTTCTGCCGGGAACCGCAAATACATCTTTATCATAAGAATTCGCAATATCCGCAGTCACCAAAGAGCCACCTTTTACAGCAGATTCTATAATAATTGTAGCTTTAGAAATGCCTGCAACGATTCGATTTCTTTTTAGAAAATTTTCTCTTAAAGGCACATCATCATGCCAGAACTCAGTTAGAAACCCACCATTTTCATTCACCTTATTAATATATTTTTTATGAACTTTCGGATAAATTTGCTCTAGACCATGGGCTAAAACAGCAACTGTTTGCAAATTATTTTTTATTGCAGCCTTGTGCGCGCATATATCTACACCATATGCAAAACCACTTACTATTAAAGGATTGTATTGTGCCAAATCTGCTATTAATTTGTTGCAAAAATCACGCCCGTAAGAGCTCATATTTCTGGTACCAACAATAGAGATAATTTTTTGATTAGAAAAATCAATATTACCGTCTTTAAATAATAAAATAGGACTGTCAATACAATGCTGTAAATTGGTGGGGTAATCGTCTTCTAAAAAATAAGAATACGAAACTGCATTTTCTTTTATATGTTTTAACTCCCGTGAAGCGGACCTTAAGCTTTCTTCATCAAAAAGATGCTTTAAAACATGATTTCCTATTCCGTTTATTTTTGATAAACTAGCCCTTTTTTCTTTAAAAATTTGAGAGACATCTCCCACATTTACAATAAGTTTCTTGGCTAAAATATCGCCTACAGCCTTACATTTCTGCAATCTTAAGATAGCGAGCAATTTTTCTTCTTTCAATAGCTAACAATTTGAGAACCAATATATAAAAAATTTGTTAATAATTTTTACAGAAGCTTATGCAACTAGACCTCAAAAATTATATATTTGTTTATATGAATTTAGCTAACTACATAAACGACTTACTATATAGATACGATTGCGTAATAGTTCCTAATTTTGGAGGTTTTGTTACCCATAGAATTGGAGCTAAATTAAATTCAGATTCGCACACATTTTATCCGCCAACAAAACAAATTGCGTTTAATAGTCATCTAAAACATAATGATGGATTATTAACTAATTATGTGGCTTCTGTAGAGCAGATTTCTTTTGAAAAGGCTGCTGCAGCAATATCTTTGTCTGTATTAAATTGGCAAAATGAGTTAAAAACGAACGCATTTCAATTAGATAATTTAGGAACTATTGTGTTGAATAAAAAACAACAAATTGTTTTTGAACCAACAAAAGAAATCAATTTTTTAACTACTTCTTTTGGCTTAGCGAATGTACCAACCTCACTTATTAAAAGAAATGCTACACCAATAATACCTTTGGTTACTGAAGATATATCTGAAGACAAAAAAGTAATTCCTTTATTTATAAAATACGCCGCTGCTGCTGCCATCTTATTAACATTAGGTTTTGCTGGATATAATGGTATTCAAGATGATAAGCAGAAAAAAATAGCAATAAATCAACAGCTTGCACTAGAGAAAAAGATACAAACGGCTACGTTTATTATTGCAAATCCGTTACCAACCTTAGAACTAAATGTGGTTAAAAAAGTTTCAAAACCATATCATGTTGTTGCCGGTTCTTTTCAATTTCCAGAAAATGCAGATAGAAAAGTAAAACAACTAATTGCTAAAGGATTCAATGCTCAAATTATTGGTCTTAATAAATGGGGATTAACCCAGGTTGCTTTTAATAGTTACGCAGACAGAAATGATGCAATTAACAGCTTATATAAAATTAAAAAAACCATCTCAACAGACGCTTGGTTTTTGGTTAAAGCCATTCAATAGTTTACACTTTCTTTGTGTTTTTTAACTCATTTTTAAATGAGTGTTTGTGTATCTTTGCATAAAATTCACTTCTAAATGGAAACAAAAACATCTAAGGAATCTTTAACAATTTTAACAGATTTAGTTTTACCAGGAGAAACTAATTATCTAGATAATCTTTTCGGTGGAGAATTATTGGCAAGAATGGATAGAGCATGCAGTATCTCTGCACGAAGACACTCTCGAAGAATTGTAGTTACTGCTTCTGTTAACCATGTAGTCTTTTCTAAAGCAGTTCCCGTGGGCAGTGTTGTAACGTTAGAAGCAAAAGTTTCTAGAGCATTTAAATCTTCTATGGAAATTTATGTAGACGTTTGGATTGAAGATAGACAGTCTGGTAAAAAAACAAAAGTAAATGAAGGTATTTACACTTTTGTTGCAGTAGATGAAACTGGAAAACCTGTTGAAATACCACAAATAATTCCAGAAACAGTTCTAGAAAAAGAACGCTTTAAAGGTGCCTTAAGACGTAAACAGCTTAGTTTAGTTTTAGCAGGGAAATTAAAACCAAACGAAGCTACAGAATTAAAAGCTTTGTTTAATTCATAATTAAAACAATGGAATTTTTAAATCATTTTAAAATTATAGAATCTATTATTGCTTTTATAGTTGCTTTTTTTGTTCGATTAATAATTACAAAATCACTTCGGAAAATTCAAACTAAGTTCGGATTTCAAAATTCAAGAATACTAGTAACTAATAAAATAATTACAGTACTTATTTACATTACAGTAATTGTTGTGGTGGCTTTTATATGGGGTGTAGATGAAAAACAATTATTAATTTATATCTCTTCTTTTTTAACTGTTTTAGGAATAGCATTTTTTGCACAATGGTCTATTCTATCTAATATTACTGCAGGTATTATTTTGTTTATAAACTATCCTGTAAAAATAGGAGACTCTATGACCATTTTAGAAAAAGATAGTGCGAATAATGTTACTGGAGAGATTAAGGACTGTCTCTTATACACATCTGACGCTGCCGACGAGCGATCTAGTGTA
>OJBT01000411.1_pt1 | contig 9411 bp, 8 predicted proteins | sample 1591101 | NCBI WGS metagenome assembly OJBT01 (sample SAMN05416773, study PRJEB24817) | seawater metagenome | isolation source: Sea water | place: Canada:Atlantic | collected 2013-11
CAGCGTCAGATGTGTATAAGAGACAGATATAAACCACCTGCTTTGAAACGCGCAAGCGATGTGTTTTTCATTGGTTACAAAAACAATACTTCAACTAAGTTTCCGAGAAGAAAAAAACACTTTTTTATGTTATTCTCAAGCAAATCACATGAAGTTAAATCTTTTGTTAAGAAGCGAAAACTTAGTTTTAAAGATAAAGAAGATTTAATTGAAATATTTACATATTACAATTCTTTAAAAGAGTAGCATCAACTAGTGCTGTTAATCAAAATAATAGCGGTAATTAATGACTAATTAAGTTCTTGGCAGCGCTGTATATGGATTAGCTATAAAACATATAGTGTGCAGGATTGCGCTTGCGGTCTCAGTTATAATAGGAGATATTTAATTACTTATTGTCCTCTAAAAGTTTTTTTAGCTTTTAAACACCTTCCAAAGGATAAAGGTTTTTCGCTTGCTTTAAGTTGACCTTAGGGTAATAAATACAGGCATTGTTTCTGAAATGAGGCAATTCTCTAATTCAAATAGGTGTCTATCCGATAGAAATTCGTGTCCAAAGTGGAAGAACAGAACTATTTTAAAAATGAATTCATAGACTTCATAAAAAACCTTTTTTGTAACTTCGTACATCGTAAATACGTCATTTTAATGAGCACTGTAAAAATAGGGATTATCGGACTTGGATATGTTGGCTTGCCACTAGCAAGGCTGTTCGCAACAAAATATGCTGTGGTAGGTTTTGATATCAACCAACAACGTGTAAACGAATTAATGGCTGGTAAAGACAGTACGTTAGAAGTTGCACCTGATGCTTTAAAAACAGTATTAGTCGGGGCTTCCACGAGTGAGAAAGGATTGTTTTGTACTACAGATATCCAAGATATAAAAGATTGCAATTATTACATAATTACGATGCCTACTCCGGTAGATAAGAACAATACACCTGTTTTAATACCCTTACTTGCAGCCAGTAAAACGGTGGCAAAAGTATTAAAAAAAGGAGATGTTGTTATTTATGAATCTACGGTGTATCCGGGGGCAACAGAAGAAGATTGTATTCCTGTTTTAGAAAAAGAATCAGGCCTTGTGTTCAATCAAGATTTTTTTGCAGGTTATTCTCCAGAGCGGATTAATCCGGGTGACAAAATAAATACGATTGATAAGATTTTAAAAATCACTTCAGGTTCAACTCCAGAAATTGCTAAAAAAGTAGATGCTTTGTATGCATCTGTAGTAACTGCAGGCACTTATTTAGCACCTTCTATAAAGGTTGCAGAAGCTGCCAAAGTAATTGAAAATTCTCAAAGAGACATCAATATTGCTTTTGTAAATGAATTGGCAAAAATATTTAATCTTATGGGCATTAATACCCACGAGGTATTAGCAGCAGCGGGTACAAAATGGAATTTTTTACCTTTTAAGCCAGGCTTGGTAGGCGGACATTGTATTGGTGTAGATCCGTATTATTTAGCGCACAAAGCAAAAGAATATGGGTATCATCCTGAAATTATTTTAGCAGGAAGACGCGTAAATGATAGTATGGGCACATATGTCGCTGCAGAGGTTACTAAATTAATGATTAAGAAAGATGTTGCTGTAAAGGATGCTGCTATTTTAGTGCTCGGAATTACTTTTAAAGAGAATTGCTCAGATGTTAGAAATACAAGGGTAGTAGATATTGTAAAGGAATTAGAAGATTTTGGGACTAAAGTAACCGTGTATGATCCTTGTGCAGACCCTAAAGAAGTTTTTGCAGAGCATGGTGTTGTTTCGCAGAAGAACCAACCAAATATGAAGTTTGACGGAATTGTGTTAGCAGTTGCGCATACAGAATTTAAAGATATAGATTTAAAAAAATTACAGAAAGAGGCTAGCATTATTTATGATGTAAAGAATTATCTTTCTAGTAAAATTGTGGATAAAACGTTGTAAACTCATGAAAAATTTTGCATTAATAGGTGCTGCAGGTTATATTGCACCAAGACATTTAAAAGCAATAAAAGACACTAATAATAACTTAATTGCAGCCTTAGATAAGTTTGACTCTGTAGGTGTTATGGATAGTTATTTTCCGAATGCAGATTTCTTTGTAGAGTTTGAAAGATTTGACAGACACATTGAAAAATTAAAGAGAAATCAAAATATTAATTTAGATTATGTAAGTATTTGTACGCCAAATTATTTACATGATTCTCATATTCGAATGGCATTAAGAAGAGGGGCAGATGCTATTTGTGAAAAGCCAATTGTTTTAAACCCTTGGAATATAGATGCATTAATAGCAATTGAAAAAGAATCTCAAGGGAACATACATACCATTTTACAATTAAGACTGCATGAAGCTATTATTCAGCTTAAAAACAAAGTAGACCTTGCTAATAAAAAAGGAAAGTACGATATAGATTTAACGTATATTACCTCTAGAGGAAAATGGTATGATATCTCTTGGAAAGGAGACGAAAGTAAATCTGGAGGGATTGCAACAAATATTGGTGTCCATTTTTATGACATGCTATCTTGGGTTTTTGGGAACGTGCAAGAAAATGTGGTTCACCTGCGAGAAAAGAACAAAGCGGCAGGGTATTTAGAATTTGAAAACGCAAGAGTGCGCTGGTTTTTATCTATTGATGAAACGGATCTTCCAAAAGAAGTAAAAGAGAAAAATCAACGAACCTTTAGGTCTATAAGTATTGATAATGAAGAGTTAGAATTTAGTGAAGGATTTACAGAATTGCATACAAAAAGCTATCAAAAAATTCTTTTGAATGAAGGTTTCGGATTAGAAGAGGTGCGCAGTTCAATTGAGATCGTACATGACATACGAAACCAAGAGATTGTGCAATTAGGTGAGAAACATCCATTTGTATCAGGTTAAATGAAGCATGTATTTGTAAAAAAAAAATAAGAAATGAAAAAGAAAGCAATTATAGTATCAGGATATTTTAACCCAATACACAAAGGGCATTTAGAATACTTTAACAATGCCAAAGATTTGGCAGATGAGTTGTTTGTAATCGTTAATAGCGATTTACAACGCGCGCTCAAAGATTCAAAAGAATTTCAAAAAGAAGACGAACGTTTATTCATTGTGCAGAATATTAAGGCTGTAGATACCGCAATTATTTCTATAGACAAAGATAGAACGGTTTGTGCTTCTATAGAAGCTATTTTTGAAACCTACGGAGGGCAGTACCAATTTGGTTTTGCCAATGGTGGCGATCAAGATAACAACTCTATTCCAGAAGCGCCTATTTGTAAAGAATTAGGAATACAGTTAATAGATGGCCTTGGAGATAAGATTCAGTCTTCTTCTTGGTTGTTAAATAAACAATAAGCATATGAAAATAGGAATTACCTTTTCGACCTTTGATCTATTCCATGCGGGGCATGTAAAGATGTTAGAAGAAGCCAAACGTCAGTGTGATTATTTAATTGTAGGCCTGCAATTAGATCCTTCGATCGATCGCCCAGAGAAAAACAGCCCTTCGCAGTCTATTATAGAACGTTATATTCAACTCAAAGGATCCAAGCATGTAGATGAAATTGTACCCTATGTATCGGAGCAAGATTTAGAAGACATTTTACGTTCTTTTAAGCTTGATGTGCGTATCATAGGCGTTGAGTACAAAGAAAAAAACTACACTGGTAGAGACTATTGCGCAGAAAAAGGTATTGAGATCTATTACAACTCAAGAGATCACCGGTTCTCTTCAAGTGGCCTTAGAAAACAAGTGAAACAAGTGAAAGATAAATGAATTTAAAACAGACAACTAAAATATACATTGCTGGACATAGAGGTATGGTTGGTTCTGCAATTTGGAGAGCATTAGAATCTAAAGGTTATTCTAATTTAATTGGAAAAACAAGTGCTGAACTTGATCTCAGAAATCAACAGGCTGTTACTAATTTTTATAAAAAAGAACAACCTGAGGTAGTCATCGATGCTGCAGCAAAAGTTGGAGGTATTTTAGCTAACAATGACTTTCCATATCAATTTTTAATGGAAAACATGCTAATTCAAAACAATTTAATAGATGGAGCTTACAAAGCGGGTGTCGATAAATTTATTTTCTTAGGGAGTTCATGTATCTACCCGAAGTTTGCACCCCAGCCTTTAAAAGAAGAATACCTATTAACAGATTCATTAGAACCTACTAATGAGTGGTATGCAATTGCAAAAATTACAGGAGTAAAAGCTTGCCAAGCCATTCGAAAACAATATAACAAAGACTATGTAAGTTTAATGCCTACTAACTTGTATGGGTATTTTGATAACTTTGATTTACAATCTTCACATGTATTGCCTGCAATGTTGCGTAAATTTCATGAGGCTAAAATAAATAAGCATTCAGATGTAACTTTATGGGGAAGTGGAACTCCTATGAGAGAGTTTTTATTTGTAGAAGATTTGGCAGCCGCTGTAGTATATGCTTTAGAAAATAATTTACCAGAACATTTGTACAATATAGGTACTGGAAAAGATATTACTATTAAAGAATTGGCAGATACCATCCAAAAGATTACAGGACATCGGGGCAATATTCTTTGGGATGATAGTAAACCAGACGGCACTCCAAGAAAACTCATGGATATTTCCAAAATGAAAGACATTGGATGGGAGTATTCAACAGAGTTAGAAGACGGAATTGAACAGACGTATGCTTGGTTTTTGGAGAATATAGACAAGATTAAAGAAATAAAATTATAAATATGAAAGTTGCATTAATAACTGGAATTACTGGTCAAGATGGTTCTTACTTAGCGGAACTATTATTAGAAAAAGGGTATGAAGTTCATGGTGTTAAAAGAAGAGCTTCTTCATTAAATACGGATCGTATCGATCATTTATATCAAGATCCTCACCACCCTAATCAACGATTAAAATTACATTACGGCGACTTAACGGACGCCATGAATTTGACGAGAATTATTGAGGAGTGCCAGCCCGATGAAATATACAACTTAGGGGCCATGTCCCATGTAAAGGTGTCTTTTGATACTCCTGAATACGTAGGTAATGTAGATGGTTTAGGGCCTTTACGGATTTTAGAAGCTGTTCGTTTACTCGGTCTAGAAAAGAAAACAAGAATTTATCAAGCTTCTACTTCAGAATTGTATGGAGGAATGCCAGAGAATAAAAATGAAAAAGGTTTTTATGATGAAAACTCTCCTTTTCACCCAAGGTCTCCTTATGGTGTTGCAAAAATTTATGGTTTTTGGATTACCAAAAACTACAGAGAAGCATATAATATGTTTGCGTGCAATGGTATTTTATTCAATCATGAGTCTCCAAGAAGAGGAGAAACTTTTGTTACTCGTAAAATTACACGAGCGACTGCTAGAATTGCTTTAGGTTTACAAGAGAAAATTTATTTAGGAAATCTAGATGCCAAACGAGATTGGGGCCATGCCAAAGATTATGTTCGAATGATGTGGATGATTTTACAGGCAGAAGAGCCTGAAGATTGGGTCATAGCAACAGGAAAAACTGCTACAGTTAGAGAGTTTGTTAGACTGTCTTTTAAAGAAGTAGGTATTGAGTTAGCATTTAAAGGTTCTGGAGTCAATGAGAAAGCTTTTGTAGTTTCTTGTAACAACAAACAATTCCAATTAGAGTTAGGTAAAGAAGTACTATCTATAGATCCTTCTTATTTCAGACCAACAGAAGTAGATTTATTAATTGGAGACCCTACAAAAGCAAAAGAAAAATTAGGTTGGGTTGCTGAACATGATTTGGTATCGTTGGTAAAAGACATGATGCAATCAGATGTAAAACTGATGCAGAAACAAAAATATTTAGAAAAAGGAGGCTACTATACTAATACCAATATTGATTAAAATAAAATTATAAATGAAAAAAATTTTATTAATATTTGGAACTAGGCCAGAGGCAATTAAAATGGCTCCATTAATCAAAGAGTTTCAAAAATATTCAGATGCTTTTGAAACAAAAGTATGTGTTACGGCACAACACAGAGAAATGTTAGATCAAGTATTGTTTTTTTTTGGTATCACACCCGATTATGATCTCGATTTAATGAAACCAGGTCAAAATTTATACGGACTTACAGCTGCAATTATTGAGTCCTTAAAACCAATTCTAGAAGAATTTTCACCTGACTATGTGTTTGTGCATGGAGATACTACTACAACTATGGCAGGTTCTATAGCAAGTTTTTATTCTGGGGCGAAAGTATGTCATGTAGAAGCAGGACTTAGAACAAATAACAAATTATCACCTTTTCCAGAGGAAATAAATCGTCAAATAACAGGTAGAATTTGTGATTATCATTTTGCTCCTACAGAAACTTCAAAAAACAACTTATTAAAAGAAAATATTTCTGAGGATACAATATTGGTTACTGGAAATACTGTAATTGATGCACTTTTAAATTCTGTAGAAAAAGTGAATGATAATCCAAGTCCGTTTATTCAAAATCTCTCCAATCAAATAGGGGTTCAAGAAGTTGTTTTAGTTACAGGACATCGAAGAGAGAATCATGGTGATGGATTTGAAAGAATCTGTAATGCTTTAAAGACAATTGCACTAGACAATGCAAACCGTTTGGTTATTTACCCTGTTCACTTGAATCCAAAAGTACAGGAACCTGTTAAGAGAATCTTATCAGGGCTTAGCAATGTAATTTTAATTGACCCTTTACCATACCAAGATTTTATTTGGTTAATGAAGCGATCAAAAATCATTATTACAGACAGCGGAGGTGTTCAAGAAGAAGCACCAAGTTTAGGGAAACCTGTTTTAGTTTTGAGAGATACTACAGAAAGGCCAGAAGCTGCAGAGGCAGGGACGGTTTTATTAGTTGGTACAAATGAAAATTTAATTGTTTCAAAAGCATTAGACTTACTAAATAATAAAGATAATTTTGATAAAATGTCAAAGCTTCATAATCCGTATGGAGATGGTTTGGCATCAGTAAGAATTGTAGATTTTATAAAAAGTATAAAATAATGAACTTAAAAGCAGTAACTCTAGGATTAGGACATGCGTGATTACCAGCATCAGTATTAATTACTGCTCATGGCACAAATGTCTACAGTATTATTAAGAAAAGTGGATTGAGGTCTATTACAACTCTAGAAAACATCGACTTTCTTTGAGTGGACTTAGAAAGCAAATAAAAGAAGTAGAAGAAAATAAATAAGATATGAATATTACAGTTATAGGATCCGGATATGTTGGGCTCGTCTCAGGAACCTGTTTTGCAGAGATGGGAAACAGGGTTACTTGCGTAGATATAGATCCCGTCAAGATTGAAAAACTAAACCAAGGTGTCATTCCTATTTTTGAACCTGGTTTAGAGACCATGGTATTAAAAAATGTAAAGAATAAAAACCTATTTTTCACAACAGCGTTAAACGAAGCTTTACAAAATGCTGAAATCGCTTTTATAGCCGTCGGAACTCCTATGGGAGACGATGGTTCTGCAGATTTACAATATGTACTAGGGGTAGCCAAATCTATTGGGCAGGCCATGCAAAAAAGATTGATTGTGGTCGATAAATCTACCGTACCTGTTGGCACTGCAGATAAAGTAAAGGCAACCATTCAAAAAGAACTAGATATACGGAATTCTGATGTACAGTTTGATGTAGTTTCGAATCCTGAATTTTTAAAAGAGGGAGCAGCTATCGTAGATTTCATGAAGCCCGATAGAGTTGTTATTGGAGCCGATTCTGAGATTGCATTTAAAAAAATGAAAGAACTATATTCTCCTTTTTTTAGATCTCATGACCGTTTTATAACCATGGACATCCGTTCTGCTGAAATGACAAAGTATGCTGCCAACGCAATGCTAGCTACCAAAATATCTTTTATGAATGAAATTGCCAATATCTGTGAAAAGGTTGGGGCAGACGTCAACCAGGTTCGAATCGGAATCGGTTCAGATCAACGGATAGGGTATGGCTTTATATATCCAGGTGCTGGTTATGGAGGTTCTTGTTTCCCTAAAGATGTAAAGGCACTTACTAAAATAGCCAAAGAAAATGGCTATACTGCGCAATTGATAACCGCCGTTGAAGAAGTAAATGATGCACAGAAATTAGTGATCGCTCAAAAAATAGTAAGGCGTTTTGGAGAAGACCTAAGCGGATTTACTTTTGGTATTTGGGGTTTGGCCTTTAAACCAGGAACCGACGACATGCGAGAAGCACCAGCGATTTATGTGATAAAGGAATTAGTAAGTAGAGGTGCTAGAATAAAAGCATACGACCCAAAGGCTATTAATGAAGCAAAAGAGCATTACCTGAAAGGAGTTCAAAATATTACCTACGTAGCATCGAAGTATGATGTTTTAAAAGACTCAGATGCATTGGTGTTACTCACTGAATGGAAAGAGTTTCGTTCACCTGATTTTGAAGAAATTAAAACACAATTGAAAACTCCAGTTATTTTTGACGGCAGAAATCAATACAATGCATTTAATTTGGAAGAAAAAGGATTTGAGTATTTTCAAATAGGGAGATAAAATGATCTTTCCTATTGATAAATACAATAAGGTTAAATGGTACTGTTTTTTAAAGATTTTAAATCTAAACACCTCAATTTTTTTACGCTGTAATTTATTCTTAAGATTTAATAAGAAGTAGAGACTTTTCTAACAATTATTATATAACCTCCCTTTCGTTTTAAATAATTCCCTCATTACCTTGTATTCTGCTGGTAAATACGGAAATAATAATAAAAAGAAAAACAATAAGAAAAGGCAAAATAACTTTTGATTTTTTTTTGCGCTGTTATCTATAACTAGGGAGTATTACAGATATCATAATTAACATCAAGTCCTACTGCAAATATACCGCAATATGCTATTATTACAAATAATAGATTAAGATTGCAGTTTTCTGCATTTTTTTTTAGTTAGTTAAAGATGTTTATTTAAAAAAAAGATGTTTTATTAAAAAAAGAACATTTATCTACACATTTAATTAATTGTACTATTGTTTTATACTAATTGAAAATTACTTTTTGTGTTACAGTGTAAAGACAACAGTGTAAATATTATGCTTAACGGTATCTTTATGGTTGCATATTGTTTGCCAGAAATACATTAAGTTTTTTTGATTCGGGAAACCGTAATTTAAATTGTGGTTTCCTGAAGTTTAAATGTCATAATTAAAAGTAATTTTGTTGCTGGATATTTGGTGAAATACAAAATGTTATAAATACTTATTTTGTTCGTATACTTAGGATTTAAGTGACGGTTTAAGGAATTAATGTCCAAAATACTTAGAATAAAACAAAAATTTTTTATCAGTAAAATAATGAGCATAATAATGAGGAAAAAACGTAAATCAAATCAGAGACCGTCTCCAAAACAACAAAAAATGTTGGATATGTTTGGAGTTCTATTTGTTTGTGGAATCTTAGGATTGATAATTACGTTATTG
>OJBT01000419.1_pt1 | contig 9234 bp, 8 predicted proteins | sample 1591101 | NCBI WGS metagenome assembly OJBT01 (sample SAMN05416773, study PRJEB24817) | seawater metagenome | isolation source: Sea water | place: Canada:Atlantic | collected 2013-11
GGTGTAGGCGGGGACACCTTTGGCGGCTTCGTCATCATTCACTGTGACGACCGACAAGCTGGGCAGCTTTTCCTTGATGACCTCGATCTGGGGATCCGTCAGTCCCATAACGCTAACCGGGGTCAGTGTCGAAATGTCGACGGACGATGCGTCGAGCTTGCGCCCGGCGCTGGACTTTACATAGCCCGCGACCCGGTTGTCCTTGATCTGGTCCACGATGTCGCCGGTCGATCCTCGCGCCCAGTCGGGGGCAATTCCCAGTTCGGCGAACACGGCTTCTGTCGTGGCTTCGGTGCCGGAGCCGACGATGCCGGGGTTGAACTTGGCACCTTCAAGATTGGCAAGGGTGGTGATACCGGCATCTTCGCGGACGACGACGTTCTGGATCGATACACCGTAAACCCACAGAACCAGACCCTTGTACGCCTTGCCTTCGAACGCGCCTTTTCCGTTGTATGCCTCGTATGCGACGTTTGTCGTGACAAGCCCCATGTCGACCTGACCGCGACCAAGCCTGCGCAGGTTGTCCAGCGTCGCGCCGGTTTCCACGACGTTCGTTTCCAGCCCTTCGGCACCTAGGTTGATCGCTTGGCTAGCCGCGACATAATAGGCGTAATGGCTTGATGAGGATGCGGTGGACCCGATGGCCAACCGGGTGTTCTGGGCCATGGATAAGCCCGGCATGCAAAGTGCCGTGGCGATCGCCGCGCCTGTGATAAAATGTTTCATTTTCTCTCCCTTTTTAGTTGTTGTGGCTGATTGCCACCGGTGATTTTTTCTTGATCTGCTGCAGGAATGTCGCCGTTTCCCCCCATGTTCGCCGAGTGCGAGTTCCGAGCTGACGCCGCCCTCCAGGGCATCATTCAGAATGAAATTCATGGCGGAAAAATTTAGCAGCAGATAGCGGGTGACCGCGCCGACACTCCGATGCACAAACAATTTTGAAATGCGCGTTTTGGGCACGTGTTCGGCCCAGTGCCGTTAGTCATCGGTAATTGACACGCGGTTTTCCGGACCTTCCCGCAGTGCCAAAACTGACGGTCGGCGTCGTGAATGTTCTCGAACGCATTCTGGTTCCAATCTATATGGTCTGTCTAGCGGTACATATGTTCTGAAAATATAGAAGGTGGAAAAATTTGCAACGCTTTTCTGGATGGGGGCGAGTGCTGACTTCACAGCCCTCGTCGGCTGTCGGTCGAAACGCTTTTGCACCCATTGAGGTGATGCCACGGACATCAACCATGGCCAATTTCGCGTTTGTCACGGGCGTAACGTGCCAGTGACAGGTAGCGATAAAGGCCATGCACGAACTTGCCGTAGGGCATGGTCAGGAAAAGCGTGAGGACTGCGCCGAGATGGAGCGCCAGCATGATGCCGAGCATCGGCGTTTCGCCAAGTATTCGCAGCAAGAGTCCGGTGCTGCCGGTCAGCAGTAGTATTAAGATAAAGCCGTATTCCATCCCGCGGAAAGCGGGTGTGCGGAGTGCCTCGAGCCTGCGCTTTTTGGCAACCAAAAGTCCAATCGGCCCAATGACCAGACCAATGCCACCAGCGATGCCCAGAAGGGCCGGTGCCTCCCACCACGAATAGGGCGCTTCCCAGCCCAGCAGGTAGTGAAACAACGTCGCCGTCGACGTCGACGCGAAACAAAGAAGAAAACCGTAGAAGGTGAAATGATGCCAGAGTCTGCGCCGGTCATCCGGTGCATCGTCGGCGTTGAAACACCCCTGACCACCCCCGTCCAGATATGTGAGCCGCGCCGCGTCCTGTGTGGCGCTGGCATGGTCGACTGTCGACAGGTCCGGCACGCCGGCATCGCGCCAGAAGGCGCGCGCGCCCATGAAAATGGCGAACACCATCCATATAAATGCCAGACCAAACAGCACGACCATCGCATTGTGAGGCATCAGCGCATAAAAGCGCCCCTCGTCAAGATGTGCCATCCATAACGCATCCGGCTCGTTGAAGGCGATGAAACCCAACATGAACAGAGCGAATGTTAGGACGCACCCAATCGCGAGCACCAACCCGTGTTTCGCAAAAAGAGGACGCGCTGCAGCAGGCCAGGCGTAGTGGGCATAGCTTTCTGTGCGGACCTGCGCCAACACCTGAGGCACATTCACGTTGAATTCATGGGGCGGAGAGAACTGACAGTCGTGATAGCAGGCACCACATGAGTGGCACAGGTTGGCCAGATGATTTAGGTCCCCATCGGTGAAGGCTCGTTTCATCTCCATCGCTGGAAACACGGCGCAAAGGCCTTCGCAATATCGGCAGGAATTACAGACCGTCATCAGCCGGTCGGCTTCGGTCAGGGCGGGTGTGCTATGTGACATGTTTGGCGGCCTCCGAGCCCGCGATTCGACCGAACACGGCACCGATAGTCATACCGATCCCAGCGGCGTATCCTTGGCCCAGCACATTGCCAGCCATGATTTCTCCTGCGGCGAATAGATTTTCGCTCGGCGTGCCGTCGGCCATTACCATCCGCGCTTGGGCATCCACCTTGACGCCGAGATAGGTAAAGGTGATGCCGGGGCTGACAGGGTAGGCAAAGTAGGGTTGCTTCTCGATGCGCTGCGCCCAGTTGGTTTTCTCGATGGACAGTCCTTGTGTGGCGTTGCCATCCTTTTCGTTGGTATCGAACGGTTTTCCACCCACCACGGAGGCATTGAAACCGTCGATCGTCTGACCAAGAGCGTCTGGGTCAAGGTTGAGCTTGCTGGCCAATTCCGCGATCGTCGACGCTTTGATCGGTGGAAAGAGCGAGGGCATGAAGCGTTCGATATTGGGCGCGTCAAAGATGATATAGGCCTGTTGATCCGGCTGGTCCGCAACAAGTCTTCCCCAGATCGCATAGCGTTTCGGCCAGATATCCTCGCCCTCGTCATAGAATCTTTCGGCGTGCCTGTTGACGACGATACCAAGTACCACGCAGTCCAGCCGGGTAATAATGCCGCCGTCGTATCGTGGCGCGCGGCTGTCGATGGCGACCGCATGGCATTGACTGGCGTCGCCGATCTGCATGACACCCTGATCTATCAGCATCCGCGTGACCGTGCCGCGGTTGTACGGGGTGCCGCGAATGAGAAAATTATCCGCCTTTTCGCCCCAACCTTCCTTTAGCCAATCGTAATCCGCCTGGAACCCACCGCATGCGGCGACAAAGGCAGAGGCAGCGAGCGTCTTTTCCCCTTGAGGGCTGCGGATCGTGGCCGACTGAAAGCGACCGTTGCGGATATCCAGCCCGACGACCTCGTGTTCGTATAATATTTCAACCCCCAGTTCTTCGGCGGTGCGGTAAAGGGCGTTGAGCATCGAACGACCACCGCCGAGAAAGAAGGAATTGGTACGGCCCAGACTGATTGTGCCGCCTAGAGACGGCTGAAACCGGACGCCTTGTTCCTGAATCCAGTCCAGCATCTGCTTGGACTGTGCGATCATCATGCGCGACAGGTCGACGTCGGTATTTCCGTTGGTCACCCGCAGCAGATCGTCAAAAAATTCGGTTTCGGTATAGGGTCCTGTCAGCGTCCCGGTGGCGTGATCATGGGCGCATCGCATGTTGCGCGTATGGCGCGTATTGCCACCGCGATAGAACTTCGGCGCGGCCTCGACCACCAGCACGCGGGATCCTGAGCGTGCCGCCGCAATCGCTGCACATAGGGCCGCATTGCCGCCCCCTGCGATAAGGATATCCCAGTTTTCCATCGCTCAAGCCTTGTCTGTGACGCGGGTCAAGACGGGGAAGTATTCCGCGGCGAAACCCGCAGCTTTCGCCTTTTGCATCCGGGATTGTGCAAGCTCGGCGCCGTGTGCGCGCAAACCGGTGAAGGCGGCGAGGTCGAGCGCGTAACTGACATCCTTCAGGGCATAATCGGTCGGAAATGCCCCCTTGGGGAAACTGTCTTTCAACATCGCCTTCATGCCGTGATTGCGCAGGGCGAAACTGTCTGCCGACCCTTTCGACATTGTCTCAAACAGCAATTCGGGGTTCACACCTGCTGCGGTTCCCAGTGCAAGGGCTTCTGACAGCGCGACCACGGTTTCGAAAAGAACCATGTTATTGAGAATCTTGACCACCTGACCGCATCCCACCGCACCGCAATGTGTGATATCGGTGGCCGCATGCGCGAGGAGAGGGCGGATGAGCGCGAACGTCGCTTCGCTGCCGCCGACCATGATCGACAAGGTGCCATCTTCTGCCGCCTGCCGGGTTCGCGCGACCGGGGCGTCTGCGAATTCAATGCCTTTTTCTTTTAGCTTTGAGGCCACCTCTCGGGTCAGGCCGATCGGAGCGGTGGACATGTCCACCACGGTCAGACCCTTCCGGCCATGGGTCAAAACCCCATTTTTTCCGAGGATAACATCCTCGACCTGTTTGCCACCGGGCAGGGAGAGGAACAGGATATCGACCTTGGCCGCAAGATCGGGAATGCTGCTATCGGTTTTGGCACCAAGATCGACAAGCCGCGAAACCGGCGCTGCATTCAGGTCAAAGACACGCATCTCAGCGCCAGATTTTTCCAGAATGTTGCGGCATATGGGTTCGCCCATTACGCCAAGCCCGGCAAAGCCGAGTACGTCTATACTCATTTCGATGGTCCTTTGGTGGTGGGGAGGGAAATGATGAAAGTTCCGCAAAGTGAGCCGAGATAAGCGGTGCGGCCATCCGCAGAGAAGTCGATGCTGGCAATATTCCCAAGGCGGCTCTTGCCCGTTTCATAGAAATGTTCTCGCCCCATGCGTCCTTCGCTCAACGCCGTTTCGACGGTATCGACCCACGCGTCGTCGCAATCCTCCAACACCAGAGTCTTGTGACCGTCTGGCGAGACCCGCCAAAGCCGGTTGGAGACGATGCAGGTGACCCAAAGATGACCTGCGTTATCGAACCGTATGCCATCCGGAAAATCGCCACGACCGAAGTGTACGAATGTGCGACGATTGCTTAGACCCTCTTTTCCAAGGTCAAACCGGGTGACCCTTCGCGAAAAGGTTTCCGAGATCATCAGGCCGGTGCCGTCAGGTGTCAGGCGACATTCGTTCGAAAAACAAATGTCGTCCGCGAGGAGCCGCGCCCCACTGTCGTCAACCATGACGATCAAGCCATCGCTGACCTTGATGGAATAGGCGGCAAACCGGGGGCGGCTGACAGTGCTGACCGTGATGAAGGTGCGGCCCCGATCATCCGTCATGACAAAATTGGCGGCGGCGAGGGCGATGCCATCGACCTCCATAAGGTAGGGCTCCAACGCGCCTTCTGCTGTCAGGTGCCAGACCCCCCCATTTTCGCCGATATTCGCGATCAGGAAGCTGCCGTCCGGCTGTGGTGCAATGCCGTTGGGGATGAATTCCGCATCCACCGGACCGCGCGTTTGGATGCTTTCGTCCGGTGCCACAAAACTGACACCCCGCCCGCGATGAGAAACCGCCAATCTGCCATCAGGCAAAACATGCACCGATTCCGGTCGCTCCAGCCCGCGACCGATCAGTGTCAGGTCATCAAAGAATAGTTCAGGTCGGTGGGGGTGATCCATGAAAGCGCTCCTTGCGCTTCTAAAATAGACTAAAAATTCTGTTAGACGCAACAGTCTCCTGCATGTTATTTTTTTCCAAAAGCTGGCCAGTAACAAAAAAACCGGTTGCTAAATGAACAATATGAATTCTATAAAACAGAACAAATGTTCTAATTAATGACTCTGGGAGGGGATGACACATGCAAAAAACACCCTTCTTGCGCAAGAACAACGATGCGCTTGCCACGGCAGACGCCATATCCGGCCGTACGGACATGTTGATCAAGCGGACTGGCTGCTTGCCGGTGAGCGAGAACCAAGACCCGTGCGCCGTCTATCTGCATCCATTATTCGAACACATCGCGGCACGCGAACTGCATCACTGACAAGACCACAATGACAAACCCATAGGGAGGGTGAATTATGAAACTTAGGAATATTCTGGGCGCGGCTTCGGCGCTGGCGATGATCTCGACTGCCGTGATGGCGCAGGATCATACATTGAAGATCGGCGCGCTTGTGACGCAATCCGGCGCGGGCGCAAGCTGGGGCAACGGGATGTTGCGCGCGGTAGAGCTTGCGGCGGAGGACGCCAACAAAGATGGCGGTCTCGAGGTTGACGGCACGCGTTACAAGGTCGAGGTCATCGCGTATGATGATGGCTACAAGGCTAATGAAGCTGTGACCGCCGCAAACCGCCTCGTCTTTGAGGACAAGGTAAATTACATCATCGGCACCGTCGGGTCTGCTCCTATTCTGGCGATCCAGCCGATCACCGAGGAAAACAAGGTCATCACCATGACCCTTGGTTTCACGGGGCAGGCGTTGACTGCCGAAAAATCTTATACCTTCCGCCCCAACCCGACCACCGCAGAGGTTGCCCAGCCCCAGATCAACTGGCTGGTAAAGAATAAAAACATCAAGACGGTCGGTGCGCTGTTTCCCAATGACGAAACCGGGGAAGCGATCGCCAAGGACATCGCCAGCGCCTATGCTGCGGCCGGTGCTGAGCTGACCTCCACGGAGTTCTTTGAGCGCGACCGGGTGGATTTCATCCCCCTTCTAACCCGCATCGTGTCGCAGAATGTCGATGCGATCGAACTTGACGGTAACTCCCCCGTGACAGCCGGGCAAATCGTTCAGCAGGCGCGTGACATCGGGTTCGAAGGGATCATCATCCGCACCGGCGGCCCGGCCACGCAAGAGATCGTCAACGTTGCGGGTCAGGCGGCGACGGAAGGCATGTTCGTGCACTCCGCGTTCAATCCCAACATTGAAACTGCGGCGGGCTATCAGAAACGGTATATCGACACCTACGGTGAAGCGATGAACGGATTTTCACCGTTCTTCTACGACGGCACCAAGATGTTGCTTCAAGCGATGCAAACTGCGGGCACGGTCGATGATACCGACGCGGTCAAGATCGCGCTTGAAAACATCACCGATTACGAAGGCGTTCTGGGCACCCTGAACTGGACCGGTGAGGAAAAATACGGAATCGCTCATCAGTTGGATTCCCCTTTCTACATCGCCCGCGTTGAAGGCGGCACCGAAGTAATTGTCGCCAGCTGCACGACCGCCGGCTGCGAGTGATCATTGCCTGCCGCGCGGCACTGGTGTCGCGCGGCCTCTCTGACGAAAGGTCAGTTTCTTGAGTTTCCTTATCGCGCAATCGCTCATCAACGGCATCATCCTAGGGACACTATACCTGATGATGGCGATCGGCTTCACGCTCGTGTTCGGCGTGATGCGGATCGTGAATTTTGCCCATGGCGAGTTTTACATGATCGGTGCATTCATGGCACTGATCGGGGTCAGCTGGTTGGGGCTGCCTTATGCAGTGACGCTTGGCCTGTCGATCGTCGTCGCAATCGTGCTGGGCGCACTCACCGAAAGGATCGTCTTTCGACCGTTCAGGAACGATGAACTGTCCGGCATGATCGCGTCGCTCGGTCTCGCCATGATCTTACAGAACGGGGCGCTGATCCTGTTCGGGCCGGACCCACAAGCCTTTCCATCGATGGTTTCTGGGGTTTATCGATTTGGCGATCTGATCGTTCCGAAATCGCGTGCGCTGACGCTCGGCGTGGGGGTTGTGATCCTGTTGGGGTTCTATTTTCTGCTGATGCACACCCGGTTTGGGCGCGGGTTGCGGGCACTGGTGCAGGATCAGCAGATTGCCGCCCTCTACGGCGTCAGGCTCGAGATTATGTATCCCTTAGGCCTCGGACTTGGCATTGCGCTGGCTGCTGTCGCCGGTGGCCTCATGGCCCCACTTTTCGGTGTCTCACCCTTCATCGGTGCCACGCCGTTGCTCAAGGCTTTCATCGTTGTCATCCTTGGGGGCCTTGGTTCCATTCCGGGGGCGGCGCTGGCTGCGATGTTGCTGGGGCTGATCGAAAGCTTCGTCAGTTCGTTCGTCAGTGCCTCTGCCGCCGATATCGTCACCTTTGCGCTTGTGGTCGCCGTACTGCTACTGCGGCCTTCGGGTCTTCTTGGAAGGGGTGAGGCATGACGATTCCTGCATCTCAATCGCCGTCGGGCTTGGGGCGTATTGGCAAGGCCGTCTTTAGCGTGGCGATTGTCTTGATCGCCTTGGTGCCTTGGCTCACCGGCAGCATCTTTCACTTTCACATCGCCATTATGGTGTGCCTCGGTGCAATGGCGGCAGCGGGTCTGGGCACCATCGCCTGGGTCGGTCAACTGTCCTTGGCGCACGGTGCGTTCGTCGGTATCGGTGCGTATACATGTGTGCTGTTGGTAACGCGTCTGGACGTGCCGTTTCTGCTGGGACTACCCGCAGCCGCCGTGGTGGCAGGCGCGATTGCCTACATCATCGGAACGCCGCTCTTGCGGTTGCGCGGGGTCTATTTTGTGCTGATCACCTTTGCGCTGAATGAATTGTTCCGCCTCGTCATGCTAGAATTTCCGTCCGTCTCAGGTGGGTCCAGCGGGTTAGCAGGTGTGCCAAAAATTTCGATCTTTGGTTTTGTGTTGCAGCGGCAACAGGACGTTTATGTCTTTACTCTCTTGATGCTGGCCCTCGTTATGTTCGGCCTCTGGATCATCCGCCGCGGACCACTGGGTCGTCGGTTTACCGCGATCGAAGAGAACCTGGACCTTGCCGAAGCGTCTGGCATCCCCACGGCGCGCACGCAAAACACGGCTTTCGTGATCGGCAGCGCCATCGCGGGTTTCACCGGTGCAATCATGGGGCATTACATCGGCTTCATTTCGCCGGAAACCTTCGCGTTCCAGTTGTCCGTTTCTTACGTCATCCTGTTGGTCTCCGGTGGACGCTTGGCGCTGGCCGGGCCGCTGGTTGGTGCGATCTTTCTCACGCCGCTGCCCGAGTTTCTGCGCAGCGCGCAAGAGTATCAGCACATCATCTACGGTGTGGTGCTGATTGTTGTGCTTCGGTTCTTGCCCGACGGTCTGACCGCCTTGCCCCGCAAGTTGATGTCTTATCAGGGAGAGCGGACATGAGCGCGATCCTCAAGCTGGAAAACCTGGGGAAACGCTTTGGCGGGCTTGCGGCCCTGAGCGGCGTCGACTTTTCCGCGAAAAAAGGCAGTGTCACCGGGTTGATCGGTCCCAACGGGGCGGGGAAGACCACCTGCTTCAATCTGTTCACGGGCACGCTGCCCGCATCTTCTGGAAAGATCATCTTTCAAGGGGCTGAGATCACGGGATTGCCGCCCCATAAAATCGTGGCTGT
>OJBT01000421.1_pt1 | contig 9220 bp, 9 predicted proteins | sample 1591101 | NCBI WGS metagenome assembly OJBT01 (sample SAMN05416773, study PRJEB24817) | seawater metagenome | isolation source: Sea water | place: Canada:Atlantic | collected 2013-11
CTACACTAGATCGCTCGTCGGCAGCGTCAGATGTGTATAAGAGACAGAGCTAATAGTACAGAGCGTGATGAATTACTTGCGTCTCTTCAAGAAGGCATGGCAATTAAAGGTATCGTTAAAAACCTTACTGATTACGGCGCATTTGTTGATCTTGGCGGTGTTGATGGCTTACTACACATCACTGACATGTCTTGGAAGCGTATTAAGCACCCAAGTGAGATTGTTGCTGTTGGCGATGAAATCGACGTTAAAGTATTGAAATTCGATCGCGAGCGTAACCGTGTATCTCTAGGTCTTAAGCAATTGGGTGAAGATCCATGGGTTGAGATCAAAGCACGTTACCCAGAAAGCGCAATCGTTACTGCTAAAGTAACGAACTTGACTGACTACGGTTGTTTCGCTGAGTTAGAAGAAGGCGTTGAAGGTCTAGTACACGTTTCTGAAATGGATTGGACTAACAAGAACGTACACCCATCTAAAGTTGTTCAGGTTGGTGATGATGTTCAAGTTATGGTTCTTGACATTGACGAAGAGCGTCGTCGTATCTCTCTAGGTATCAAGCAGTGCACCATGAACCCATGGGAAGAGTTTGGAACTAAGTTCGAGAAAGGCGCTAAGATCTCTGGCAAAATCAAGTCAATCACTGACTTCGGTATCTTCATCGGTCTAGATGGCGGCATCGACGGTTTGGTTCACTTGTCTGACATTTCTTGGAACGATACTGGCGAAGAAGCCGTTCGTGCATACAAGAAAGGCGATGAGCTAGAAACAGTTATCTTGTCTATCGATCCTGAGCGTGAGCGCATTTCTTTGGGCGTTAAGCAGTTAGACAGCGATCCATTCGCTGAATACGCTTCTGAAAACGACAAAGGCACTTTGGTTACTGGTAAGGTAATCTCTGTAGACGCTAAAGCAGCAATCATTGAGATCGCTGAAGGCGTTGAAGCAACTTTGAAGGCTTCTGAAATTAGCCGTGAAAAAGTTGAAGATGCTCGCAACGTATTGAAAGAAGGCGATTCTGTTGAAGCAATCATCTCTAACGTTGATCGTAAGAACCGCGTAATCAACTTGTCTATCAAGTCAAAAGACGCAGTGGCTGACAAGCAAGCAATTGCTGAACAGCGTGCTAAGTCTGAAGCTGATGTTAAGGGCCCAACTACCATTGGCGACCTTATCAAAGAGCAGTTGAGCCAAAAAGGCGAATAAGTTTTAAACTTATAGTCTAAACCCTTGTTAGCAATAACAAGTGGTAAAGAAAACCCCGTCTTCTGAAAAGAAGGCGGGGTTTTTTTATGCTTGCAAATAACCCTTGCAGGTTGTAAGTTATTGATCTAAAGACCTTTATCTGCTTCCGCCAAGGATGTCGTAATGACAAAATCAGAACTGATTGAGCGTATGTTAACAAAGCAACCCCAGCTATCGGCAAAAGACGTCGAACTGGCGGTTAAAACAATTTTAGATCACATGTCGCAATCCCTATCTACGGGCGAGCGTATCGAAATTCGTGGGTTTGGTAGCTTCTCGCTACACTACCGCTCACCGCGTATGGGTCGTAACCCAAAAACGGGTGACTCCGTCGAATTATCAGGTAAATTTGTACCTCACTTCAAACCTGGTAAAGAACTGCGTGACCAAGTAAATGAAAGCCTAGGCGCCTAATGAAACTACTTAAAAACCTTCTAGTTCTGTTGATTCTGATTGCCGTATTTATCTATGGCATTTTGTTCGCAATCTACAATGAACAGCACGTTGCATTAGACTTCTTGTTCTTAGACTCACTCGCCGTACCATTATCATTATGGTCAGGTGGGCTCGTAGGCCTTGGTATCATTATCGGACTGCTAGTCGCAGTAATGTCAAAAATGACCCAAAGCCTAGAAAACAAACGTCTGAAAAAAGAAATCAAACAGATCAAAGCAAAGTTTGAAAAGCTTAATCACTAATGACAATGCCCATCAGTACCGACCTAGTAATGTTCTTATTGCTAGTAATTGCCATTGCTTGCGGATGGCTGCTAGGCCGCTTTCAAGGTAAGCGCTCCGCAACACTGCGAATGGGGCGCGACGTTTTACCCAATATCGACTTCCTATTAGCAGAAAATAACGACGGTGCACTCGACCGACTGCTTGATGTAACGGAAATCAGTGACGAAGCCGTTGACCTCTACTTAAACCTAGGCCGCATCTTTCGTGATAAAGGCCAGACCGAAAAAGCCATTCAGCTTCACCAAAACCTCTTCGCACGAACCGACCTGTCAGAAGCGGCGCAGCTCGATGTTGAATTAGAACTAGCAACCGACTTTCTAAAAGCCGGGTTGCTTGATAGGGCAGAGCGTCTATTACTCGACCTTATTCAAGAAGAAGGTCATACCCAAGACCAAGCCACAAGATTATTGGTTCAGCTGTACGAAGAAGAGCAAGAATGGCTATCGATTTTAGAATTGCACAAAAACTCAAAACTCCAAGACCTACCCGATATTACCAGTCGTATAGCCCAAGCTGCATGTGAATACGCCTTTGAACTTTTCTCCAAAGGCAGCTTTCTAGAAAGCCACAAATACTTAAAATTAGCGCTAAAAGTAAATCCGCTCTGCGCGCGAGCAAATATCATCTTTGCACAAATAGCCGCTAGCCAGAATGAACCAAGCGAAGCCATTCGCTGCTACCTAAAAGCACTTAAACAAGATAATAACGCCATGCTGGCAGTCTTACCTGACATGGTGAAATGCTTTACCCAGCTAGAAGACTTTAAAGGGCTTGATAAGCAACTCGAAACCCACTGGGAAAACAATCATGCCATTGAAGTACTGGTCACCCGCGTAAAATTACTCGCCAAACAAGGCAAGCAACAGCGCGGTATTGAGATATTATTAACCGAGCTGTTTCAACACCCATCTAATCAGGGTTTTTTCGCCCTTGTTGAGATGGTTGTTAATGAAAAGGCGGTACTAAACTCTTCGCAGCTTATGTCGGTTTATGATATTCTTCGCCGTATAGTTGAAACAGAATATAAGTACGTTTGTCGCAGTTGTGGCTTTAAAGCTATAGAGCACCATTGGCGATGTCCATCCTGTAAAGATTGGGCCAATCTCACTGCGACAATTTAACAGGCTAAATACAAGGAAGTTAGCTGCCTGAAAGACAAAAACAAGCATGATTAAACGACAAAAGTAATGATGACAACCAGCGCTGATCAAAACATAATGCCACATGATATTTCCCCCATCGTTGTCGCGCTGGATTACCCAACACCAAAGCAAGCAATTGAAATGGCTCAGCAACTAGACCCGACCAAATGTCGCGTTAAGGTTGGCAAAGAACTATTTACCGCCTCAGGTCCTGCTATTCTAGAGCAACTGCACAAGCTTAACTTTGATGTTTTCCTAGATTTAAAATTCCACGATATTCCAAATACCTGTGCAGGCGCAGTTGCGGCCGCCGCAGAACTCGGCGTTTGGATGGTAAATGTACACGCTTCAGGTGGAGAGCGCATGATGAATGCAGCTGCTGAAGCAATCGCTAATAAAAATAATAAACCTCTGCTAATAGCAGTAACCGTATTAACGTCGATGGAGCAGTCTGACCTTGCCGGAATCGGTTTAGATATCAGCCCTCAACAGCAAGTAGAGCGTTTAGCTAAACTCTCTAAGCAGTCTGGCATGGATGGGGTAGTCAGTTCAGCACAAGAAATTGAGCTGATCAAAGATATCTGCGGAAAAGACTTCTTAACCATAACACCTGGCATACGCCCAGCGGGCAGTGCTTCAGGTGATCAGCGCCGTATAATGACTCCAGAAGAAGCAGTCAATGTAGGCGGTGACTACCTTGTTATCGGTCGACCTATCACTCAATCAAGTAATCCAAAGAATACGTGCCTAGATATTATCAATAGTTTACAACCTTAATTTGTAGGCTCGATATAATGTCAAAGTGGTATGTCGTACTCACTAAGCCTAAGCAAGAAGACAGAGCTGAGGAGCATTTGCGTGCACAGGGTGGAGAAGTTTTTCTTCCCCGCATAGCGCTTGAAAAAATGCGTAAAGGTAAGCGAGTCAATGTGATTGAATCGCTATTCCCTGGCTACCTATTTGTTAATGTAGAAGGCTGTGAGCACCTAGTTGGAAGTATTAGATCAACACGCGGCGTTAGACAATTATTACGCTTTGGCATTGAGCCCATAGAAATAAGACAAGATTTAATCAATGATTTACGTTGCCGATGCAGCGATGTAAGCATCAATGGTGAAAGCCTAAGTCGTAATGGCCTGAGTGGTAATAGCCAAGCGGTATTTAAAGAAGGGCAGGTTGTAGAAATTACCTCTGGCCCATTTAAAGATTACCAAGCCATATTTAAACAATTTGATGGTGAGCAAAGAGCCATCATTTTGTTGAATTTATTAAATCAGCAGCAAGAGTTGCTGGTTGAATTAGAACAGTTGCACTCTGCTTAAAGTATTAAAGAAAGTGCGAAGAGTATTGAAAAGATGCGACAACGGGGAAAATTCGCGAGAACCCTTGGGCGGTAGCGTGTCTGGAGTATAATAAATGATAGTTACACTAGAGTATTAATAATAGTTTGTAATCTAGGCTGTATCAGTAGTCTCTGCAACATTTTATTAAAGTTGTTTCACACAAGTAGCTTGAGCGGTAGAAAAATTTTTAAGCTGAAAGGTACATAATAATTAAGCGTGACTGTCATAAAAGGCTGTGTGCACGATATTAAACGTCTTTAGTATGCATAGCTCTCAGAAATACATTTTCTTGCTTAAGGTCGTAAGCGAATCTGTAAAAAGTATGGGCGTTTTGTGTTATGGCTAAATAAAGGAAACAAGTATGTAAAAGTAATTTGGTTTATTTACTCGTGTGTTTCGTCCTAAAAAATTAACATTAACCTAGTATGGTAAGCTTAGCGTGAGTTGGCAGTTATAAATTAATTAGAGCCTTGATCGCAATATATCAAAAATATGCTGCATTACTAGTCTGTGCTTTTACAGTGAATTATTGATTTACTAGGTGCGCATGTATTAGGTTTAAGTAATGAATGTTCAAGCGAGAACCCAGGAGAATTAATGTCTCATTGGCTAAAAGCAGTAGAGAGGGCTTTGAATTGCTCTTTGTATTATGGGGTGATTAAAAAATCTGCTAAGAAGGTTTGCACGAAAAGGAGTAGCTTGTAGATTTAGTTAAAGAGCAAGTGAAGCTTTGATAACTACAATAGTCGAGTGAGTTAAATATTAACTGATGACTTAGTACCAATGATTTTTTATAGCGGTCTACTGGTAATGTAACTAGTTAGAGATATTGAGTAATAGAAAAAATATCAGCGCGGTTAGTTATAATAATGCTAACCGGAATATGTTGGTAGATTACTGAAGGGAGAATAAGAAATTACTAGCTTTCAAAGTAGGGTTAAATTCAAGTGATATTTGGTGCTAATAAACCAAGTGGGTATAAATAATTAATATGAGTATTCCAGATCAAAAAATAACTACGGCTGTAATTCCTGTGGCTGGGCTAGGTACGCGCATGTTACCAGCGACTAAGGCAATCCCAAAAGAAATGTTGCCGATAGTTGACAAGCCATTGATTCAATATGTGGTTAACGAATGTGCAGCAGCAGGTATTACAGAAATTGTATTGGTAACACACTCTTCTAAAAACGCCATTGAAAATCATTTTGATACTTCGTTTGAGCTTGAGTCGGCATTAGAAACTCGTGTTAAACGGCAGTTACTTAAAGAGGTACGAGCAATCACGCCCGTAGGAGTGACCATTATGCACGTGCGCCAAGGGCGAGCTAAAGGTTTAGGCCATGCTGTATTGTGTGCAAAACCTAATATTGGAAATAGACCATTTGCAGTGGTGTTACCAGATGTGTTGATTGATGAATATGAATCCGATCTAAAGCAAGAAAATCTGGCAAAAATGATAGATACCTATGACAATACTGGTGTAAGTCAAGTTATGGTAGAGGCTGTACCGCAAGAATTAGTGAGTAATTATGGAGTCGCTGATATTCGTGATGCTGAAATAAGCCCGGGTTGTAGTGCTCCAATGCACGCCATAGTAGAAAAACCAAAGCGAGAAGAGGCGCCAAGTAATTTAGTGGTTGTTGGGCGTTACGTATTGAATGAAAAAATTTGGCCCATTTTGGCTCAAACCCCACCAGGAGCTGGTGATGAGATACAGCTCACGGACGCTATTGCAACATTAATGAAAATAGAACAAGTTAATGCCTTTTATATGTCAGGAAAGAGCCATGACTGCGGTAGTAAAATAGGTTATATGCAGGCGTTTGTCGATTATGGATTAAGGCATGAAACAGAGGGTGTTAAGTTTAATATGTGGTTGATGAATAAAATTAAACCATAATCACTTTATAAACAATAAGGATTGCTGAGTAAGGTCTGACAGCTTATAGGCGATTGCAAGAGTTGATATTTGTATGTCAAATTTACAGTCAGGATAATAGTATTTGTGTTAAAAAGATGCTGGATAATGAATTTGTTTAACAAAGTTGAAAGTATATGAATTTTCGAATGTCCGTCGCTACCCAGCTAATTGAAAATGCGGTAAGGCTTCTAGTAAATTTTTTTGTTATGGCTGCTGTTGTTCGGTATCTTGGTCCAGAAAAATTTGCAATTTTATCATTAGTTCTAACAATATATTTAGTGTTTAGTGTTTTTGCGAGGTTCGGGCTGACGGAGATGCTTATTGATGATTTCTCCAAGAAAAACTACCAAGGGGGGATTTTAGAATATACAGCAAGTGTGTTTTCGCTAAAATTAACAATTTCTATACCTGTTTTTTTAATATCTATTGGCCTTGTACAAGTTTTTTATGGGGATGTTGAAATAACAACAGCATATTCAATACTGGGTATTGCCTTATTTACGCAGAGTTTAGATTATTCAGAAAGTTATATGCAAGCGAATGTGGATTATAAAAAAATTGTGTGTGTTCGCGTTATATTAATGTTTCTACTATCTAGTATTAAATTGTTGATGGTGTTAAATAGTATAAGTCCCGGATATTTTATTTATGTCTTTATGCTTGAGTATACATTAGCTCATGTTCTGTACTACTTATTCTATAGTAGGTGTATGCCTAAACTTAGTTTTGTATTAGCAAAGAATTTTTTTTGGCTTAACTATAAACGATTTTTACCTGTTTTATATATGAATGTAGTCGTCATAATCGGATTGAAGTTAGATCAATTTATGCTGTATAAAAATGTAAATGATAATGATTTTGGTGTCTTCTCCGCCATGCTAAGACTGTCAGAAAGTTGGTATTTTGTACCAACAATTGCTGCAATTTCATGTCATCGGCTATTTGTCGAATGGTACTTAGCTTCTGAATATAGGTATATTAAAAATATGTCGCTCACAATATGGTCATCTCTTACTCTTGCAATAATTTTTTGTGGCACCTTAAGTTATTTTTCAAGCTCGGTTGTTGATATTGTTTATGGTAAAGAATATATTTCTGGTCATGGTTATTTATCATTGTACGCATGGGTTGGGGTTTTAATAGTCTTTAGCAGGTTCGTAAATCGACACTTAATTGTTACAGACGTTCAACATGTTTTCTTAATTAAGGCAAGTGTATTTTTACTTGCCAATTTTATGTCAAATTATTTTTTAATTCCCATTTGGGGGATCTACGGTGCTATTTATTCAACAATAGTTTCTCTTTTTGTATCTGAGGTATTTTTGATTTTTATTTTACCTAATATGAGGAGTACAAGGAAAGTAGTCCTTGGCTTCACCTATTGAGTATATAAAACAATGAAAGAATTTTTTTTTATATCTATATCTTTATCAAGTTTATATCTTTGGGAATCAGGTATTCCTCAGGTATCGCATATAATATATCCATTATTATTGTTTATTATTATTGTAGCGGATAAGGTAAAATTTCCAGAAGAGTCTAAATGGTTAATGCTATTTATATGTTGTTCTGTGTTGATAAATCTTTTCTATTATATGATTTATATCGATAGTAGCTTTGTTACCTCTGCTATTCAGATGGTTTTTGATATGATTGTATATTTAGCTGTATATAACATGTTAATGAAATATGATCGTTGTTTTCGAACTTTGATAGCTGCGCTTTTAGTTGGGGTTTTAATACAGTGGGTGGTTTATTTTTCTGGTTTTGGTAATTATTATTTTTATCCAAGATACTCTGGAACTTTTAATGACCCAAATCAAATGGCATATTGGTTTTTGTGTATAGTATGTTGTGCTATTTCTGTCCATAACTACCGTGAAATTTCTATTTGGGTTATATGGCCAATCATTGCCAGCTTCTTCTATTTCTCATTTCTAACAATGTCAAGATCTGTTGTTTTAGCGATTCCTTTTATAGTAATAGCGATAAGCTATAAAGTTTTAGGAAGGAAGAGACTTATCAGATATTTTATATTATTAGTGCCGTTGGTTATTGTGTCTATTTCTCTCGTTTCAAAAGATATTACACTCTTAGAAAGATTTAGTAATGTTGACATAAAAGAGCAGCTACATGAGCGTGGTTACTATCGAATTATTGATTACCCAGAGTATACACTTATTGGTGCTGGGCATGGTTATCATGAACGTTTTAATATCGGAAAACCAATCGGACAGCTTAGTGCAGAAGTGCATAGTACCCCTGTTGGTTTGTTGTTTTATTATGGTATTTTTGGACTGTTGTTAATTGCAGTTTTTTTCTGGAAGATATTTAAAAGGTTAGGAGCGGTGGATAGGCTTCTATTCTTTTCTGTCTTCGCATACGGTATAGCCACTTATTCGGTACGCACCCCAATTTTTTGGGTGTTAATGGCGTATTTTTCAGTTGTTAGTTTTAAAAAATTTGGAGGAAGTAAATGACTAAAAGAATTTTATTTGTTGGTTACAATTTGAGCGATGAAAACCTAAAAAATAAATCTCTAGTAAGTGGAGAAGTAAAGAATGCAAACTACCTAAGAGAGTACTTAATTAAAGCGGGTGAAGATGTTACAACTTTATCAATTAGTTTGTATGATGACAATAGTATCATAAATAAAGGGGACATAATAAGAAAAGGTGGTGGAAAGGGCGTCTTCCGCTGGTTGCAGGAGGCTAGGGTTCTAAACAAAAAGCTTGAACAATATAAAGGCGATTTCGATATTCTTTATTTGACAGTTCCTTCTTATTTACCTTTCTTGAATAAGAAAAAATTTAAGGAGATAGTCGTTAC
>OJBT01000424.1_pt1 | contig 9159 bp, 6 predicted proteins | sample 1591101 | NCBI WGS metagenome assembly OJBT01 (sample SAMN05416773, study PRJEB24817) | seawater metagenome | isolation source: Sea water | place: Canada:Atlantic | collected 2013-11
GCCAAAGGATTCCATCGTTTCCGCAATTTGATCGAAACGATTTCGTTTGAGTTCTCTCGCGCTTATGTCAGGCAGGGCGATGCCATCGTTTGCCAGCCCCTTGGGGCGATGCGGCAAGAATTGGAAGCTGGGCAAGTAGTGATATTGGACTTTGGCAAAGGGGAGTTGGATGGCGCGGTTGGCATCACGAAACCGGCAGGACGACACCTTACTGCTTCGGCTGAGTTGTTGATCGAGATGATCCGCGCAGAAGTGAGACATCAGGGGTTGTATAACAATTCAGCTATACCATAGTGAAAATGACTATTTCCTGCGGCATTTGTGATCTCCTATAGGTTTGTTTTGAGACATTCGGGGGGAGACGATTCAGCATCAAATTTCACAAAGATGAAATGCGATTTCTGAGTCTGGGTAGCAAATGACTAAAGCAAAAAATGTCCTCTTCATCATGTTCGATCAACTGCGGTGGGATTACCTCAGTTGTTATGGGCACAAGCGCCTTGAGACGCCGAACATTGATCGGCTCGCTGAGAAAGGCGTGCGTTTTACCCGCGCGTATATTCAATCGCCCATCTGCGGAAGCTCGCGCATGTCGACCTATACTGGGCGTTATGTGCATTCGCATGGCGCAAGCTGGAACGGCATCCCCTTGAAAGTGGGTGAGTTGACCATGGGCGATCACCTGCGCAAAGCAGGTATGAAATGTTCGCTGGTTGGCAAAACCCACATGCGGGCTGACAAAGAGGGCATGGCCCGGCTTGGTCTTGCCCCTGACAGTATCATTGGGGCGCGCGTTGCGGAATGCGGGTTTGATGTGTTCGAGCGTGACGACGGCATGTTGCCCGAGGGGCCAGATGGGTCCTACGACCCCGATGGTGCCAAGGGGTTTAACAAATCTCTAAGGGCCAAAGGCTATGAGAGCGACAACCCTTGGCATGACTTTGCGAACTCTGGGATAGACGCCGATGGCAATGTGCTTTCTGGCTGGTTCTTAAAGCATTCGAGCGAAGCCGCCAACATTGCCGAAGAAGACAGCGAAACCCCCTACCTGACCGGGCGCGGCATGGACTTTATGCAAAGTCATGATGGGCCTTGGTGTTGTCATCTTTCCTATATCAAGCCGCATTGGCCCTACATCGTCCCCGAACCTTATGCGAGCATGTATGGCCCCGAACACGTTCAACCCGTCGTGCGATCCGACGCGGAGCAACAAAACGCACATCCCATATTCAAAGCTTTCATGAACACAAAAGTCGGTGAATCCTTTTCACGCCAAGAGGTTCGGGATGCGGTGATTCCGGCGTACATGGGATTGATCAAGCAGGCCGACGATCAGATGGGCCGTTTGTTTAAATGGCTCGAGGAAACTGGCCGCATGGATGATACGATGATCGTATTGACCTCGGACCATGGTGACTTTCTTGGCGACCATTGGCTGGGGGAAAAGACGTTCTTCCATGACACCTCTGCAAAGGTGCCGCTGATCATTTATGATCCCTCACCCGAAGCTGACGCGACGCGAAATACCGTTTGTGACGCGCTTGTAGAAAGCATCGACCTTGCGCCGACCTTCGTTGAGGTAGCCGGAGGAAAGCCCCCCTACCATATTCTGGAGGGTGAAAGCTTGCTGCCGATCTTGCACGCAGAGCGGACCGAGACTCTGCGCGAATTCGTGATCTGCGAATATGATTTTTCCGCCACTCCTGTTGCACACACCAACGGCATTGGCGTGCGGGATGCTGTGATGTTTATGGTTGCGGATAAGCGCTGGAAACTGATCCATTTTGAGGGCGATCACCGGCCAATGCTTTTCGATCTGGTGTCTGATCCTCAGGAATTGAGCGATCTTGGCGGCGATGATGCGCATGAAGACGTGATTGCGCAGATGTATGACAAGCTCTTCACTTGGACCCGCCGACAGTCACAACGCACGACACGCAGCGAAGAGCAATTGATCGAAATGCGCACCAAAGACCGCGGCAGAGGCGTGGTCATCGGTGTGTATGACGAAAACGATACACCGCTTGAATTGACGACCAAATATCGCGGTCGAAAAGTGCCAGACATGAAGAATGGTCCGCACACTTAACCGGGAAGAAAATTTCGGATCCGCGGGAGGCGGGCACCGAAGAATAAACCAAAAGGGAGGAATTTATGACCTATTTTCACAAAGGACTGGCTGGGATTGGCTTTGCCGCCATACTGGTCGCCAACAGCGCATTCGCGCAGTCCAATCTGACTGCTGAAACAGCCACTCCGGGCAATAGCCCGCATGTCTCTATCTTGCATTTGGCGCAAGTCGCTTCAGCAGCCGGTATCGCTAACTTGCAAGTTCAAGAAGGCCAGACGTTGACCAATTCGGTGATGAACGTGGCAGAAGGGCGCACGGACATCGCAGCCATGCCTCTAATTTTAGGATTTCTGTTGTCCAAAGGGCGCGGCCCATATTCCAAGCAGGGTGAAAAAGGGACTGAATTAGCCGAGAATTTACGCGCCCTTTATCCATATAATGCAGGAGCGTATGGGCTACTTGCCCTTGAAAGCGAAGGCATCACCAGTTGGGATGACTTGAAAGGAAAAAATGTATGGAACGGCCCCCCACGCGGTGCCGCTTTGATCAATGCGCGTCAGGCAATTTTTCTCGCCGCAAACCTCAAAGATGGAGAGGGCTATACCGGCCATCAGGCAAATTGGGGGCAACTGACAACCTATCTGGTTGATGGGTCTATGGATGCTTTTGTGATCCCAATGACCTTTCCGTCGGACCGTGCTGTAGTAATGCAATCCGCTGGTAATGTAGCCATTATATCGACACCAAAAGATGTGTTCGAGGGAACAGCCTACCAGAAGGTTTTCAAGGCACCCGGTAACGTACCCATCATCATCAAATGGGAAGACATGGGGTATTCTGAGGGCAAGGGAATTCGTCTCATTTCCGAAGACAACACCTTTCGTGGCATCGGTACTGCCTTTGCTGATGTCGTACACAAGGACATGACATTCGAAACTGCCAAGGCATTGACGGCGGCATACATTCGCACAATCGATGAGCTAAAAATGAAGGCCGCGTACATGAAGAATACCGGCGTCGGCAACCTCGATCCCGAGTCGTCTGGATTTTGCGGGATCAACCCGTTGAAATACCATGCCGGTGCGGTCGCGGCTTGGGAGGAAGCAGGTGTAACGGTCCCTGAGTGCGCCAAGTAGGTACACCCATCCAATAGCTCGGGCACCAATATGTGTCCGAGCTAACCCGCCCTGCCAGGAGCCTCACCATGTCATCTGCCTCCCTATCGACACGACGCAGCCCACTGCACACTTTTGCTTTCCTGCTGGGACTGCTTTTAGTGATTATTGGGTTGATGAACACGCTCCCCTCATTTCCTGGCCTCGATGATTGGGTCAGATCGACCTTTGGAAAGGACGTGGTGATCAGACGATTCAGCTATGAATACCTCTTTCCTATCGTGTTCATTATTATGATGGTGATCGTCTCTATTAAGAACTCATTTTCGCGAGATTTTCGTGATGCAGGTAAGTCGGAAAACCTGATCCGCCTTGGGTTAATGATGGATATCTCTCTCGTGCTCATGTCCATCGTCATCGCTGGGGCGTACTGGATTGAAATCGACAGCGTTTGCCTCATTGATCAGTTCACAGGCGAGCGCGCAGAACTCATCGCGCGCGCGTTGAGCGAAGAGATCGAGTTCAGTGCAAGCATGGGACTGCCCCCGCCCAGCACTGTCGATGATCCCAGTTGCATCAACACGCTAGGCGTCTGGATCTTTCCAATTGTCGCAACTGCCATCGCTGTCTTTTTAGGGTATAATGTACGCGTCTGGGGCTTTCCACTGGTTGCCATAGCAATTTTGATCGCAACCTATACGCTCGTTACAGTCTTCATTTGGTATGCTTTCGGGCCCGAGGACATCAACAAGTACTTCATGACCAAACTAGGCGGCGAACCTCGTCAATTGATTGATGGCCGACCAAACCTGCGCGACATTCTGGTGAACAATTCCCAAGGGCTGTTAGGCCGGTTCATGGGCATTTTGATGAATACTGTTTTCCCTTATATGGTGCTCGGTTCGCTGTTCGGCGTTTCCGCTGGTGGGCGGTCGTTGATCAAGGTTGCTTTCCTTTGGACCCGTCGATTACGCGGTGGTCCGGCTCACGCGGCGATCGTCAGTTCCGCCATGTTTGGTACTATCTCTGGTGGCCCTGTTGTTAATGTTCTGGCGACCGGTGTTCTGACCATTCCAATGATGCTTAAACGTGGTTTCAACCGAACATTCTCGGGAGGTATTGAAGCAGCCGCTTCTTCTGGCGGTCAGATCATGCCACCGGTGATGGGCGTTGCTGCGTTTGTTCTTTCTGCGATGACGATAGTGCCATATCGAGAAGTGATCATTGCCGCTATTTTACCTGCTGTTGCTTACTTCGGCTGCTTGTTTCTCACGGTTGTTTTTCAAGCGCGCAAGCAGGGTATCGAGGCCGTCGGGGATGTCACCGAAGACATGCGGCTGAACAAGAGCGATAAAATCAACTTGCTGATGATCTTGTTACCAATACTTCTGATACTTACCCTGCTTTTGACTCCAAAAGAGGCAATCGGTTGTGGCCCACTGGCAGGGCTTTGGGGCGTGACTCAAATCATCACTGAAAGCGGCTGTAGAGCTGAGAACTTGCCGTGGGTATTGAATCTCATCCAGAATTCTGTTGGCGATGCTGGATCAGCCGGATGGTGGGCCGCTATGTTGCTGGTGGTCTTGTTTTTCCTTGACCGAGAAATCCGCGCCGAGCCGCAAAAAATCATAGACGCTTTGTCCGATGCGGGCATTCTTGTGAGCGGCCTGTACCTGATGTTTCTCGCTGTCTCGGTCATCGATTTTTGCCTGAATTTCACGGGACTTTCGAATTACATTGCCGTTGATATTTTGGCATGGCTTAAGACCTCAGGTGGGATCATCGGCGAAAACGCATTCTTCTTGTTCTTGGCACTATTTGCAACAATGGTTATGGCAATAATCCTTGGGATGGGAATGCCGACTGTACCCGCCTACATTAATGTGGCGTTGCTTATGGGGCCAATGCTGGTCGGGTTGGGTATCGCAAATTTCACTGCGAATATGTTCATATTCTACTTCGCGGTAGCCTCGGCTATCACGCCGCCTGTTGCGGTTGCAGCCTTCGCCGCTTCGTCAATCACCAAAGCAGATCCCTTGCGAACGGGCTTTGCTGCGGTAAAGGCAGGGATCGTCATTTTTGTGATCCCGTTCGTTTTTGCTTTTTACCCAGAACTGCTTTTGATCGAAGCAGCCCAATTAAATCCGGCTTCCGGGGGGGGGCAATATCTATCGGGATTTGACGGCACCATCCATATACCCCACTTGCTCTTGATTTTGTTTAAGGTTGCTCTTGGTTTGTATATTTTGGCGACGGTTCTCGCGCGTTTTGAAAGTGGACCAATTTCTCGGGTTGAAGCAGCAATGCGTCTAGGATTGGCCTTGTTGGTTGTGCAAAAAGAACCGATCTTAAGCGGTGTAGCAATCGCTTTTACCTTGGTTTTAATCGCTTGGCATTGGTCTCGAAAAGCTCTGAAACATACGCCGGGATGATAAACCCGCGCATATTTGAGACAGAGAACCCAAGCCTTTATAGGTTTAGACGCCGATGAGCCGAAAAAATACCGCGGCCTAAACGAGTACCTGGGGCGGCACTAAAGCGTGACAGGTCCAGATAGATAGCCCCTCAATCGATTTGTGCAACAAAGCCCTTCTAAAGCTAAAAGCTCATTACTTTGGGAATCAAAGTTTATGAATCTGACATTTGCCATTTTTTACTAAAGCCCAAACGCGAGCACTGCGAATTTGCGATTAGAAATAGCCGCGAGAGCCAAAGTGCTGCAAAGAACACGAGAACCCCGCCAACAAAATCAAGAATGTGATGCGCTCCGTGGATGTGAATTGCAGGAACCATTGCAATATTGACGATGACTGCTGGCCAGAACACCACAGTCCGGAACAAGAACCAGACCACGAGACAAGCCATCACTGTGTGGTACGATGGAAAGGCGACGACCCCGAGCATTGTTTGGTTTGAAATCACAGGGATACCATTCAAAGCTGCATCCTTTAATCTTTCACCATATGCGGTGTTCGTGAACAATCGAATTGCCTGCTCGGCTTCTGACGAGATTGGGAAGTGAATGCCCATACTGAAGTTCGGAAAAATCTGCCAAACAACGAAGGTTAGGAAGAGGCCGATCATGCCAGTTAACAGCAGCAAATTGAGCTTTTCTGTTCGGCCCATTGCAGCCAGAACCACGATTGCACAGATAAGCTGCGCAAAGGAGCTCAGGTAAACATGGCTGAGCATCTTACCGAGCCAGGCTTGTTCGCGCGCGAGCCACTCGACAGCGTCTGGCCAGTGGTAGCCAAAAAGATGGTCAAAACGCAGCAACGCCTCGTCCAAGATCGGCTCTGGCCGCGGCATATAGATATGAAAGACAATCCCCATAGAAATTCCGAAAAGCGCGTAGCCCGAGAGTGCCACAGTCAAAGCAGCGACCCGTTCTGCCGCTTTGAGGACCCGAATGTAGATTCCGACCGCAAGAAGGCCGAGCGAGGCAGCATATCCGGGAAAAAAACTCATCCAGTCAATTGCTTGGTTTCGCCATTCAGACAGAATAACAATCGCAAGAAATGCGGCCAGCCCAAGCGAGAGATATTTGATCTCTCCTGCTCTCAGTGCCGCCGGAGCGGGTGCGGATTGGTCGGCAATATTCAAATCAACCATGGATAGCCCTTATCATCTTGGTAGGGACTGAAATGTCAGCTTAATCCGCCGAAAATATGGCGAGTTCGGTCTTATTGTGCGGAATTATTTGTCCTATTGCGCGGCGCATATTCCAACCGATAGCGAATGTGCTCAAATCACCGAGGACTGAAATAGCCCGGTGCAAAAGCGCAACCGCAAGACCTGATCCTTCCCCCATGGTTGCAGCAAGGCCCAATACAATAATGCTGTCGCGCACCCCGATACCGCCGGGTGCACCGGGCACAACAAATCCTGCGGCCCAAGCAATTGCAAAGATTAATGTGCAGGTCACAAGATGCGGTGCAAGGTCTGGTGCGATTGCGAGCGCCGCAGCCCAAAGGGAAACACCCAAGATGCAGAAACTTGCCAAGTGTAAAGCCAGTGGCCGGACAAGTTCAGACATCGATGGCCCTTGCAGGCCAAGCGCTTGCATGCGGGAGTTCAGAATAATTGCCCCGCCCCCGACACCGATCGCCAGAAGCACGACAAACAGAACAGGTAAAAGCTGCGTGGTAAGATCGGGGTAGTTGGTTGCCAGATTTGGGATGGCCTCTGGCTGAATGATAAGCAGCAGACCCGCAACAGCAAGTCCCACGCCAAGTGTAATAGCTACTTCCAGAACCATGGAGGCGGCGAGAATGCTGCCGGCAACACCATCACGTCGTCCGATAACCACACGCCCGAACAGATGTGCCACATTGCCGGGAATGTATTTTCCTATCTGCGAGACCATCGGTTGGCCCCACGCCAACCTCGGCGCGATCATGACACCCCAGAGTGTCAGGATCGACCGCCACGCCTCCGCAGCCGCAAATTGAGAAAGCACATAGCACAATAGTGAAGCTGCAAGTGCTGCCCAAAGAGTTGGAGAAGACACCTCAAGCGGGGGTAGGTTTGGCGCTTGCTTAACCACAAGATAGCCGATGCAAGTAAGCGCCAGAATTGTTCCGATGATGCGGATCATACGGGCCATGCTCAGATTTTCCTGGCGACGACGATATAGCCGATTCCAAGATCGCCATTAGCAAAAAGCCGCTGGAAGGCTAGCATCGCGCGAAACGCAAGCGCGAAGAGCCAAGCGCTGTAAATCGGCCAAAGCTTCGTTAACAATTTGCGGTCGCTCCCGCTCTCTTCGGTACGGCGCAGTTTGTCCATGTCAGCGCGGTCGGCACCCGCGGATTGACGCGCATAAAGCCACGCACCCAGTTTTTCCATCGCATTCGCAATCGGGAAACCATAACTTTGAATCTCCGTGATCTTATACCCTGCACCTTCGGCAAGTGCGTGCAAATCACTGCGCGTGTAGCGGCGAAAATGTCCGGCCCATTCGTCGGCTGCGTTCCAGCGGTGCGGATGCGCGGGAACAGAAAAGACAAGTGTTCCATCAGATCGCAAATAACGGGACCAGTCCGCAAGTGCCGCGTGATCGTCCTCGATGTGTTCAAGCACCTCAAAGGCTGTGAGAAAATCAAAGCTTTCAGCCTCGGCATCATCGGTAGAGGCGGCAATTTCAATACCGTCGCTTTCAGCGGCGAGTGTTCGCGCAAGCACTAAGGCTGAAGGCGATTGATCAACGCCCAACGCTGTAAATCCTTGGGCTGCCAAGTCGAACAGCAAAGACCCTGCCCCGCAGCCAATCTCGATGATCCGTCCCGGTGTGTGACGCGCAAAGATGCGCAACAAAAGGTCACGGCGCATCAGATAGCGTGGCGCAGGCACCCAGTTGAGTCCGGGCATCGCGGGGCCGAAATGGGGGTGCTGCACGACATCTGATGATGAGATTGGCATATTGTGGGCGGATTGTTCTGTAAGTGACATGTCTCAGGTCCTTTTGACCAGTGGTGCGATCTTTGCACACAGGTTTTTGGCGATCTGCGCAGGCTGAGCGCCCTCAAGAAGTTCGGGGCCAATGGCTGGAAAGCCGTCAGCTTCAAGCGCAGAGATGGCATCAAGGATTGCGGCCGGATCAGCCGCCGGAACAAGCCGCAGCGCGGGATCGGGTTGCGCAAATATTTCATGCATGGCGGGTGCGTCCCGGGTAATCACGGACCGTTTCGCAAACAGGCTTTGATACACTTTATTCGGGACAACCGAAGCCGCCTTGTCAGAGGTGCCAAAAACGCCAAGGCAGACATCCGCCTTTTCAATAGCCGATGCCAGATCTTCGTATGGCACCCAACGATCCCATTTCACATGCGCGCAATCACCTGACGCCAGCGCCTCGGCAACAGTTGATTGATCCTGCCCACTGCCAATGATGTGCCATTGGTGTTGCCGCCCACGCTCTGACATTGCCGCCTGCAAGATTGTCTCAACACCATGAAGCGGAATGAGTTGACC